>Ga0335075_10008837_pt1 | contig 15415 bp, 13 predicted proteins | sample Lox_Sample_24_FD_206723 | JGI IMG/M metagenome (GOLD analysis project Ga0335075, IMG submission 206723) | Soil microbial communities from Loxahatchee National Wildlife Refuge, Florida, United States - Lox_Sample_2.4 | ecosystem: Environmental > Terrestrial > Soil > Wetlands | place: USA... | reverse complement strand
GTTCCTGGCGCTGCGCAATGCCGCCATCCGCTGGCGACGGCCGATTGCCTGGACCGCGGCGATGGGGCAATTTGCCATCCTGTTCGGCGATCGTTTCCGCGCTATCAGCCAGCTAGCTGGCTGATAGCGCGGATCGGGTCACAACGATGCTTACACAAATTATCGGACATTACCTCACCGTTCGACACCTCCCGGGCATCCTGGAAGCGCGCTGGCCGGAGATCGAAAACCAATTGCTTGAGGGGCGCTACCAACCGCAGCCGGTACGTCAGGTGCAAATCCCGAAACCGGCCGGCGGGACACGCGACCTCGGCATTCCAACCGTGATCGACCGTGTGATCCAACAAGCAGTGCTGCAGCGACTTCAACCGCTGTGGGACCCGACGTTCAGCAAGCACAGCTACGGTTTCCGGCCGGGCTGCTCGGCTCACCAAGCGGTGGCAGCGGCGCAAGCCCATGTCAGCGAGGGCCATCCGTTCGTCGTCGATCTTGACTTGGCGAAGTTCTTCGACCGAGTCGATTACGATCGACTGATGGCCGCGGTAGCCGCGCGTGTGTCCGATCGGCGGGTGCTCCGTCTTATCCGGAAGTTCCTGACCGCCGGTGTGCTTCTTGGCGGGCTGCTCGAAGCAAGCCGTGAGGGTACGCCGCAAGGCGGCCCACTCTCGCCGTTGCTCTCGAACCTCGTGCTGGATGAATTGGATCGCGAACTGGAGCGTCGCGGCCATCGCTTCGTGCGTTACGCAGACGACTGCAATATCTACGTGCGCAGCGGAGCAGCTGGCCGGCGGGTGATGGCGAGCATCACCCGCTTCATCGAACGGCGTCTCAAGCTTCAGGTCAATGCGGAGAAGAGTGCCCTGGCCCATCCGTGGCAACGCTCCTTCCTCGGCTTCATGCCGACGGAGGAGACCGCGCCACGCCGATGCATCGCCGACAAAGCCGTCGTCCGGTTCAAGGACCGGGTGCGGGCCTGACAGGACGCAGCCTGGGGGTGAGCCTGGAGCGGATGGTTGCCGACCTGAACCCACTGCTGCGGGGATGGGCCGGCTATTTCGGCTTCAGTCAGGGACGTGAACTGTCATCACTGGACGGTTGGGTCCGGCGGCGTCTTCGTTGTGCCGCCTGGGTCCAATGGAAGACCAGATCGCGGCGTCTCGACGACCTGCGCCGCCTCGGCGTCTCCCGGCGGACGGCCTTCGCGGCCGTCATGAGCTCGCGGGGACCGTGGCGGGTCAGCACGAACGAGGCACTGCATCTCGGCTTCTTGAAGGCCTGCTTTCGTGGTCTCCGACTGGTCTCCATGGAGAGTGCTGCGGCGGATCTAATCCGCCGAACCGCCGTGGTACAGACCCGTATGCCCGGTGGTGTGGGAGGGGTGGCATCGCGAGATACCCCCCTATCCCAATTGACGGCTCCGAGCACCGTGACAGGTCTTCTTTATCGGTGCAGTGTCGAAGCGAAGTGGCGAATTTTCAGCCGGCACTTCTGGGGAAAATTCAAACGACATTGACAATTGCGACACCGTCGCTGAACTCGATCGGGCTGTGCTGGGGCACTTTTCCAGAACGGCGAGAAAACAAGCCGCACCTGTTCGCCGCCATCCGGGCACCGGAACAGGGGATAGATGAGGGGACGGCAGGCCGTGCGACTCTGAAGGGCGCAGAAATCCTTACGTGGTGGCGGAAGGAGGGGCGGATCATAGTGGAGCTGGCCGGAGCGGACGACTGTAGCTCACCACGCCCGGGCCTGCCCCCGTTTTGTGATGGGCTCCCACTGCGCCGACGCTGCCGGACGTCCCCTGCTCGGACCCGTGCGACCCGGTCCTGAGGGACAGGAGTCCCTCCGCAACGCCTACGACGACATACCGCTGATCGTCCCGGCGATCCGGGAGTTCTGGATGCCGCAGCGTGCCGGAAGCTGGTCAAACTGACCCCGCGTCAACGGTGGGGTGCTCACAGCGGATACTACACATGGCAGGGTCGCATTGATCGAAGAGCGATGGCTGCAGCGGGGCGCCCTCGCCAAGCAGCGCCTTGATCGCCGGGGCGCGAAGAGCGGTGATCCAGTCGAGCCCGGCCGGACGCAGCGTCTCCTCGATCCGCATTGGCGCGCTGGAGCGAGACACATCGCAAGCGACGCAAGAAGTTGGGGGATGGGCCGCGGCAGGTCACGCCGTCCGGAGCTAGGACAACACGAAATTAAATGAATGGAGCGCCTGTGGGCTAGTTCCCGAAACCACAGCCGAGTAGCCGCTACCGAAGTTGATATCCGTTCCACCGGGCGCCGTGATCATTGAAGCCTGGACAGCTGCAAAATCAGGAAACACCGCCTTGGGCAGGTCAATCATGTCATCAGTTGGATCAAACCACCTTATTTCGGCTGTTCCACTCCAGGATCCCGTGAGATCGAAGAGGTCGGATCCTGAAGTACCAAGCAGGAGCGGGTTTGAGCCGCTCGCCGAAACATAGCTCATTGACGATGGCAACAGCAGAGAGGACGGAGTAATAGTGGCTATCGCAGCCTCGGAAGTCTGCGAGTCCGCTACCGTCACAGAGAGTTGCTGCTGACCGGGAGTGCCGCCGCCGTCATAGCTCGAGACCTGTATGTCGTCAGTTCCGCCCGCCCGCCCGATATAGGAAAGACTGCTCAGCTCCGAATTTACCTCGGTAAGAGTGCCACTGAGGGTGAGCGTCGTCGTGTCATTCCCCGTTATGCCCTGGCTGCCATTGACCTGAAGCAGACCTGTTGAGTCGCTCAGCATGACAGCCACATTTCCACCATCTGGTACTGTGCTATCCAGGCTGAGGCTAAGCCCCGAAATGGGGTTCGCTTGTCCAAGCTGCACGGTTACCGACGTCGGCGCAGCAATTTGTGGTGCGTCAGTGCTGAGTGGGCTAAGAATTCCATCGCGGAATAGTGGAGCAATATTCTCATATTCCAACTCGAGGTAGGTTAGCGTGTCCGGATCATTTTCCGGCAGAGCGTTGGCTGGAAAGTCGGACCAAGTGGCAATGATCCCACTACCCGGTTGCAGGAGAGGATCGGACTCGACCTGTACGATTCTTTCCCAAGCCGTTTGGACCCACTCGGCACTGCTAGTTGTTGTTGCGCTATCTCCCTGGTAGATCATATCGAATTGAACACCTGCCTGACGTAGCTGCTGTGCCAGTTGTTCAAGTGGAGTCTGCCAGGAAACTTGCCACTGTACGTCGGCTTGAAAGAACGACAGGGGACGACCAACGGTTTCCTGAAAGTCTGTTGCAAATTGCATAATATCCGAAGTTGGCGTCGCTGGAACAGGTTCTGTGTCGCCGAACTGTACGTCCGGGAAGACATTTAGGATAGCGGTGGCGTTAGTTGCAACCTGCTGCGCTACCTCGTCAATCGTGTACCCTGCTGCATTATTCCCCGTATATTCGTGACCTCCGTAGAGCGGCTGGTCCATGAGAACATAACTCAGATCTCCACCGAGGCTGGCTATGCGAGCGGCGACTGCTCCCATAGTTCCAGGTACGCCATTGAAACCTTCCACACCCGAGCCAACCCCATCTGCTCCCATTGGAAGCATGAGAGCCGAAATTGCTAGCTTGATATGGTTTGCATTTAGATACGCGAACAGCTGCTGCAGGTCACTCTCTGATGACCAGAGGACAGCTTGCGTCGAGATCACGAATACTGTGCCAGGCTCGCCCGCGTCAGACCAAGGCGACCCAGCACTAAACAGGCTCATGAAGTCCTGCGTAGCCTGCTGGTTCAGAAGCTCCGAGTTGATTGGTTGAGGCTCGGGTGCTAACCATGTTTGGGGATTAGTGGGCAACCCCATTGCAAATGCCGCTTGTACTTCCTGCAAAGAGCCACCAGCTATTAGCAGGTTTCTCGCAACGGTCAGCTGCGTAGGTGATGGAGTGCCTCCCATCACCCCGGCGGCGAGACTCAATAGTAGCGAAGTAGCCGCAGAGGTATTGCCCAGAGCGGTCAACACTTGGTCTACAGGATCGCCGTTGATCAAGTCTTGCGACCACACAGTAATATCGACCTGATCCGTCGAGCCAAAGACCTCATCATATAATCCCGACACACCTTTAACGTCTGAGAGCGACTCGATAATGTTTTCTAGCGTTACGCCATTTCCGAGTTCAGTCTCAGCTATATTTAATAGGGTCGTGGAGGGTGCCTCATCGTAGATTGCCTCGAACGCAGCTGTAAGGTCATTGACCACTTCCTGCGAGGTAGCAAAGGCTGTGCGTATCGCGCTGAGCGGGGTGCCGTGGACCAGCTGTTGCGTCCAGGCGGCCAAGCCGGTTGGATCGGGGTTGCGACCGAGCACCTGCTGGTAAAGCGCGACGATTTCGGCTTGGCCGTCGGCTGCCCAGGGCGCTTCCACCTGCTGCAGGGTCTGTCCGTCCGCGAGCTGAGTTTCCGCGGCAGTCAAAACACTTGCGGAGGGTGCCTCACCGTAGATCGTCTGATAGACAGTAGTCAGATTACTGGCTGCCTCCTGTGAAGTAGCAAGGCCGGCTCGGATACTGCTGAGCGGCACGCCAGCGAGAAGCTGTTGTGTTCCGGACGCCAATTCGGCCGCGGTAGGAGCCCGTCCGAGCATTTGTTGGTAAATTGTGGTGAGCGCCGTTTGGCCGTCGGCCACCCAAGGCGCTTCCACCTGCTGCAGGGTCTGTCCGCCAGCGAGCTGAGTTTCCGCGGCAGTCAAAACACTTGCGGAGGGTGCCTCACTGTAGATCGCCTGATAGACAGTAGTCAGATTACTGGCTGCCTCCTGTGAAGTAGCAAGGCCGGCTCGGATACTGCTGAGCGGCACGCCAGCGAGAAGCTGTTGTGTTCCGGACAGCAATTCAGGCGCGGTAGGAGCCCGTCCGAGCACCTGTTGGTAAATTGTGGTGAGCGCCGTCTGGCCGTCAGCCGCCCAGGGCGCTTCGACCTGCTGCAGGGTCTGTCCGTCAGCGAGCTGGGTTTCGGCGACGGTCAAAACATTTGCGGAAGGTGCCTCACTGTAGACTGCCTGGAACACTGCAGTTAGGTCGTTGACCACTTCCTGCGAGGTAGCAAAAGCTGTGCGGATTGCGCTGAGCGGGGTGCCGTGGAGCAGCTGCTGCGTCCAGGCGGCCAAGCCGGTTGGATCGGGGTTGCGACCGGCCACCTGCTCGTAAAGCAGGACGATTTCGGCTTGGCCGTCGGCTGCCCAGGGCGCTTCTACCTGCTGCAGGGTCTGTCCGTCAGCGAGCTGAGCTTCGGCCGCAGTCAATGCACCGGCGGAGGGTGCCTCATCGTAGATTGCCTGGAACGCAGCAGTAAGGTCGTTGGCCACTTCCTGCGAAGTAGCAAAGGCGGTGCGTATCGCGCTGAGCGGCGTGCCGTGGAGCAGCTGCTGCGTCCAGGCCGCAAAACCGGTTGGATCGGGATTGCGCCCAAGAACCTGTTGATAAAGTATGGTGATTTCGGCTTGGCCGGCGCCTGCCCAGGGCGCTTCGACCTGCTGCAGGGTCTGTCCGTCAGCGAGCTGGGTTTCGGCGGCGGTCAAAACATTTGCGGAAGGCGCCTCACTGTAGACTGCCTGGAACACTGCAGTTAGGTCGTTGATCACTTCCTGCGAGGTAGCAAAAGCTATGCGGATTGCGCTGAGCGGGATCCCGTGGAGCAGCTGTTGCATCCAGGCGGCCAAGCCGGTTGGATCGGGGTTGCGACCGAGCACCTGCTGGTAAAGCGCGACGATTTCGGCTTGGCCGTCAGCTGCCCAGGGCGCTTCGACCTGCTGCAGCGTCTGTCCGTCAGCGAGCTGGGTTTCGGCCGCAGCCAATACACCTGCGGAGGGTACCTCACCGTAGATTGCCTGATAGACAGTAGTCAGGTCACCCACTGCATACCATGACGTAGCGAGGCCAGCTTGGATACTGCTGAGCGGCGTACCTGCGAGAAGCTGTTGTGTTCCGGACGCCAATTCAGCCCCAGTAGGAGCGCGTCCAAGTACCTGTTGATAGAGCGCTGTAATCTCTGCCTGCGCTTCACCCGCACTCAGCTCGAGTGGCATGACCAAAGACATTCCTACTGCGGGCAGCGTGCCTGGGCATCCCTAATGTCTCAGCACGCTGGACGACGAGCAGTGTTTGCTGGTCGCATCCCGTTTACGACCAAATGTACTAATTTTTCGGAAATACCGTTCAGGGTATTACATTTGCGCTTGCCGGGCTGGCAGCCCTGATGAAAAAGGCCGAGCACAATTCCTAGCCGAATACGGTGCTGGAATGGCGGGGTCTCAACTTCAAGGAAGGGATTTCTCTGGGCCGGGACGACCAGAGCGTCGGATGAAAAGTCCAGGGCGGGTCCCTGAGCAGGTGGGTGTGCGAAAGACGAACGAAAGTTAACTCTTCGATGGCGCGTCGTTAACACTTCAAGAGTCGTCGAAACCAGGAGCGTGATTGACTACTGGGAGAAGCCCACCAGGGGCCTGATTACTGGGCGGGTGGCGACCCGCGTAAAGGGGGCGTGAGTCGGGCACAGGCTTTCGCGCGGAACTGCAGGAACCAGTCCTGCTGATGGCAAAGGAGAAGCGCAAGCGGCGCAAACCGTGAGGCGAGAGTACCGAAGCAGGGGACTGGGGCGGATCGGCCCGCAGTAGCGGCGAAGGCCCCTGTAATGGGGCAGGAGCGAAGGGGTCGAGTCAGGTGGTCATGTCTACTGGAACAACTGGGAACAGGACGATGACAGCGGATACGACAGGCAAGCCCCTCATGATCGAGAAGTGACGAGTATACGAAGCGTATAAAGCGATCAAATCCAGCAAGGGCGCGGCCGGCGTGGATGGTCAGACAATTGAGCAGTTCGAAGCCGACTCGAAGAGAAATCTCTACAGGATCTGGAACAGGACGAGCTCGGGAACCTACTTTCCGCTACGCGGTAGGCGTCATGCGTGAGCGGTGCTGGAAATACGATTGGGTTTTGGAGTTCGACATAAGAGGTCTGTTCGACAACATTGAGCACGAACTAGGGCGTGTCGTCAATTCTGGGCCATCGATTCCCCGATCCGTGGCCTGTTACTGAGTCCGAATTGCAACATCCGGCGGTAATCAGCAGGAGGCGGCAACATAGCCGATTCCGGCGCGGCGCGCTCTTCGATTCGTAGGCGGTCAGCTTTGGGGAGCTGACCGATGCGGCGCTATGGACTTCGCGACGACCAATGGGACCGGCATCACCTTCTGGAGCTTTGCGGCCTGGTCGAAGCCCGCGTGATCGATCTCGACGGCGTCTACAACCCCTGCCGCCCGAACGACCGACTGCTGCTGGGCATGAAGGGCAGTATCAGCGAGCTCGAGCTGGGCATCTTGCGGACGCGCATGTACGAGGCCGCCCGCGACAAAGCGCGGCGGGGCGAACTGCGCATCTCCGTGCCGATCGGCTATACGTGGCATCGCGAGATTGGTTTGGACTTTGACCCGGATACGCGTGTGCAAGAGGCCGTTAGGCAGGTCTTCAGCCGGTTCCGTCAGCTTGGCAGCGCCCGTCAGGTTCACTTGGCGCTCGGGCGGGAGCACATGCATTTTCCGCGCCCGTCGGACGGGCGGAAGCTGGTCACGTTCGACTGGACGCCAATCCGTTACCGCAACGTGATCTCGGTACTGAAGAACCCCTTTTACGCCGGCACCTATGCCTACGGTAAAAGTGAGCACCGAACGGTGATCGTTGATGGCCGAGCCCGCAAGACCTACGGCCACCATCGCCCTCTCGATGACTGCGAGATCCTGCTGAAGGATCATCACGAGGGCTACATCGATTGGGCGGAGTACGAGCGCAATCAAAAGCAACTCGCCACCAATGCCTATGGGCGGCCCGATGGCGCCAAATCCGGCCGCGGCGGACGCTCGCTGTTGATTGGGTTGATGACCTGCGGCCGATGCGGACGCCGTTTGAAGGTCGCCTATCGGGGCCGCTATCCTTACCCGGTCTATCAGTGCGCTGCTGAGACGGCGATCGGGGCGCCGCGGTGCATGTGCTTCGCCGGTCAGCGCGTCGACATAGCTTTTGCTCGCCAGCTCATCCGGGTCGTTCAGCCGATGGCGATCCAGGCGGCGCTGGTTGCGGAACGGGCGCATATGGAAAGCAGACGCCAACAGCAGCGCCTTCTCGAACTGGAGCTGCGGCAAGCCCGCTACGAGGCATCCTTGGCCGAGCGGCGCTACGCCGCCTGCGACCCGGACAACCGCTTGATCGCAGGCACAGCTTGAGAAGAACTGGGAGGCGTCATTACGCCGCGTGGGCGAGTGCGAGGCTCGGGTGGAGGCGGCGAAGGCGCCAGCCTGGATGACGCCTATCCCCGACTTCGCCAGACTTGCTGAAGACCTCGATACGGCTTGGTCGTCGCCCAAGGTCACCATGCGAACTCGTCAGCAGTTGGTGCGGGCACTCGTGAACGACATCACTGTCGACATCGATGAGGCAAGCCGTGAGATCGTTCTGACAAATCCACTGGAAAGGTGGTCGCCACTCCGAGCTACGACTGCGCAAGCCGCAATCGGGTGAGCACGAGAGCGTCACCTCCGACGATGCTCTGGCCGTGATCCGGAGCATGGCTGGCCGCTGGTCCGACGAGAACATCGTCGCCACCTTGAACCGCATGGGGCTGCCGACCGGACAAGGCAAGACGTGGACGGCACATCGGGTCAGCTCGATCCGACGCGTCCGGGGAATCCACGCCTACCGATCGGCAGATAAGAACGGCGAGTGGCGGACGCTGAGCGAAGCCGCAAAGGCGTGCTACGTCAGCGCCCACCGCATTCGTCGCCTGATCGCGCTCGGCGTGTTGCCGGCCGAGCAAGCGGTGCCGGGCGCGCCCTATCAGATCAGGGCCGTCGACCTCCCAGGACGAGCGGGTCGTCACGGCGATGCGACACAAAGCCACCCGTGTCAGTCGTCGCCAGAAAATCAAATCCCAATGTTTCCAGAGGCTTGAGGGAGAGAGGTACAATGAACGGGCCATTGCGACGGCGAGCAACTACCGCGACGCGGCCGCCTTCGGCTTCGACCTCCGCGAGCAAGGCCGCCTTCTCCGCCGCCCGCCACCTCCGCCATGCAGCCTCCCTCTGGAACACTCCAGAAGGAGGCTCCAACCTGGCAACATCACTAACTGCAACGCGCGCCGCCAGACGGTTCAGGCCATACGCTTACGCCAAACTCAAGCAATTCCGCGCTATCGCGACCCGCTACGATAAGACCGCCAGAAACTTCCTGGCCGCCGTCTATCTCGCCGCCGTCGCCATTTTGCTGACAACACACCCTAGTCGAAGTCGCGCGGGCTAACGTTCGTACCCGAACATGTCCATCAGTTCGGCGAACTCGACCTCGAAATCGGTGATCTCGGTGGCGCTTAGTTCCCGGCGCCATCTCCCAACGGACGCCTCCGGTGACTGGCTTGTCCCGTGTCCAGCGAAGATGCTGGTCTCGGTAGCGAGGTTAGTCTGAATGCCGCGGCCGAGCTCGAGGAATTCTGCGATGCGCTGAAGCGCCGCACCGCCGTCGGCAATCATATCCTCGTAACGGCAGGTTAGCACGTTGCGGTCACTGCGTGCTTGGATCTGCTTCACTTGGTGCTGGAACGTCCGCATCACCCGCATCGCTTGATCGCTTGATACCGACCAGAATGACCTGTAGGAGCAGTATGTGTCCCGCGGATCACGGATAAGCACGATCTCCTTGGCTTCATCATAGATCGACCGGACAAAGTTCCTGATCGGATCGAATATACTGGACTTCTCGGCAAAGAAGCCGGCTCTGTTCTTGCCTTGGAAGGCCCGCATCTGTCTATAAAAGGAGGTAATAATCTCTTTGAACGAGAACGCGACGAGTGGGGCCGCGGTATCTCGGAAGAACTCGAACAACGTTTCGCCGCCGGGGAACACCGCACTGAAATCGTGATGATGGAACGGGTTTAGACCGAGATAATACGGATCATTATAGATACGGTCCGGCTCGACGGAGCGTTCGCGGTTGCCGGGCGATGTCAGTACGTCGAACGCCTTCGAATAATAGGTCATCAATTTCATCTCAAATGGGAACTGGTCGGCCATCACGATCGCTGGATCGTTTCCAAGGCGGCGCATCAGCAACGTCGAACCAGAACGCCCGGTTGAAGTAATCAGGAGCGGCCGGAGCTCGTCCTTCGTGCGTATCGGTCGATCCGCAAGGTAGAACTCACCTTTAGGGAGGGTCCAACCGGTCTTCGCACATCTAATCACTACATTGTAGGTCCGGGTCAGCGTGAGCGGGCGGTCAAAGAAGTACCGAAACCCATGCTTCCCATCCCCCATCCCTTCCAGTTTCTGCAAGTCCGGCCGCATCTCATCCGCGATCACCCGGCCACACTCCTCTCCATCCACCAGAATCAGGAGTTCGACGCGCCGCTGCGGGTTGTCACGGTCCGCGACCCATCCCGCCACGCAATGGTGGGCGGCAAAATCAACGTGGCCGGCAAGCATGCACAAGTTCTCCTTCCCGATATTCGCGACCAGCGTTTGATAGCGCAAACGCGACGTAAATGTGAACTCTCCCCGGTTGTGGAGGTCCGGTAGCTTTCCACTCAATTTCAAGCGGCGAAAATCGGTCGAGCTCGCGGTGCGGGACCGATCCTGTGGTGCCCCCCTCCGTGCTGGCCGCCCCCGTTTCGGGAGGTCGAGCCACCCAGACTTGGCCGGCCGGCCCTGGCACGTGGCGAGCATGCACGCCTGCGGTCCTCGCCGCCTCCATTCTCGCCCACGTCAGGCAGAATTCCTCAGCTGGTGCCGTCCGCGCCCGCTGAGCGGGGCCATCCGGGGCTGTCGCATCACCTGCATCACCATCCTCCTGAGGGGTCGCGTGGAAGCATGGTAAGGTTTGGGGAATTGGTCGGTGACCAAGGTCGCGCCGGTATGGTCGGGCTCGGCTGGACAGCGCGGTTTTCACTCCGCTGTTTGAGGCACTGCCGATGAACCCGCTCTCGGCCATGCCGGTCAAAGCCATCACCCGGCTGATAGGCGAACACGACACTAGGCCGGGGCACGTCATCCACCACTATATCGAGCAGGCCCGGACGCGCACCAACCTGGCCGAAGTCACTCGGGTGGCGATCAAGCCTGAAGTAGAGGGCCGACCGGCTGTTCTCGCTTGTGGTCGGCCCGCAGGTGCACGCTTTGGGGCACCCGCGCCGCGCAAAGGAACTCGGCGCCGTGCCGGAGCAGATCTCTGTAACCGCATGCGCGCGCTGTTCGCCCGTAAGGATGCTGCGTCGTTCGGCGGCCACAACGGCTACCTATATCGGCCACGGCTTTCGCAACCTCGATGACCCCGACATACACTCGCGATGACATTGTCCCGTCCGCCATCAGGATTGTGGACGGCTGTTGTTCACTGGATGTATTCTTGTGTACCGACGGAGGGTGGCTGGCTGGGTGCCGCCGTCCCTGTCCACAGAATGGCCGGGTTGGGGGCCTAGGCACGAGCCTCAACCCGTGCGGGCTGGCGACAGAGGCGGAGACATCTCGTTCCTCACCACATCCGACATCTGGACTTGCATCGGATCGTACTTCTGCCATTGATCGAGATCATACTTGCTGCAGTAGGAGAGAGGCAATGAGGCTGCGAGATCTACTAGTCGTGCACGATGGGTCGGCGCGCAGCGACGTTGCGCTCGGCGCAGCCCTCGGGGTGGCGCGACATCATGATGCGCGTGTAAGTTGCTTCTGCCCGCTGGAGTTGCTATACGTGTCGAGCGTTGGCGTCTCGCTGGTCGGAGATCCAAAGGCACTTGCGCCGCAGATGGGAGCAAACCGTTTCGGAGCTCAGGTTCTGGAGAAGGCGCGGAGCATCGAGACCGACTTCTACGAACGGCTTGAGCGTAACGGTGTTCAAGGAGATTGGCAGATTTCGGAAGGCCTGGCGGTCGATGATGTGGCACGTCGCGCTCTCAGGGCCGACCTCCTGGTGCTTGGGCAGCCAGCCCCCGACCATCCGTTGACACCGATGGCCCATCACTTGGCCGAAGCTGCTCTGATAAACTCGGGACGGCCGTTGCTTTTCGTGCCCTTCGCGGGCCATTTCACCTCAATCGGCACCAATGTCCTCCTCGAGTGGAATGAGACACGCGAGGCAGCCCGTTCGGCGCACGACGCCTTGTTACTGATTGAGCCTACGGCGGCCGTTACCGTATTGACTATCGAACGTCGGAGCCTCCCGGGGACGCCCCGAGAGATACCCAGCGCTGATATAGCAGAGCATCTGGCACGGCATGGCCTTAGGGTTTCCGCCGCCAGCACGGTCACTGACGCATGCATTAGTGATGCTGACGTGCTCCTGGCCTACGCGTCGGACAATGGAGCCGACCTCCTGGTCGTCGGCGGCTATGAGCATTCGCGGACCCGCGAGTTGCGGGATCATATGACCTTGCCCGTACTGATGTCACATTGAGTGTCTCCAGGGACTGCCTGTGCAGAATCGTCTGTGGCATTTTCGCATGCGTTCTTAGTGTTAGTAATAGGCAGTAAAGAGCTGCGTCGCGATTGCTTAGGAGGCGCCTGATGGTTTCGGAGGCAGACGTAGTTATGGCTTACCGCCTCATTTTGGGTCGTGAGCCGGAAAACCGTGAAGTAGTGATAGGCAAGGCCCGCCACTTTCGGAACCTGAACGACTTGCGGCGGGACATGATCACGTCGCCAGAGTTCATCGGCAACCTTGGGGAGCGACGGGGACTGATCCCCAGTGACATGGGCACCAAGCCACTGGTCTGGCCAGCCTGCAGGGTTGATGCCGACGTATCGACCGATGTGCTGGAACGCATGGTTGGCCGCATTGAGCAGGAATTTGAATATCTGGGCTTGCGGGAACCACACTGGTCAGTCCTAACGGAGGATCGGTTTACGGCCGAGAACATTCAGGAGAACGAGGACGACTTCTTCGCCTCGGGTGAACTGCCGGTCAGCTGCCTGCGCGTGACTGCCAAACGGTCAGGCCTGGACCTGACGCGCTATCGGTCCTGCCTCGAGCTAGGATGCGGACTTGGGCGCGTCACCTTCTGGCTTGCACGGGAGTTCGATCACGTGATAGGCGGCGACATTTCCGCGGTCCATCTGGAGCACGCCCACAAGGCCGCTGCGCGGGCTGGAGCAAACAACGTCACCCTCGTGCACCTCAATGCCATCAGCAAGTACCGTGAGTTGCCACAATTCGATGTGTTCTTCTCAATTATAGTCTTGCAGCACAATCCGCCACCGCTGATAGGTTTCATCTTAGAAACTATCCTGAATCGCCTAAATCCAGGCGGGATCGCATACTTCCAGATCCCGACTTATATCACCAACTATGAATTCGAGGCCGAGGCGTATCTCGCGAGCGAACCGGTCTGGGGCAAGGTCGGGGTGCATTGTCTCCCGCAGGACATACTGTTCCACATCATTGAACGCGCTGGGTGCCGAGTTCTAGAAATGCGCGAAGACGACGCGGTCGGTGCACTCGCCATCTCTAATCGCCTACTAGTCCGCAAAAAGGATTGAAGGGCCTCTATTTTTGGTCTCTTCCGTGAGTCGCATCGGAGTGCGCGGCGACAACCAGAATGAGGTGACGCCGGACGCCCGGCGTCGAAGCGGTTCCCTTCAGGGGTCCGCCCGCGACTCCGTCATGTGTGCCGGGACGTGAGGCTCTTAACTTCCACGAAAGGACCTCTGCGTGCCCGGGCGACACATCACAGACCAGCAGGCGAAGTTGTATACCGTCGCAGCCAAAGTGGGTACCTATTTGCGGGTCATCTTCGTAAAGAGTTGGGTCAGCCGGAAGCGTCGGATTTCACTGCACACGAGTACTCCGACAACACGTCATGGTTTGTCGGAAAACGACGGCGTGCATCTTCCAAAATTGCCTTCGCTTCCGAACGGTACCCTCCTTTGTGGAGCGCTCGTCCCTCCTCGATGTACGCTATAGCCATTGCCGGAAACCGCTTCCGCATGTCTGCCCATGTTTCCGCTGCGCGGGCCCAGTCTCCGGAGGCGGATGCAAGACGAGCCAAAGCGACACTCACTTCTTGCTCGCGCGGGTTGGCGGCCCGTGCGTTCATGAGCAGAGCCTTCGCCTCACGCAATTTGCCAAGGTTGGTCAGGGCCTTAGCCGCACCAAGCACGCCAAGGATGTGACCGGTTCTCTCGGTCAGCAGAATTGAGCGACTAAGTGCCTCTGGCCAGTCGCCGCGCTCATCGGCTACCCGGGCATACGCGATGTGACAAAGGACATCCTTCGGAAAGCGACGCACCGCCTTGCGGAGCAGGCTGTCCGCTTCGTTCACCTTGCCGACCTGACGCAGACAAGCTGCCATTTCCCGGTAGGTCCTGGGGCTCACCGAAAGGCTTTTCTTTACCTTCTGCCAGCGCAGCAATGCTTCAGCAAGATTGCCACGTATCTGCGCGATATAAGCATAAGACTCCATGAAGAAAATGTCTCGTGGGGCACTCCGAAGTCTCTCTCGAATCAGGTCCTCGGCTTCGTCAAGGCGGCCCAAATCAATCAGGAGATCGACTGCATCGTGTGACACGCGCGCCTTGGTGGGAAACAGTTTGCACGCCCATTCCCAGCATCGCTGGGCCTCCTCCTTATCCCCGACTTGCAAGGCTGCCTTTGCACGCAGAACGGGATTGTCGTCGCCTGCCATTGCCCATTGTCGTGCTTCCAAGCTACGCAGCTCGCGCAATGCATTCCACCGTTCCAGCCAATTTTGTAGCCACATTGACGGCCCCACCGACCTCAAGCGCTATCAGACTAGCCTCACCTGTCAAGCCTTTCGGGTGACTATCAAGCCTAGCGCCTGGGGTGATCATTGCATAGTGCCGCGCTCGTGGTCGCTCGCACGCCGTTCTAGCGCGAGGGAGCCGGCGCGTTCTACGCCGGCCCGATGTGCCCACATCGGGCCGGAAGGTAGGGCGCCGATGGTCAGTGGGGAACGATGGGCAAAGGCTGCTGCCGAGCGTGGCGTCAGCGATGAAACAAGCGGGATGGCGATCTTCATGGGAGCTGGCACGTGTCGAAGCTCGCATCCAGGAGATAGCCCCAGAACTGCCGCTGTCCCGCCGGCGACGATCGTCCATCCGCATTTCGCTTCGCTGCGAGCTGACCAGGCTAGCGCGGCGTCCTGCGGGGAGGCTGGCCAGCCGCTGCGGATCAGGGACATTGCGGGGGCGGCGTCGCGGCGGGAGAGCTCGGCGGGGGCGAACTCGCCGCCTTTTTCGTAGGGTTCCTCGAAGCGGTAGAAGCTATCGCGGGAATATCCGGTATCATGGCGCATTCACACCAAGCAACGGAATCAAGCACTTATGGTCGACCCCGACTGCGCTACACGGTAGAAAGCCGTGGCCCTTTATCCGGGACCGCTGCCGTGGCGCAACACTTCCTCATG
>Ga0335075_10008836_pt1 | contig 15418 bp, 10 predicted proteins | sample Lox_Sample_24_FD_206723 | JGI IMG/M metagenome (GOLD analysis project Ga0335075, IMG submission 206723) | Soil microbial communities from Loxahatchee National Wildlife Refuge, Florida, United States - Lox_Sample_2.4 | ecosystem: Environmental > Terrestrial > Soil > Wetlands | place: USA... | reverse complement strand
TGAAGACCGTCGATGGCGGCCTGCACTGGCAGCAGATCAGCCCCGACCTGACCGGAGCGGTGGAAGGTACAAGCGACACGGGCGAACTAACGACGGAGAATGCCGAACAGCGCGGCTATGGAGTTGTCTTTACCATTGCGCCGTCGCCGTCGAAAGCAGATGAAATCTGGGCTGGCAGCGACACCGGGCGGATTCATTTGACGACCGATGGCGGGAAAACCTGGCACGACGTCACGCCGCCCGACCTATCTCCGTGGAGTAAAATTTCGCTGATCGAAGCCTCGCATTTTGACCCTGCAACAGCGTATGCGGCGGTCGACAGGCACCGCCTGGGTGATCGAAAACCATATCTCTACATCACCCATGACTATGGAAAAAGTTGGAAGCTATCAGTCGATGGAATCGCACCGACGCATTTTCTACGCGCAGTTCGCGAGGATCCGAAACAGCGTAACCTGCTATTTACAGGTACCGAGTTCGGCATCTATGTTTCCTTTGACGCCGGCGATCATTGGCAGTCGCTGCAGCAAAACCTGCCGGTCACGTCGGTCCGCGACATAACAATTCACGGCAGCGATCTGATCGTCGCGACCCATGGACGTTCCTTCTGGATTCTGGACGATATCGCGCCGCTGCGCCAAGCCGCCGCGGTCAACGCTACCAAGCCATATCTGTTTGCGCCACCGATGACTGTGCGCGTCGACAATGATGCTTTCCTGGGAACGCCGCTGCCGCCCGAGGAGCCGCAGGCGAACAACCCGCCCGATGGCGCCATCGTCGACTATTACCTCGGCAGCGAAGCCCACAAGGTGATCTTGCAGGTTCTGGATGAGAAAGGTCGCGTCCTGCGTCACTTCTCCAGCGCCGACAAGCCGAAGATCAAGCGGCCGCTGCTCCCAATTGCCGAGCGATGGTTTCCGAAGCCACAAACGCTAAAGACCAATGAAGGAGAACATCGGTTTATCTGGGATCTTTCTTCCGGCGGCTCTGGCACTGACGTGGAGGGCGACGATATTGACGCTTCCAGCATTCCTCCCGGACCGCGCGTACCTCCAGGCACTTACACACTTCGTCTTACTGTCGATGGAACCTCGATGGAACGGCCCATACATGTCATCATGGATCCTCGTAGTTCGGCTACGACGCAATTGCTCGATCAGCAATTCGCGCTTGGCGGATCGATCTATCATGAGACGCTCGCCAGCCGCAAAGCGATGGCGGAACTGGAGAGCGTCGAAACTCAATTGAACAAATTGCAGGCGAGGAACAACAACCCCGCAGAACTGCAGCGCGAATTGCACAGCGCACTTACAAAATTGGAAGCCATCAAAAATGGCGAAGGAGAAAATTCCGATGCATCGGAAAAAAAGATTGGCCTGGCCGATGCGAACACAGGTCTCGGTGTGGCTCTGCGCGTCGTCGAAAGCGGTGACCGACCAGCTCCAGCCCAGGCGATCGTCATCTTCGATCAAATGAAGAGCGCCGCGAACGTTCAGACGACGGCGTGGCAGCACTTTAAACAGAGCGACCTGGCGAAAGTGAACGCGGCTTTGCAACGGGCACATCAACCCTCACTACAGATTGCTGCCATCGAAGAAGAAGTTCACTTCGCGATGACTCGATAGTTTTTGCGCGAAATACACCCGAAGCTGCCTGCTCCGCATCGGCATTGCGCAAGTGTCGTTGAAGGTGTCGTCGGTGACAGCGTACCCTGAAAACTGAGGTATTCAATGCCGCCTATGGAAACCGCCGCACCGCGACAGCACGCTTCTACTGGTCCCGCCGGGCCGCAGATCCACGAGCCGACCTATGCCGAGCGCGTGCGCACGCTGCTATCGCTGACTTCGATCGCGACACTCTCGACACTGTCTCGCAAGCACGTGGGATTTCCTTTTGGCTCGCTGATGCCCTACGCACTGGATGCTGCCGGGCGACCAGTTTTCCTCATCAGCAACATGGCGATGCATACTAAGAATTTGAAAGCCGACCCGCGAGCCAGTTTATTTGTGGAGCAGACCGGGGCCGACGGCGATCCTCTGGGTGCCGCACGGGCGACGCTTATTGGTAATGTCGAACCCGTACCGCAGGAAGACGTCGCCAGCGCACGAGAACAATATTTGGCGCGCCATCCGAACAGTAGCTACTGGGCTGATTTCGCCGACTTTAATTTCTTTCGACTGCAAACAATCGATGTCTACTACGTGAGCGGCTTCGGCGTGATGGGTTGGGTCGAAGCAGCAGAGTATGAGCACGCTTCTCCCGATCCCTTGGCGAAAGCATCGGCCGGAATTCTAAGCCATATGAACACCGATCACATGGACTCCATGATTTTGCTGGCGCGAACCCATGCTAACCTGGTCGCCTCGGAAGCGACAATGACATCCGTGGATCGGCTGGGATTCTCTCTGCGACTGAAGACCGTGGAAGGCATGAAGGGCACGCGCATCAACTTTCCGCGAGAAGTTACGACCGCTCAGGAAACGCGCAAGGTGCTGGTTGAAATGGTTCGTCAAGCTGGAAATTCTATCCAGACGTGAACCCTGGCAAGTAACGCCAGCCGGCAGTTTTCTGAGTTCTAAACGCGCAGACCGTTTATAGCGATGCTGTTTGTCGGTTGCGTCGAAGCAAAAACACGCGACCGATCCGCTGCAAATCCGCCGGATCGATAAACAATACATAGGCGGTCAGAACGTCCCACTCAAACATCGGGATATTCAGCGAATATTCGATCGTCAAATGAAACAGCAATCCTAGCAAAAGCAGCGGGTAACGAAATGGCCGAAACCAGATCAGCACGCCGAGACTGAACTCAAGAACCAAGGTGTACCAGGTTGCCAATTTCAAAATCCAAAGCTGCTGGATCCAACCCGGCAAGGGAAATCGCTGGATGGCGTGAATGTGGAAGACATAAAAGAGCGCAGTGCCATTCAGCCAGGGCGCGCCCTTGATCTTCCACAAGAACGAAGCAAAATACAGCAGTGCCAGCTCAAACTGAATCATCCGCTGCGCCCACGGTGCCCGTGGTTTAATGTAGGCGCCCTCCAACTTCCTGCGAACACGTATGAGCCGATCGATCGACAACGCGGCTCCCGCGGGAGCAAACATCAGAAAGAATCCGGTAACGCGCAAAAACACGTCGCCGCCGTGCAGAATGTAGAGATTCCTTTGTTGGATGGAAGCCAGGCAGGCGAACACAACGATGCTGCTCAGGCGAGTCCAGAGTCCGGCTGTTAATAAAATTGCAAAGCCCAGGAAAATCCAGAAGAATGCAGCGATCCAGGTGTCATTTTGCGGCATCACCGTAAACAAGTTCAGTCGAACACCCGGCTCCACTCTTCTCATGGTCTGGAGCGTCACCCAGCTATGAACTCCGTACCAGTCGAGCCATTCTGAATGCAATAGGATCAGCGTCATCGTGACGCAGGTTCCGTACAAAATCCGGAAGACCGCCATCGGCATTGGAGATGTGGGCGCGAAGAAGAAGCGCGCCCACGCCTCGCGCAATCGCGCCAGGGTCATCGACGGTCCTCGCCGCTGACATAGTATTCGTAGAAGAATTCCGGCTTGGGCACAGGCTCCTGGGCCGGCGTGACACCATACTTGATCGGCGCCTGAAATTTCATCAGGATGACCATTTGCGGAACATCCGTTCGGTTGTTCAGCAATCTAGCGACGTGCCGCGCCACGTCTGGCCATAGAGCGGCGTACCTTGAATCACACAAGACTTCCGCAAATTTTCGATATCGCTCTTCGCGGTATCGTTTTGCATAACTGAGTTGTTCCATCCGCGGAAAATCAAACACGCGCATGTGATGATCCTGAGTCACGGCAACGGCTTGAATATAAGAATTCACCGGCCGGGGATTCGGAGCAAAGAAATCCCACGACTGAAACAAGCCTGTCCATAGCAGATATGGCCGAACAATCTCTTTGATTTGAGGCAGCGGCGTCAGGTTCAATGGGATCGCCCAGCTAAGAATCGCAATCATATTGAAGAGAATAAAAATGCTGATAGCGCCGCGGAGAAAATCTGAGTTCTCCGCCGAACGAACATACTCCGACTGGTGAGGATTCACGTTCTTAGGAACGTCTCTCTTGCCGAGCGGAGTTTTTTTAGTTACATTCATGCCTTCTTCCAGTTTCACCCAGCGATTCTTTGTTGACCAGAGCCAGAATAAATATCGTCCGCATTTCAAGCGACAACAATCAACCCGCTGGTTCGGCTGTGTGCAAGCAAGCTTCGAATGCAGCCTCGTCATTCGAAAGCCCTAGAAACGACGAAAGCGCGCTGGACACCCTTATAATAAGGAGAACATGTCCTGGAAGAAAACCTTCACGGCTGCATCGGTCTTTGTTGCTCTGTTCGCAGGAACGACGCACGCGGCCGATCGAGATGCAACTGCATCTCCCGAACAATATCGTCTCCGGCTCTACCATCTGCACACGGGCGAGCACATCGACGTGGTGTATCGCGTTGGCGATCGCTATCTGCCCGATGCCGTGGCGCAACTCGATCACTTTCTGCGCGATCATCGCACCGGGGACGTGAAAGATTACGACCCAAGAGAGTTCGACCTGCTGCACGATTTGATGGCCCGCCTCGGCGATCCGGACGGAACGATCGATATCGTCTGCGGCTATCGCACTCCGTGGAGCAACAACTATCTTCGTGAACATGGACACGGCGTGGCGCTTCATAGCGAACATATGGAAGCCAAGGCCATCGACATCCGCATTCCTGGTGTTCCAACGACCGAAGTTCGCGACGCAGCTCTAGACCTCCGTCGCGGCGGAGTGGGCTATTACCCGCAATCCAACTTCGTCCATGTAGACGTTGGCCCCGTGCGTCACTGGCAGTTTCCTTAGCCTGGATAAGGCGGGCCTTTGGCCAGCAATACTTCCAGAGATTTGTCGTGGCCATAGATGTCATTGAAAAAATGCACAGAGCCGTCTTCTTCCACCACGGCGGTGATGTAGAGAATCAACACTGGAATCGGCACCTTCAAGTTGACCTGCTGATTGTTGGGGCCGGTCTGCATGGCTGCCTGCACCTTCTCCAGCGTCCATGGTGGTTGATTGCGTAACAAATAGGCAGCCAGTTCAGCGGGCCGTTGCACTCGAATACATCCGTGGCTAAAGTCGCGCCTCGACTGCGAAAAGAGTGATTGTGCCGGCGTGCTGTGCAGATACACGCTGTGTTCGTTCGGAAATAGGAACTTCACCAGTCCAAGCGCATTATCCGGACCGGGCTTCTGCCTCACCATAAGTTTCGCCCCGCGTAATTGCGCCAGCACATCGTCATTGATGGGCCCGCTTGTCACTACAGTTCCACTGAAGGTGACGACTTCAAAATTCTTATTGGCAATATAATTTCTGTTCTTCACAATCGCAGGAACAATTTCGCTGCGCAGAATACTGGTCGGGACATTCCAGTAGGGTCGAAACACAATGTACTGCATGTCCTTCGCAAACACCGGGGTCTGATGCCGGACAGCTTTCCCGACAACGACGTTCATCCTCAGCGCAACTTTGTGATCCGCGTTAAATACTCGCAGCACGAATTCTGGCACATTCACGACCACCGGCGGCTGCGGGAATGACGGTGGCAACCAGCGCCAACGCTCTAAAGCGTCATCCAGCTGCTGCACGCGGAATAATAGAGGAACATTCAGTTGACGGATGGTCTCCTTACCCAGCTTGCCGTCCGCAACCATGCCATGACGATCCTGGAACAGCTTCACTCCGTCCACCAACGCGCCAGTGTAGATTTGCGAGCTGGCGTTAACCGACGCAACCTGCGGAAGGTCGCCGAGCAATTCCAATCGCTGCGCAAGCTGCGATGTTCCCGCGTACGTGTCGCCCGGAGCGATCGTCTTTGTCACTTCAGGGAGCAACGGGCCATCGCCTTTGGTGGCGAGTTGCAGATAGCGTTGCAGTGCCACCTCAGTTCGCTTGTAGCCGGCGTACGGAGGCTCCGCATCATTCAGGGCGGCTTGCACATTGGCGGCGTGAATCAAATCTTGTCCGATGAATTGCGGCAGATTGTACTTCTTGTTCTGAATGTCGATGCCGAAATTGAAATGCTTCGGGTTGACGCGACCGATATGCAAGTCAGAGATGTAGCGCAGCGTGCATACTGTGAGCGCCGCGTCGAAGTTCGCTTCGATTGTTGAATCCGCTTTGGTTTTAAGTACGGCAAGGCGACCCTGCCAACGTGCAGCATCGTAGTCATCCGGGATCAACCCTTTTTGTCGGCTGCTCTCAAGCGCCTGGATCACTGCGAGCGCCTGCGGGGTCGGCTGCCCGTTGGCACCCAGCCACAGTGGAGAGAAATTAGACGCTTGATATAACTGCAGAAAGTCGGCGCGATAGTCAGAAAAATTGGGCCAATGTAGAACGGAAAGTTTGCCGGCCGCGGCGATTTCCTGCAAGCGTCCCGACATCGCTGTGGCGCTGGGCGGCATCATCGCTGGCCGCGTTTGCTCAAGGCTTCTCGCAACAGAAAACGGTGCTGCCATACATAAAAAAAGAGAGAGCGTTCGCGAATAAGTCCGAAAGGCTGATGGGAGCATGGCCCATTACATCACTTCTCCCAGCTTCACTGGAAAAATATCTATCGTGAGTCATCCGGAAATGCACGCATGTCCGATCGATAGCCCATCGCGCCAACCCCCAAACCTTTATCAGCAATGGAACTGCCGCCAATCAAGCCACATCATGGCCATTGGCAATGGCCAACTTGCACCCCTGGCAAACGCAATGAATTCGTTCCGAACGTGCCCGTTCAAGCCCAGGATCAACAGAAAAATCCGGAGTCTCTGCACGACTGCAGACTTTCAGGCTGCGCCAAACCAACGGCTATTGAGCAAACGCGTTTCGCAGAGCGGGCGCAGGAAGGTCCAGGATCACTCCTCCGCGAAGAAGCTTTTCCTGAAGGGTGTTGATGTCAACATCCTGCACAGGTATATCTGTTCGTGCTGCCATGCTTGCTGCGACTCCCGCCGCCTGCCCCATGATCATGTACTGCGGTTCCAGCCTCAATGAAGAATAAGCGACATGACTGGCGGAAACACAGACGGGAACCAGCAGATTGCTAACTTGATGTGGCTTGGGCACAAGAATGCTGTAGGGGATCTGGTAGGGTTGCACCGGGACCTCAGTGTTTCCCTCGTTTTGCACACTTCCATCCGACGTAACGACCCGTTCGAAATTGTGAGAGTCGATGTTATATGAACCCATCCCGATCGCATCGAGCTTGGTGCGCCCGGTCTGTACGTCTTTTTGCGTCATGACGTATTCACCAACCATGCGACGCGATTCGCGAATGTACAGTTGAAACGGCCAATGATTTGTGTCTGTAAATTCATCTTTGGCGAGGCCCCATGTGTTGACCTCTTTCCGTAATTGCGCAGGGACCTGGGGATCATGCCCCAGGAAGTAAAAGAATCCCTGTGTGTAGTCTATGTGGTCCTGCCAGATCGCTTTTCGTTGTGCATAGGACGCGTTGGGAAATGTCCAGTCTTTGCCGATGTAGTCAGTCGAGAAAGGTCCGTTATTGTTGAAGTCAGCTTTGTGGTTGGGAATCCCCACTGGATTCGTCAACTCATTCAATCGCGGTGGCCGACCGTACTGTTTCTGAAATCCATGAATGTAGTTCGCAAGCAGCTGGTATTCGTGCGGATTGTAATTCTCCGGTTTTGGAAACGGAATACGATTGGCAGGATCCTGTGTCAGGATCAGGCGAAAATTGTAGGCCTGGACCTCGTGATCCGCGCTTCCGGGTGGCGCCATCGGCACGGGACTGATTTCCGGCAGAAGCTTTCCGTCCGCGCCATAAGCGGACAATTTGAAATTGAATTGATGGCCCGGAGTTTCGGCTCGAACTCCTGCCAGGCTCTCTCCATATTTCGCGACGCCTTCTCTTCCCCATGCAAACGAAACGCCCGCGGCGGCCATCAGATCGCCTTCATACGTCGCATCGATAAAAACTTTTCCCTTCCAAACATCGCCGTCTTGGGTGGTCAGGCTGATAATTCGACCGTCCGATTTTTTCACTCCATCTTTTTCCCGCATTCGCTCATGGAAGCGAACCTCAACCTTCGCATCCTGCAGCATGGAGCGAAGAATTTCCTCGCCGACATGCGGCTCAAATCTCCAGGAAACCTTCTGACCATATTGCTGCATGTCGTAGTAGCGGCCGAGGCGTTGGAAAAACTCCAACGCCTCGCCGCCAATCACATTGGGATTACCCACGTCTGTGGCGGAGAGACCTCCCGTCAGCATCCCTCCTACATGATTGCCAGGCTCCAGCAATATGACATGCATCCCCTCGCGCGCAGCCGCGATGGCCGCCATTGCGCCGCTGGCCGTGGCGCCATATACGACCACGTCATACGACGATTCTCGATGCGACGCCGCTTGCAGTTGACGAGCAGAAATAAGTGTTGAAATCAGGAATATACAGACAAACAGGCGGCGAAGACGATGCAATTGAACCTCCGTAGTTGAAGTGGGAAAATCCTTGCGGAATCACAAACAATCCAAAACGGAAATTTACCACTTCTGGTTTGCTTCAGTCCAAACCCACTGCGGTATGCTGAGTCCCGCCAGCAACAGCATGGACAGATCGATGAAGCAAAACTAACCCAGCGTACTGGACCAACCCAGCGTGATAATCGCGACCAATAACACGATCAGCCCGGTTGCCATCCATCGCTGCTCTTTCTTATGAGTGGATTTCCACTCCCCCGTCGAAAAGCCGCAAATATTCGCGGTGATCAAACCTGCGATCAAGGTCAGCGGCCATCCTATCGCCGGCCCAAGCTTTCCCAGCGCAGGCGAGGCGAATCCATAGAGAAAGGTGTTTCCGCCCCACAATAAGCCCATGAGGATCGCCAGCAGGTAGAGATGCCCGGCGCCCCGCTCTCGAAATTTTGCCCAGCTTCTATTTTTCTGCAGCAGGTAGACGCAAAAAACTAAGTTCGGCACGGCTCCGCTGACAAGCATGAGGAGCCAGATCAAGTTCGATCCAGCAAAGGCGCTGTGCCCTGTGCGAACTGCCGCCCCCAGCAATGGTTGAGCAGAGCTGTAGCCGATATTAAATACTGCCGACAGCAGACCCGATCCGGCGCACAGCAACAAACCGATCGAAAACGGTCGCGCGTGACCCACCATTTGTCGAGGAGCGGTACCTGTGCCACTCTTCTGACTTTTTTCTTTCAGGAAGCCGGCGTATCCACAACATGCGATACCAGCAATCCCGATCATGGCCCCCAGCGTGATTGCCTTGCCCTGCGATTGATGGAGGCGTTCGGGCGCCAACAACAAAATGGGGATGAACGATCCGAATGATGCGCTGATCGCGAACACCAGTGTATTGGCCATCGATATTCCGACGGCGCTGATCCCCTGGCCGAACATGATGGCGCCAAATCCCCAGGCAAATCCTGCAGCACACGCAAACACCACCGCGCGATGGGGCGCTTGCGCGATTACTTCCGCGAAATCTGGAACCGTGGCACGGGCGATCACGATGGGCATGACGACGCAGGAAACCAGGATGAACAAAGCCCACACGTTCTCCCACGACCACCGCCCCATGTATCGCATGGGCAGCGTAAATACGCCGTTCATGATTCCCGCAAGGATTGCGAACGTGATGCCCAGGACCAGGTACGATGTCACGTGGATCGAAGTCCTTCCGGATTTCATCTTTGATCGCGGATCACAACACGCCCGCCATCGCTACCGTGCATTGAATACCGCTACGGCAGCTCCCAGGACACCTGCCTCATTCATTGCAGCCGCAAGCTGAACTCGCGGTCTGCGAAGCGCCCCGAAGTGCAGCGCTTGCGCCACTCGCTTTTCGACCTTCTCAGTGAACCACGGTTTGCCTTCAACCAGCCCTCCCGCAACAATGATTGCCTCAGGGTCGACGACGTTGAATAAGCTGGCAATGCCCTCGGCCAGATATCCTGCCATGGCAAAATATGCCTGGCGAGCGATGGGGTCGCCGGCATCCGCGAGCTGGCTCACCTTCATTGCCATGTCGGCATCCGTGAGTATCTCGCCATCTTCGTCAACGCTGGACCGATCGTGAAACTCCCGCACCAATGCTGAAGCAGAGACGTACGCTTCCAGGCATCCTGCACGTCCGCAGGTGCAGGGTCGACCATTTTGTCGAATCGTTGTATGTCCAAATGAGCCGGCAAAGCCGTGCTGGCCACGTATCAGCTTGCGATCGACAACAAGACCTCCGCCGACGCCGGTGCCAATCGTAATGGCGACAAAATTCCGCAGGTGACGAGCAAAGCCGAAATGCATATCCGCAAGTACGGCTGCGTGAGAATCGTTTTCGACACAGGTGGGAAGTTGGAATCGTTGCTCAGCGAATGCGCGCAGCTCGAACCCGGTCCATCCGGGAAGATTTCCGGTAGCAGCAAACACAGTTCCGCCGGAAACGTCGATCACTCCCGCGCTGGCGATTCCCAGTCCGACCGGTTCCAAGCCTTCCTTGCGCGCAGAGCGCAGAACCTGATCAATTGCATCGGCAGTTGCGGTGGCGATGGCTTCGCGCCCTCCACGTGCATTCGTTGGAACGCGCACGGGAAAACGAATCGATCCTTTCTGATCGACGAGTCCCGCCTTAATCCAGGTTCCACCGATGTCGACGCCGATAGCGGAGCCGGATTTCTGCCATCGCCGCACAGTACGAGCGAAACCGGATGTGATCGTACCTGGCCGCGTGATGGCCGATCCCACGACGACACACCAGGCACCAGACATGATCGCTCGTCTCGCCTCTTCCGGCGTGGAAATGTGACCCTCGGCGGCGACAGGACGGCCTGTTTCACGAATAATGTCCGCCAGCAGAGACCAGCTGAAGCCCTGAGCATGTGCAGTCTGCTCGGTGTAGCCGTGCAATGTGGTACCGATCATGTCCGCTCCAGCGGCTGCGGCAGCGCGTGCTTCTTCGAGTGTTGCTATGTCCGCCATCACCGGTAAATGCAATTCTTGATGAATGAGCTTGACCAACTGTTGCCACGGCTCGCCGAAAGGCCAAATTCGATCTGTGCAATCGAGGGCGATGATGTCTGCACCGGCATCGGCTAGCTCTACGGCCGCTGCTAAGTCCGGGGTGATTCGCAGCCGACCATCGAGATAGGACTTCTTTAACCCGATAATTGGGACGCTCGTGTCGGGTCGAACCGCGGCAATACAGTCTCCGCCGTTGAGTCGAAGGCCGCCTGCCCCTCCCTGAAGGCAAGCCAGTGCGATGCGTCGAAGGGTATCGACATTTTCCAACGGATCTCCAGGAGCGGCCTGGCAGGAAACGACAAGCACGCCTTTCAAGGCAGCGCACGGCATTGTCATTCTTATCGGACCTCGCCGAAAAACAGATTCCTTCTGATGTGTCTGCGCATTCTGTATAGATGTATAGTGTAGAAAAACCAAGAACGCAACCAAGGAAACGGGTGCGCGCAGCACTGTTGATGACGTAAGTTTCAGGCACGATCAACGACATTGCCGTGGAGTAGCCATGAGAGCCAAGGACAAAAGCGGAACAAAGGAAAAGCGGCGGCAGACTTCCGAGGCCGTTGCGGCGAACGTCCGCAGCCTGCGCCTCATTAAACCACTCGACAAAAACAGTTTTATTCCCCTCTATTTTCAGATCCAGGACAGACTTGTGAAACAAATTCACGCCGGAGACCTGCTGCCCGGCGACATGTTGCCAGGGGAAGAAGACCTGTGCCGTTTATATGGCGTCAGCCGAATGACGGCCAGGCAATCGCTGCAAGCCCTCAAGCATCAGGGCTTGGTCCGCAGTGAAAAGGGCCGGGGAACGTTTGTTGTTCAGCCAAAAGTAGAAAAGAAAATTGCGCACCTTTCCGGATTCAGCGCGGAGATGCGCTCCCTTGGGATGAAGCCTTCTTCCCGCATTCTGGAACAGGCCACCAAGCCGGCCTCATCTGAAATTGCGCAACGCCTGGGGGTTCCTCCCGGATCTCTCTTATTGGAACTTCACCGTATCCGTCTAGCCGATGCCCTTCCCCTGGCAATTGAACAAGTGTGGCTCTCGCTGGCTGAGTTTCCGGGAATTGACAAGATTGATTTCGCGCGTTCCTCACTCTATGGCGTCCTGCGAGAGCGATACGGAATCGAGATCGGATCGGCCGACGAAATTATCGAAGCCCGCACTCCTACCAGTCGCGAAGCCAAACTGCTCGGCGTCTCTACTCGTTCAAGTTTGCTCGTAATCTCTCGGACGATTCGAACGGCCCAGGGGAAACCGGTTGAAGCTTCTCTGTCGCTCTATCGAGGCGATCGCTATCGTGCCGTTTTAAATATTCCGGCGACCATTGTCGAATGACATCGACTCTTTGGATTCTCCATCGAAAGGAACTGCAGTGAAAAATGTGTCGAAGAGCCGGCAGGCCTCCAGGTCCTCTTTTGGAATCAGCTCGCGTCGTGCTTTTCTGCAGGGCATGGGAGCCACCGGGATCGCGGCGCTCTGTCGCCCAGCATGGAGTTCGATCCTGCCCGAAGCCATACGTCAAGCCGCCTATCGTGCCGGTAAAAAAATCACATTTCTGAATGACGGAGGATTTGAAGGTTCTGCGTGGGGATGGCAATTCACCCGCCACGCGGCAGTCGAAGAAACGCCCGGAAAAACTGGACCCCACTCGGTTGGGATTCACACGGAGTCGGGGGATTATGCGCGCTTCCTCGTTCTCGAGCCGGAAGTGGGCAAAACCTACACGCTCAGCGGATGGATACGCACGAACAATATTGTTGCCGAAGAGCGCGGCGCGGGAGCCTACTTCACCGCTTCTCAGTTTGAATTTCAAGGTCGCCCGACACAATTTTCAGTCGATGGAAAACAAATCCAGGAAGAACGGTACGGAAACTTTACTGGCAGCACAGACTGGCAAACCTTTTCGCATTCATTTCTTTGTCTTCCAACAACGGACTGGTTTGAGATTGTCGTCGGAGTTTACAGAGCGTCTGGCAATGCATGGTTCTCTGACCTCACGTTTGTGCAAGGAGATCAACCCGCCGATCTCAGAGATGTTGTCGACTATTGGCAGGCGGCGCAGTGGGCGCATGCCGATGGATTAAGGGCTCAAGGGCGCACGCAGCCTGCGACGGCCATACTTCGAGACAATTTGCCCATACGTGGCGCGGCGTCAGACCCGCACAAATTGGCGCGCGGTCTGAGCGAAACCCATAGCGTCGAGTTTCTCACGGCGGATCAATTAGCGAACTCTCGGCGATTCAATCGCACACATTTCGACTTGCTCGTCCTCCCCTATGGCGAAAGCTTTCCGCTGCCTGCGTGGCCGGCCGTCGAATCCTTTCTGGCTGAGGGAGGCGATCTATTTACGACCGGCGGCTACGCATTTCAGTCTCCGCTGGTGACCACCGCGAATGGATGGGAATTCTACGACGATAATGTGCAGCACGAGAACGGTCCGAATCTGTTACCCGACCTGCCTCCATCCGGGCGCGGGTGGAACGCCTCCGACGCGGAGCGGGCATCTATCGAAGCCGTTCATTTGCCCTCGCAGTCCGGGTCACAGCCCGCAGCACTAATCCATATTCCTCCGAACTTCTGGGATCAAACTGCAGACTGGAGTTTCGATCTGGAAGCGACTGGCGATCGCAAACAATTCTTCTTTGAGGCATGGATTCGCGCTGCTGACATTCGGCCAGCTCCGAATGGATATGCTTACATCGGCGTTGAACAGCTCGACAGCACAGGTGAAGCGGCGTACGCCGCCAAAGTAACGTTCGAAGAGCTGCGCACTTCCTCTGACTGGCATAAGATCGAGCGCCTTTTCTATCTGATTCCAACCTGCGTAAGACTCCGCGTGCGCATCGGACTGAGTAACGCCACGGGCAGTGTTTGGGGAACCGGTTTTCGGCTGGAGCATCGATCCCCGCAGATCCGAATCAATACCGCCCTCGGATTTCCGCAGGATGACTTACAGGTATCGCCCACGCAGATTGGAATGTTCGACGCTGATTTCCGATTGAAGCGAGTAGCTGCGATCCAGGTTGCGCCCTGGCAATCGGTCCTCAACTCAAAACAGGAACTGACGGGAGCCTTCGATGGATATGCTGCCAGCGCTGTACTGGGCATGAACCACGCTCGCTGGATTCCATTGCTGCGCGCCGTCGACGCGGCGGGCAACAATCGTGGTGCAGCCGGAGCCATGGCGCACAACACGCGTGGCGCATATGCGCGCGGCACGTGGGTATTTTTTGGAATCAACAATCACGACATTTTCTCAGAGCAGTCGAAACTCGGTGCAGATGTTCTGAAGGCTGTCTCACGCTCTCTCGCGAATGAATGCTTTCTCCATGGCTGCGAAACGAACTATGCCTCGTATAAGTCGGGCGAGTCGGTTGCCATGCGCGTGCTGGTGAGTAACTATGGGCGGCACGCTGCCTCTCTCACCTTGCACTGGGCTGTACTGCCGCCAGAAAGCGATACGGCCGCATTTCAAATCAGCAGAGATGTGCGATTAGTTCCCGGACAAACCGAGGCTGTCGAGATATCTTGGAAACCCACAGAGTTTTCGAACGAATTCTACCGCGTTACCGTCAAACTCCTTCTAGACGATGTCGAAATCGATCAGATTGAGACTGGATTCAATATCTGGAAGCCGGAAACTCTTGCTCAGGGACTGCCCTTCTATTTCAAGCACAATTATTTTCAGGTTCATGGTCGTAGTCTGTTTTTGCAGGGCACAGACGATTACCTGCATACATTTCTGGACCAGAGCGAAAACACTTCTACCTGGCACGATGATGTGCGGGGCTGCCGCGATTCCTGTATCGATGTGTACGAAAATCTGATGGGGCTTCGCGGCCCGCAGCAGCGCCCAACGGAAACATGGTGGAGATGGATCGATGCCATGCTGCTGAATACGCAGCGAAACGGCGGAGCATTCTTCCCCGGGCTTCTGATCTTCAGCAATACCGCGGTCGACAACAAAGATCTTGCCGACCAGCAGGCGTACGTCGAGGCGTTTGCCGCGCGCTATAAGGATGCTGCCGGCATCATATATTACCTGAACGGCGACCTTGAATTGCACGATCCTAACTTGCCTGACCTGCAGGTTCTCTATCATCAGTTTCTAAAAGAAAAATATGGGACCGACCAGGCGCTCCGAGATGCCTGGAAGATTTCTCCGCCCGAAGCACCGATCGGCAAACTGACGATACATCGTGGCACTGACGACTGGCGAGACGTGCGGACTGTGGATGATTTCCGATTTCGCTCCATGCTGGTGGAGCGTTGGTTGAATGCACTCTACGATTCCATTCGCAAGGTCGATACAACTCATCCCGTCACCGCGGAGTTTTATCAGACTCCATCGGATGGAATTGACCTGGTCGGCGCGCTCGGAAA
>Ga0335075_10008835_pt1 | contig 15419 bp, 19 predicted proteins | sample Lox_Sample_24_FD_206723 | JGI IMG/M metagenome (GOLD analysis project Ga0335075, IMG submission 206723) | Soil microbial communities from Loxahatchee National Wildlife Refuge, Florida, United States - Lox_Sample_2.4 | ecosystem: Environmental > Terrestrial > Soil > Wetlands | place: USA... | reverse complement strand
AACCGCCCGGTGCGCAGCAGCGTCCGGTCCACGCGGCTGCCCAGGTTCTGTGCAGCGGAATATACGCGTCCGGCCGGGACGGGACGGAAGTCGTAGATCAGCATCTGGCCGCCGGGCCGCAGGACCCGGCCGAGCGAGGCGATCACAGCACCCGCGTCAGCCCAGTGGTGCAGGCTCGCGGTCGAGATGATCAGGTCCACGCTGTCGTCCGGCAGCGGCAGGTCGGCAAGGTCGGCGACGGTGAAGTGCACCCGGCTTGCGAGGTGCTCCTGCTCCGCCCGCCGGTCTGCCACCGCTATCATCCCTGCCTCCAGATCGACGCCCCGCACCTGCAGATCTGGCCGCCGGCGGGCGACCAGCACCGCGAGGCGCCCGCTGCCGCAGCCCGCGTCCAGCACCGCGCCGTCCGTCGGCGCCGTCGCTGCCACGTCTTCGACCACCCTTTTGTGTATGCCCCCGAAAAGCCTGGCTGTGTACCGGTCATAAGCGTCGCCGTGAGAGAAGTGCCCGCGCTGAATGAGCGCGAGAAGTGCCTTACGCATGAGCGCTCCTATGATGGTTGTCCGTAGCAACTAAATTCGATGCTATTATCAACAGTTGATGGTGTCAACCATGGAGTGTGCTGTGCCTAACTCAGATGCCGAGGTGCTTGAGACGCTGCTCGCCCGGGTGATGCGGCTGGTATCCGTGCATCTTGACGCGCCCGTCAGCGACGTGGCGGGGACAGCGCTGTCCGCCGCGGAGGGCTCCTTGCTTGTCGAGTTGCGGGCTGTTGGTGACGTCACCCAGCAGCAGATGGCGGACCGGCTGAGCATCGACAAGAGCCGGGTCAGCCGGCTCTGCGCGGCCCTGGAGCGAAAGGACCTGCTCGCCCGCGAGCGCGATACCAGCGATCGCCGTAACCTCCGGCTCTGTCTCACTGACTCGGGGGAGGAGGCCGCCGCGCGCCTGCGACAGGCCTGGCGCGCCTATCACGACCGGATGCTCGCGGGGATGACCGCCAGCGAGCGCCAGGCACTTCTTGTCGGCCTTACCGCCTTCGTCAGAGAACTCGCAGTGGCTCACGCCGAGCAGCTGGGACACCCCGGTGTACAGGACACCGATCACGCGTCTTCGCAGCGCGCCCGAGCGGACTAGGCAGAATTCATGCGGCCGCCCCGAGTTTCAGGCAGAGGCTCCAAGCTTGCTTCAACCAGATCGAGATATGAGGCGACGGCGCTACTCAGCCATGTCCAGGACGGATCTGACAGGTCTCTCGCGATGGTTCGAAGGGCATGCAGCTGAGCCGACGGGTCACCCGCACTGAAGTCTGGCGTCTCGCCGAGGAATCGGATCATCCGGCACGCGTGCGGCGAGCGACGGACAATGTACTTGCCTGCTATCGGAACATAGCTGAGGCGGATCCTGCGGGTCTCGTCCGCGCTCTTGGCTGTGGCGGGCTGCCGTGAGCCGCTGGCGTTCAGCTGGTCAAATGACAGACTTCCCGTCCCGATCGGCCGGTGTTCGAAGACGATGCGGCAGTCGATCGGCCAGCGCGTGCGAACCGCGGGGTGAACGTGCAGGTCAACCCAGAGCGGCAGCCCTGAGCGAAGGTGTGTTGTGCCCACCGATGTAGCGCCGGCGGGTGAGTTGTGACGGCCATCCGACAGCAGCTCAGCTCGCGCCCATGGCCTTGCGGCTGGCTCATCGGCGAACTGTGCGAGGGCCTGGTCGTCCATGAGAATCAGGAGGTCAATATCGCTCCAGTTGTCTGCCTCGCCGCGGCCGAGTGAACCAATCAGGGCCACTCCTTCGACAACGGGGTCCGCTCTCAGCAACTCAAGCTCCTCATCGAGCAGACGGTCACGCAGCCTGCCTAGAAACGCCGGCCCGGACGTCATCTGCGCATGCCTCCTAACGGTGGTGCGCGGGATGGAGCTGCATTGACGCAACCTACCGGGAGCGCACGCGGCAATCAGGGCTTTCCGGGCTCACACCCGCCGGGCAGGACATACGTCCATTTGAGAGCGTGACTACGCCCGCCTTCTTGGCCGCTCGTGGCGTCGCAAGCCCAAGACTGGGTAACTCACCGGTTATGGTTTCGCCAAAAGTTGCTTCTCTCACGCTGGCAGCGATGGTTGCCGCCGGGTGCTGCACCGCTGCGGCGTCCACGCTCACGCCCGGAAACTCGCTGGCACAAAGTCCGCAAAAACAGAGCGTCATGCCGAGAGCGCCTAGTTCGAAGTCGCCGATGGCGCATCCAACTACTTCCTGCCACCCGACCAGCGTCAAAGGCCACTGCTACCAGCCCGGTGAGTACTGCCGGAAGTCGGATCTTGGCAAGTCGGGTTTGGCCGGAGACGGTGCAAAGATCACATGCAAGTACGTCGACGGCCGCTACCGGTGGGCACGGGCCTAGGCCACACCTACCACAGTCCGTGACGATGCGGAGTAAGGTCTCGTAACGCCGGAAATCGTCGCGAATGGAAGCCAAGTGTCAGACACCACTGCACAAGAGGACGCTGCGAGCGGTGGTCCTGAAGCGCTGGCCTTTGACACCGGGACACCCAATTCGGCCCGCATGTGGAACTACTGGATCGGCGGCAAGGACAACTTCGCCGCGGACCGCGCGGCAGCCGAGGCCGTCATCGCCGCGTTCCCGGTGCTCCCTGTCATTGCCCGGCATTCGCGGCGCTTCCTTGTTGACGTCGTTCGGCGGCTCGCCGAGGTCTATGGCGTCCGACAGTTCCTGGACATCGGCGCCGGATTGCCCGCCGCTGACAACACGCATGAAGTCGCGCAGCGAGTGGCGCCTGATTCTCGGGTCTTGTACGCCGACAACGACCCCGTCGTCCTTGCCCACGCCACGGCGCAACTGACGAGCACTCCCGAAGGCCAGACCGACTTCATCCAGGCCGACCTGCGTGACACTGGGACGATCCTCGCGCAGGCCGCGCGCACCCTCGACCTCAGTCAGCCAGTCGCCATCCTGCTGATCTCGGTCCTGCACTTCATCGGCGAGGCGCAAGACCCGTACGCGATCGTTGCCCGGCTGATGGACGCCGTGCCCGCTGGCAGCTACCTCGCTATCGCCCACGCGGCCAGCGATCTGGGGACTGCGGAGGCGCAGGAGGGACTCCGGATCTATAACGAGCGTTCGCCGGTCCGGCTGACGCCGCGCAGCCGCCCGCAAATTGACAGGCTTGTCGCCGGCCTGGATCCGGTTGGCCCTGGCGTGGTCCCGATGAGCCAGTGGTTCGAGCCGGGTCCGCTCGCCAGCGACGGACCCGACGACCTCAATGGCTACTACTGCTTCCTGCGCAAGCCGTAACCGACGTCGGCCGAGGACTTCACTGCACGCCGGCCAGTGCGAGAAACTCCGCCCGAGACCTTGCATCGGCGCGCAGCGTGCCGAGTAGCGCCGAGGTGATAGTGGTCGAGCCGCGGGCCCTGACGCCGCGCAGCGTCATGCAGGTGTGCTCTGCCTCGAGAACCACGCCGGTCCCGCGCGGCTGCAGGCGCGCGTCCAGGCTGTCGGCAATCTGCTTGGTAAGGCGCTCCTGCGTCTGCGGCCTGGCGGCGTAATGCTCGACCAGCCTGGCTAGCTTCGACAGCCCGAGTATGCGCTCGCCCGGCAGGTAGCCGACGTGCGCGACTCCGGCGAACGGCAGCAGATGGTGCTCGCAGACGGTGCGGAACGGGATGTCCCGCGCTACGACTAGCTCGTCGTAACCCTCGTCGTTCGGAAACGTGGTAAGCCGGAACGGCGGTGAGTCGAACAGCTCGGCATAAGCGCGCGCCATCCGGGCTGGCGTCTCGCGCAGTTCTTCGGCATCGAGCTCCACTCCCAGCGCGGTCAGGAACTCCCCGGCGGCGCGCTCAGCTGCGGCCATGTCGATCTTCCGATCGTCGCCCGCCAGTCGCAGGTCCGGGCGGGCCCGCCGGGGAGCGCTGGGTGCTTCAGCCGAGTCCGCCAGCTCGATTGCCTGCCTGTTTGTCATGGCCATCCTGTCGTAGTCTCGCCTGTCGGATCCTGCGCCGGGATTGTCATGACCTGTGGCTGGATCCGGGGCCGTACCGGCGCCTCCCGGCAAAGACCGGGTTCGCCGACTGCCGCCCACGGATCTGTCAACCCGAGGGAATTCGGCGGCATTCCGGCTACTGGCCACGCTTCTGCCTCGTGGCGCCTGCCGCCTGGCGGCCTGCCGCGGGCCATGGCGCCCGCGGCAGGCCTGTTGCCTGCAGTACCGTCAGGCTCCGTATTGCAGGATTACGGCGACTACCCCCAGGCCCGGGTTGCCGCTCTTGTGCGTGAAACCGCCGCCGAGCATCTCGGTGGTGCCAGGGATGTTCGCGACAGATTCGACGTCGATGCTCGGCGCACCGTGCGGGAGCCTAGCCGACGTCAGCTTGCCGCCCGAGTAGTGCAGCAGGTACGACGGCTGGCCGCCGAAACCGGGCATGGGCAGCCACAGGCCGCCGCTGCCGTCCGGGCTGATCTGCTGGGCCGGCTGCGTGCCGAACCCGAAGCTGCCCTCCGCGACCTTGCGCCAGGAGCGACCGTTGTAGTGCAGGACCACGGTCGGGCCGCCATCATCCTGCGCCTGGCCGTTGCCGATTGCGTAGACATTTCTTGCCGATTGCGCATAGATCCCCGTCAGTTCCGGGTTGTTGAGGCCGTTACCCGGAGGCAGCAAGCGCGCCACGCTCTTCTTAGCCCAGTTGTGGCCGTTGTAGTGGTAGACCGACTTTCCGCTGAAGGCCCACACGCTCGTCGCCGACAACGCGCTGCCGCCGTCGAGGTTGGTGCTCACGCGTGACCAGCGGCGGCCGTTGTAGTGCCAGACGCCCAGTTGCTGGTTGATCGCTGCCTGGCCGAACACCCAGACGTTCCGCCCGCTAGCCACGCTCGCTCCGCCGATCGGCTGGCCGAAGGTCTTCACAACCGACCACGTGTGGCCATTCCATCGCAGGACCCTGGAGCCAGCGCCGACGTCAGTAAAGGCCCACACGTCCGACGGCGACGCCGCGCCTGCCGCGACCACCTCCTCGCCACGCTTGCCGGGGAACGACGCCCGCGTCCAGGTGCTGCCGCTCCGCTGCCATGCCGTCGGCTTCGTGGTCGGCGCGGCCGGCGTGTTTCCGTTAAATGCCCAGCCGGCTGACTTCCCGGTAGCAACCACTGCGGTGAAATCCCCGGAGACGCCGGAGTGCACCCGCTTGACGATGTGCCACGCCGCGGACGTGGCCGGCATTGCCTGCGCCAGACCAGAGCCCGCTATCACTGTGCCCGCTACCACGGTGGCGGCCGCCGCTGTGCCAGCCACGACCGTCCCGGCCAGCGCGACCAGCCCGGTTCTGCCCGTCATCCCCGCAATCCTGCGAACCATGGATCCCTCCTAGGTAGGTCAATCACGTTCGGACAACCGCCTAACCTGACGTGTGGCAGGCCGGCTCGGTTAACTCCTGCGAAGTGACAGTCTTATAACGGTTGCGGCACCGCAGCCGGCAAACGAGAAAGGCGGTTGATGGGCGCGAACCCGATCTGGGGCGAGGACTGGGACGACGTGCGGCGGCTCTGGCTGCTGGACCGTGAGGTAGCGCATTGCAACCACGGCTCCTTCGGTGCCGTTCCCGCGCCGGTGCTGGCAGCCCAGGAAAAGATCCGCAGGCAGATGGCGGTCAACCCGATGCGGTGGTTCTCGCGCGAGCTGCCAGAGCTTGTCGCGGCGGCTCGAGCCGAGGTAGCCGCGTTCCTCGGAGCTGACGCCGATGACCTCGCCTTCGTCAGCAACGTCAGCGCTGGTGTCTCGGCGGTCGCACAGTCATTGCAGCTCAGTCCTGGCGACGAAGTGCTGTCGAGCGATCACGCCTATGGTGCTGTGTCCTACGCGCTCGACCGGCTCTGTGCCAGGACCGGCGCGCGGCGGGTTGTCGCGAGCATTCCGTACCAGAGCAGCGACGATGAGGTCGTGTCAGCGTTCGCCGGGCACTGCACGGAGCGCACCAGGCTCGTTGTCGTCGACCAGGTGACGTCAGCCACGGCCCGCCGGTTCCCGGTCGAGGACGTCGCAATGCTGGCCCACCGGGTCAGCGCCCGCGTTCTGGTCGACGGCGCGCACGCGCCGGGAATGCTGCCGCTTGACGTGCCGGCTCTCGGAGCCGACTTCTGGGTCGGCAACCTGCACAAGTGGGCCTGCGCCCCGGTCGGAACCGGCGCACTGTGGGTCGACCCGCAGTGGCGCGAGGAGATCCTCTCTCTCATCGTGTCCTGGAGCGAGCCTGACGGGTACCCGAGCTCGTTCGACTCGGTCGGGACCGACGATCTCTCGGGGTGGCTGGCTACCCCGGAGGCGCTGCGTACGCTCGGGTCACTCGGCTGGGACCGCGTGCGCGCGCACAATGAAGCGCTGGTCAGATGGGCCCAGTCCAGGGTGGCCGCGATTCTCGGCCTGCCGCCCGGTGACCTGCGTCACGATCCGGGCCTTAGCATGGCGCTGCTGTTCCTGCCTGCCGGGACCGCTGACAGCCTCGAGGAGGCCTATAAGCTCCGGGGCCAGATGGCGGAGGCTGGCGTTGAGATGGCGATGGGTTACTGGAACGGCCGCGGCACTGTCAGGCTCTCGGCCCAGGTATACAACCAGCCTTCTGACTACGAGCGGCTGGCAACCGGCCTGCGCGACGTGATGACGGGCTGATGCGCTCCGGCAGCCCCTGATTTCTTCCACCTTCCAGTCGCTCGCTGACCTAACGCGCGTGATTTGTCGCTTATGTGGTCACCCAACGACTTGAAAGTCTGTGATGGAAGAATGCCGGGATGCAGACGTTCAGGCCTGAGCCCGCCAGCGGCCGGGTCTACACAACCCGGCGGATCGTTCGCAGCACTGACGTCGTGCCGTCCGGGCGGCTCCGGCTCGACGCGCTGGCCCGCTACCTCCAGCTAGCAGCCGAGGATGACCTGGCAGATTCCGGCCTCAGCGAGCCAGTCTTCTGGCTGGTCCGCCGCTGCGAGCTTCGCATCAGGGCGCTGCCTGCCATGGGTGAGCGCCTCCTGATTGCGACATTCTGCTCAGGCACCGGGCCGCGCTGGGCGGAGCGGACCACCACGCTGTGTGCGCAAGACGGAGTGCCATTGGTGCAGGCCAGTGCCGTCTGGGCGGTCGTCGCCACGGCGGACGGAAGACCGGTGCCGCTGTCGGCGGACTTCCTGAGCACCTATGGCGAGTCAGCCTCTGGGCGGGTAGTCTCCGCCCGCCTGTCCCACCCGCGACCTGCGACCGCCCATGACGGGAACGGGGTGGGTACCGTATCGCGGCCAACCGTCTGGCCGCTGCGTGCCGTGGACTTCGACACCGCCGGGCACGTCAACAACGCCGTGCACTGGGCTGTCGTGGAGGACGAGCTGGCAGCAGGCAACTGGGTGCCGTCCGTAGCCGAGGTCGAGTACCACCGGGCCGTCGTGCCCGGCTGCACGCCGCAGGCGGTGACCGACCGTCGGGAGGGCGAGACACTGCTGTGGCTGCAGGCTGACGGACGCCTGCTCGCCTCGGCAAGGCTCTCGCAGTAGTCGGCTTCCGAGCAAGTGCGACCAGCATTGACGGCGTCCCTGGCCTGCGTGTTAGCGGATAGTCGTGCGGCGGCCCTTGGGGGCGATGAGGCCGGTCTCGTAGGCGTGGACCACGGCCTGGATCCGGTCGCGCAGGCTGAGCTTGGTCATGATGTGGCCAACGTGGGTCTTGACCGTCGCCTCAGAGATGTGCAGCCGCGCGGCGATCTCGGTGTTGGACAGGCCGCAGCCCACTTCCGCCAGCACCTCGCGTTCACGCGTGGTGAGTTCGGCTAGGTCTGCAGCCGGCGGGCCGTCGGCGGGCAGATGCGGGGCGAAGCGGTCGAGCAGGCGGCGTGTCGTGGACGGGGCGACTACTGAGTCGCCGTTGTGCACGCAGCGGATGGCGTACAGCAGTTCCTCCGGCGGCGCTGACTTAAGCAGGAACCCGCTGGCGCCTGCCCGCAGCGCGGTGAACGCGTACTCGTCGAGGTCGAACGTGGTGAGGATGAGCACCCGCGGTGACCGCGAAGCGAAGTCTGCATGAAGGCCGTAGCGGGTCGCGTTCTCCTCAGGTCCAGGGCCGCTCGGATCGCTCCGCCCAGTAAGCGGTCGTGCTCTCGGCGATTGTCCCGGTCAGCTGGATGGTCAGCTGGCCGGCCAGCGGGCGAGGCAGTCGCAGCGCGGCGAGGTTCGCGTCCAGCTGGGCGGCGGAGACGGCGCCCGACAAGACGACCGTCGCCCACGGCTGAGCCAGCGCGGCGCCGATCGCGACCGCGTCCGGCGTGACGCCCGCCGCCGAGCTAGCAGCAGCGAGCGGCGAACCCGGCGTGGCTGCATCGCCGCCTGGAGCGAGCCGGCCGTTGGCCACGGCTTCCTTGACGAGCACCGCCCAGCCAGCTTGCGCCGCCTCAGCTGCCGCGGTCTGCACGCTCGGTTCGAGCAGGTTCCAGGTCACCTCGGCGGCGGAGAACAGCGGCTTACCGCCGACCGTTACCGCTAGCGCGCGCCGCAGTGTGTCGGCCTGCCGCGGGCCGCTGGTGGACAGGCCGATCAGGACGCCGTCGTCGCGAAGGCGGGCCAGCGCGCTGAGCAGCGCATCGTCGATGAGCGCGCCGGAGTCTTCGGTCAGCGAGTGGACCTGGTACAGCGTCAGGCGGTCGCCCAGGTAGCCGCGGGTTTCGCCGAGCTGCCTGGTGAACATGGCAAGCGAGTGCTCCTTGATCTCCTGGACGCCGCCATCCAGCCGCCAGCCGCCGGTGTAGCGATAGCCCCATTTCGACCCGACGACGACGTCGTCGTGACCGCGGTCGGCGAGCCAGCCGGCCAGGAACTCCTCGGCCCTGCCGTAGGACCGGGCCGCGTCAACGTACCGAACCCCGCCCGCATAGGCCTCGTCCAGCACCGTGTAGGTGCGCGCCCGTAGCCCGGTGGCGCTGCGGTCGGGCAGGTCGGCGTCCCGGCCGCTGGTGATGTAGGCAGGCCGGCCGAGTGCCGCGAGGCCAAGTCCGATCCTGGATACCGGCGGGCCGCCAGCGCCAAGAGGCGTGAGCGGCATCTGTGACGCGGCATCCATGCCGCCTTAACTTACCGTTGAGGTGAACACAGCCGGGCTATGCGGCGGACTGACCAAGCGCCAGAGGGACATGTTTCATGAGTGACGAGCTTGACGAGCTGCGGACGGCTGCTGCAGCTGCCCGGATCATCACCGACCCAGGGCAGATGGAGTCATACCGGCGCGATCAGACACCGGTGGTGACACCCGGCCAGCCGCGCTGCGTGCTGCTCGCGGGCAGCACGCGGGACGTCGTGGCTGCGCTTGCCTGGGCGCAGCAATACAAGGTGCCAGTCGTGCCGCGCGGCGGCGGAACGAGCCTGGCGGGCGGCGCGACCGCAATTGACGGCTGCCTGGTGCTGTCGACGGCGCGGATGACCTCAATCCTGGAGGTCGACGCTGCGAATGAGGTCGCGGTGGCTGAGGCCGGCGTCTTTAACGCTGACCTGGACCGGGCCGCCGGCGAGCACGGCCTGATGTACGCGCCGGACCCGTCTAGCTACGAGATCGCCACTATCGGCGGCAACCTGGCCACGAACGCGGGCGGACTGCGTTGCGTCAAGTACGGCGTCACCCGCGATTCTGTGCTCGGCCTTGAGGTCGTGCTGCCCGGCGGCCGTCTGCTGCGGACCGGGCACCGGACGATGAAAGGCGTTACTGGCTACGACCTGACCGGGCTGTTCGTCGGCTCGGAGGGAACGCTCGGCGTGATCACATCGGCGACACTGCGGCTACGGCCGCGGCCCGCCAGGTATCCGGTCACGGTGGCGGCCGGGTTCGCCAGCTTCGCGGCCGGGGCGGAGGCCGTGACGTCCATCCTCGCCGCCCGGATGAGGCCGAGCCTGCTTGAGCTGATGGACTCTGCCACGTTGCGAGCTATCGATCAGTGGAAGAACACCGGATTCGGTACCGGGGTGCAGGCGCTGCTGATCGCGCAGGACGACAGCGAGTCAGCCGACCGTGGCGGCGCCGTCATGCGCGAGATGTGCCTGGCGGCCGGCGCGTCGATGGCGGAAGTCTCGGCATCGGAAGGCGAGTCGCGGCAGCTGCTTGAGCTGCGCCGGATGTCTTACCCGGCGATCGAGCGGCTGGGTGTCGCGCTCGTCGAGGACGTGTGCGTGCCGCGGACCCGGCTGCCCGAGATGGTGGAGCGGATCGAGCAGGCGGCCGTCACGCACGACGTCTACATCGCCACGGTGGCACACGCCGGTGATGGCAATCTGCATCCCGTCTTCGTCTTTGACCGGGGGCTGCCGGAGGTGCCGCCTGCGGTATGGTCTGCGGCCGATGAGATCTTCCGGGCCGCGCTGGAGCTGGGCGGCACGCTTACCGGTGAGCACGGAGTCGGCATGATCAAGCGCCGGTGGCTGGGTGAGGAACTCGGCGCCGAGTCGATGGAAGTGCATCGGGCGATCAAGGATGCACTTGACCCGGACGGCATCATGAATCCGGGGAAAGTCCTATGAGGTGATCGTCGAGCGCGAGCATGGCGGTGGCCAGGTTCGCGGTCAGCAGCGTCTCGCTCACGCCGGCGATCGCTGCCGCCTGCCCTGCTGGGAGATCCAGGTAATGAGTGAGCACGACGGCCTCCCGTGCGCTCCGCGGCAGGCCGAGCAGTGCCATGACGACCGGCAAGCGGGCGAAGTCGGAAGCGGCGTGCTCCGGGCGGCCTACCGACTGGCGGCGGTAGCGACCAGCGCCTCGGCGGCACCTGATCAGAACGAGCCGTTGCAGATAGCGCAAGCAGTCATCGGCGCTCCAGTCGGCCGCGGCGAGCGGTGTCACTGCGAGGACGTCGGCGACCACGAGCTCCGCTAGGCCGGCGTCACCCGTCAGCAGCGCTGCAAGCTGCAGAAGAGATCGGTAGTACTGCTCATACAGCGCGCTGCGCGGGCCGTCAGCCGAATGGGCTGCGCCGCGGCCACTGCGTCCATTACGGCCACCGCGCCCGTTGTGGCTGCTATGGCCACGGTGCTCGCCGGGTTTCTCGGTGCCGCCCATGGACACTCCCGGATCAGGGTCTGGCGACCTGCATCAAAGTAACCCAGACCTGCGATCTGAGCTAGCTTGCGAACTGAGTGGAACTAAGTGGTAAGTTTAGGAAGAGACAAGAAGGTATGTCAAGCCACTAGGTGAAGCTGTACACTTCGGAGTCGAATCACCGGCCCCAGATACTTCGCCGTTACGGGGAAGGACAGGCCCATGATCAGCGAGGACTGGCGGCGACTAGCCGACTACGTTGTTGCGCGCCGAGTTGAACTCGGCATGCGCGACCGCCGCGCGCTCGCTGCAGCCACCGGCATTACTGACAGGACCCTCGGCAAGCTGGAAAATGGCCAGCGCGTATCGCCAAGCACCCTCGGCGTCATCGAGAACCTATTTGGCTGGGCGCCCGGCTCATGCCGCCGGATAATGGCCGGCGGCGAGCCCAGCGCGGTCCCCGGGCAGGCGGACGCGCGCTATGACGACCCCACGCTGAGGCATCTGGCAAGCACGCCCGGACTGCCGCCCGAGGTGGTTCGCGGTCTTATCGCGCTGGCCAGGAACTGGCGTCAGGACGAGGAAGGCACCGACGGGCTAGCGGAGCGGCGAGCATGATGAACCCTTTACGCCAACACCCTGCTAGTTTCCTGGCCTCCAGCGCCCGGTAAGCCGGATTTGCCCCCGGCAAACTTGCAGGGTGTGGCTGGCCTTGCCGGCGGGCGCGGCTTATAGGCAGATCCAGATTCCAAGTACGACCACGCAGGTGCCGCCACCGGATGGCGACGGCGACGGCGACGGCGACGGTGCAGGCTGGGTCGGTGACGGCGTCCCGGAAGGCAGCGGGGCTGCTGACTTGCTTGGCCCGGCTGGTGCGGATTGAGATGCCGACGGTGACGCGGACCGCGGGGCAGGAGACTCGGTGGTCGTGCCCGGCGGCATGCCTGCGGACCGGGCCGCTATTGCTGTCGCGCGCGGCGCTGGCAGCGCACTGTGACCGGCGCGTTGCTTGCCCGCGCCGTGCGTCCGGCCGGCCGCTGGCACCGGCAACTGGCTGCCGTGTGGTGCCTGCCCTGCCACAGCCGGCCCGTGATGCTGCGGTAGCCCGACGATCAGCGCGGCTGCGCCGGCAGCCAGGACAAGCGCGGCGGCGGAACTTGCGATCGCATGCGCGCGCACTGCCCTGGTAATCGGCACGATGCTCCGCCGGAAGGTACTGAGCAGCAGACCGACCGGGATGGGAAGCAGGCCAGCGCGCCACCCTGGCCGATTTATCGAGCGCAACGCGAGCCGGACCGCCGCGCGCTGCTGGTCGGCGGCCAGTGCGTCAGAGACGAAGACCTGGATCCCGCCATCGCCGTCTCTGCGGGCCACAGCGCTCAAGCCGGCGGGCAGCGTGAGGTGCCGTACGCGGATCACGCCGGCGCTTCTTCCGGATCGACCGTCTGAGGCCCGGCGCCCTGGCCGGCCGTTTGCCAGATAGCCGTCCACCATTCCCGCGGATCTCCCGGGCCACCGACTACGGCAACGACCTCGGCGCCGGCAACATCCAGCCGCACCGGAACATCGTGGCCGCGTAGGTCACGCGCGGCGGCAAGGAGGTTCGGCGGCGGCGCCGGCACCGTACTCTGTTGGCCCGCCGCCTTCGGTGACGGCGTGCTCGGCAGTGCGGTGCTGGGTAGCGCTGTGGCGTGGGCGCTGGTGTCTGGCGGGGCCGCTCCCGCGGCTGCCGCGATTGTCTCGAACCAGTCAAGGCGGCGCCGCAACTCGGCCCGTTCCGCCTTGCCCTGCTCGATTTCGATCTCCAGTTGCTGGATGCGGCCCCTTCTTCGCCACATCGTCGCACCTCCGCCATTTTTGACTGTCGCATTACCAGTATTCCGGCAAACGCCCTCCGCTGCGGTTCTCACTGACACATGTGTGAGCCAGAGGTTCCCCCGATGTGTTTCGCGGAGTTTCGCGCCCGTGTCGTCGTGTGTGAGGATCGGGTCCATGAGAACCAAGCCGTTGGTCGGGCGTAAGGCCTGGTTCGGGCCGCGTCGGTTCGGCTGGGGCCTAGGGCCCGTCTCGGGCGAGGGCTGGCTGGCCACGGCAATAGCCGTCGCGGTTATCGTCGGGCTTGCTGTAGCCGGCCACCATGACCGCTGGATCGCCCTGCCGGTGGTGATCTTGCTACTGGTCATCGTGTTCCTGAAGGGCACCTCGCCCGGCGGCCCGAGCGCGTGGGAAGAGTTCCAGGCCAGTAAGAAGCGCGATAGCCAGTGAGCTGAACCGGAGTCTGGCGGCACGGCTCGCGATCACCCGGCACCTGCGCGTCCAGGAGCGACTGGAGACGTGGCCACAGGTACCCGAACGCCTCATCCACCTCCAGGGCAGCAAGCCGCCGCGCTTCCCCGCTTTCCTGCAGGTGCACGGCGAGATCGAGGTGGACGCCCTGACCCGACGCTCTCAGCCACTCGGCGGCCCGCCCGCTGACCAGGCCCGGCCCGAGCCGGGACATGAGCGTGGCGAACACGCCGATCTCGTCGCCGCGCGGGCCGGCCATCGTCACCTTTGCCGGCCGGGCAGCTTCAGAGACAGCGGGCTGAATTGACACTCCCCTCCTTGTAACGAAGCGGCGCCCAGCGCGGCACCTCGCTCGTCTCGACCGGCATCCAGCACGTTGTCAGCAACGGCCCGGCCCAGCCATCGTTCTGGCTACACTCGGCCCGTGCTGACCTTTGGCGTGGTGGCGCTCGGCGTCACCGACGTGCAGCGAGCGGCAGAGTTCTGGTCATCTGCCTTGGGCTACAGGCTGCGCGAGGACGGGTACGGCGGCTGGGCGAAGGTGCTCATGCCACCAGACGGAGCCGGAACGGCGATCGCCCTCCAGCTCAGCGAAACGCCACCGCAGCCTTACCCCCGTCTGCACTTTGATCTGCACGTTGCCGACAGCAGCGAACAGGAGGCCGAGGCGGACCGGCTCGTTTCGCTCGGCGCCCGGCGGGTCGACTGGGATAGGTTCCCCGAGGATCCGGACTTCATCGTGCTGGAAGACCCAGACGGGAACCGGTTCTGCATTGTCGACCTCGGCCATGAGTATCGCTAGCGGTGCGGCAAGATCCGGCTAAGGCTCGGCTAGTCAACATTGGCCGCGAGCACTTCGAATGCCGGGTGCTTGGGAGCGATGGCGCGGATCTGGTCGTCGCTGGAGTCCGGGCCGGTGCCCTCGAAGAAGAACCCGACCTCGGCCTTCCATCTCTTGAGGTAGGCGCGCAGCACCGGCACTTTCTCATCGTCGGTGAGCTCCCGGCCGCGGAAGGGCTCGGCGCGTCTGCCCAAACGCAGTTCGCCAGTGCCGACAGCCCGCAGATTGCGCACCCACTGCGTCTCGCCGCGGGGCGCGACGAGGTAACGGCGGCCATCGTAGGTGAGCAGGTTCACCGGGGTGGTACGCCACTGACCGCTGGTCCGGCCCTTCACCGCCAGGACCCGCGAGCCAAGAACGCTGATGCCCTGCCTGGTCAGGAACGCGACCGACTGGTTGAAGACGTTACGCGTGAACCAGCCGGGGGCTTGGTAGTGATCCGACACGCTCGCCAGCTTAACGAAACGGAACTTAAGGAGTCGGGGAGTTCAGGAGCCGCCACGCGCCGTCGGACACGACATCGATCTCGCCGCCGCGGATGCGAACGGCTGAGTCGTCGTCAATGGCGTAGACCGGGAAGTCGAGCCGCGCGGCGGCTCTTTCAAACCACGCCGGAGTCCGCTCCGGGAAGCCGGGGGAGTTCAGATGCGGCTTGAGGTACCAGTCGAACAGCCCCAGTGGCGAACGCGCCCGCGACTCGCCGAGTATCTGCAGGTCCTCGTGCTCGCCGAACGCTTCACCCGTCTTCTCGGACAGGTTACGGCTGAAGATCATCGAGCCGGCGCTCATGCCAACCCATACCTTCGACTCCACGATGGCCGCCAGCTCTGCGGCGAGATCATTGACGACGATGCTGTTCGCAAGGTGATAGTGATTGCCGCCTTCGGCGTAGATGACGTCGGCACCCCGCAGCCGTGCGATGACCATCTGCCTGGGCAGGCCATTCAGCTCCACGATGTCGAGTTCATGCCAGCCGAGACCGTGCAATCGGCTCAGGTCCTCGACGAGCCAGCCGTGATCCCCCGCCGCCGCGACCGAGGCCGTAGGGATGAAGGCAACGGACGCCTCCGCGAACGGCTTGCCGACAAGGTCGGAGAGCGCGGTAAAGAGGATCTCGTTCGTGATTCCCGCCGACGTCAGCAGCATCCTTCGCACGTGTCGGAGTCTAGAGGAGGGCTGCCTGGATCTAGCGCGCCCAGGCGTGGCGCAGCCCGTTCCCGCAATATCGCAGC
>Ga0335075_10008834_pt1 | contig 15420 bp, 15 predicted proteins | sample Lox_Sample_24_FD_206723 | JGI IMG/M metagenome (GOLD analysis project Ga0335075, IMG submission 206723) | Soil microbial communities from Loxahatchee National Wildlife Refuge, Florida, United States - Lox_Sample_2.4 | ecosystem: Environmental > Terrestrial > Soil > Wetlands | place: USA... | reverse complement strand
GCGCTGTTGCGATCGGCACGCCGCTGACGATGGACTTTTGCGACCCGCAGAACACTAGCGCGGCCTCGTCGGCAGAGTCGAAGCCGAGGGCGCGACTGGTGAACACAACAGTAATCAGCGCGCCGGCGAGCAGGAGCGCCAATATCGCGGCCAACGTGAGCAACATCATCGGCGGAATCTGGTGCCAGATGCCGCGGACGACCGCGGCGCTGAACGCCGTATAGACGACGATCAGGATGGAGCCGCGGTCGGTCACCGACAGCAGGCGCCGGTTGCGCCCTACCCAGCCGCCGATCCAGGGACGCAGCAAATGGCCGGCTGCGAAGGGCAGCAGCAGTTGCACCGCCACGCTGCCGACCGCTTTCAGATCGATGCCGTGGCCGTGGAGGTTCGCCAGCACACCGAACATCAGCGGCGCCAGCACGATGCCAGCGACATTCGACACCGTGGCGGCACAGATTGCCGCAGCGACATTGCCGCGGGCGATCGAGGTGAGCGCGATTGACGACTGCACCGTCGATGGCAGCACGCACAGAAACAGCACGCCCAGCCATAGCGACCGCGGCAACAGTTGGGGAACAAGCGCCACCAATGCGAGGCCAAGTGACGGAAACAGCACGAACGTGGTGCAGCCGATGACGGCGTGAACTCGCCAATGGGTCATGCCGTGCACGACGGATGTGCGCGACAGGCGCGCGCCTTGCAGGAAGAACAAGGCGGTGATGGCGATGGTCCCCAACCAATGGAAGACGTGGGTACTCTCGCCGCGACAGGGCACGAGAGTCGCCGCCGCCAGCGTGCCGGCCAGGGCCATGATGAAGCCATCGATCGGCAACGAACGGCCGCGCGAGACGCGCCACTTCAGTATGTTCGCGGTAATTGTAGTACTCATCGGCAGGTCACCTCCATTGATTGGGCGCCTGGCATCATTGGACGATGCTGGGCGTGTTGGATGTCCCGGACCTGCACGATTGTTGCGCAGCGGCGCGAGGGCGCCGCTGCGGTAGCGATACCAGGTTGGTCTGTCAGCTAATCAGCGCGATACAGGAAACGTCGTGGAACCGCCGATCGCACCAGCGATGGTTAGAGTCTCGGCAGCGGCATTCTGCGCCAGCAGCCAGTGCAGTTTCTGATAAGTCATGCTTGGATTGGACGGTGCCGACAGGAACGCCGCCAGTGCCGCCAGTGCGAGCGCCACGTAGATGATACCGTCGCCGCTTTTGACAGCCACTGCTGAGCTCCCCCGCATTCTGATCACTGCATCGTGGCAGCGTCCGCCGGCGCTGTCTGTGAAATAGTTCACTCGATCGGTGCCACGCATCCTGAGCGGCAACTGCATTGGATCCTGACGCACCACTCTTTTCTTCAAGGGAAACCGACGAGTCTAATTTGTAATCAGAACGTCCCGAGAGGCGGCCACGGCTCAGGCTGTGGTCCGGCTCAGCCCCAGTGGCCCGGCACCCAGTACCCGCCGGCCCAGTGCCCTGGGACCCAGACCCTCTGCGGTGCTGGGTAGTAGGCCGGAGCACCATAATAGGCAGGCGGCGGCGCATAGTAGGCGGGCGGCGGGACGTAAACTGGCGCGGGCGCGACGACCACGGGCGGGAAGGCAATGCCGACCGAGCAACACCAACCACCATGCCACCACGCATGCGCCGGCTGCGGCGCCGCAGCGACACCAACCGCCGCCAATCCGAGCATCCCACATCCTGCCAGAATCCGCCGCAGCGGGGCGCCATTGTTTGCCAGGAACCGCATAGCATTCTCCGTCCGATTAAACTGTTCTCATGTCCTTGAATAGAGAATATGACCTTTGAGGATCGACACAACGACGAATACTCCGCGTGCTTTGCGGTTGGTATCGCCGACTATTTCGTGCAGAAGGCCAGGGTGTCTTCCGGCGAAAAATCAGGGACAAAATTCCGCCGCGCCGCGATCGCCGTCCGGCCGCTGCCTGGGGGCATCAGCGAATATCATAAAAGGCAGCGCAGCCTGTCGCCAATGCAGCACTTGTTGGTCGCCAACTGGTGGCAACCACCACGCTCGCATCATGTAATATACTGGATGGAAACACGACATGATTCCGCAGCGCCATCCGACTTAGAATCCAAAGCCGAACGGCGTTCCGGTTCGAGTCCGGTGGTGGGCACCAAATGAAATCAATGACTTGCTCGAAGTACCATCCAACGCTGCGATTTCTTCATCATGAGTTCCCATTTGTTCAAAATAGGGCCGCAGCCACTTCCGCGAACGGCCTCCTGAACCGGTTGCTCGCCAACCGTCGCCCGCCATCAGCCGTCCCGAAAAATCACCGCCGATCCTCGCCATGAGCCTCCCGCCACGGTCGCCACGATGATGCTGGCGCCGAGGTCCGCGCCTCTGGCATGAATGGGGGCTGGAACCTTGGGCGGACCCGTCGGCGAGGTGCGGCGACTGTGGTGACGGTCCTTCAGTCCATCGGGTTTGGGAACTGTGGTTCTCAGCCTTCAGTGCAGAGGTCTAGGCGGCCGGCCTGCCCAACAATCTCGTAGCGTGTTGGGCGATTTCCGAAGCTGAGGCAGGCGTTGGGATGATCTCGCCAAGCCCTGCTGCGAATGGCGAATAGTCGGGCGACCCGACAAAAATCACCTTCATTTCCGGACGCTTGACCCTCGCCACCAAGGTCAATGACACGCCATTCGGCTTGCCGGTCGGAAAGTTGATCGAGGCAATGAGAAGCTCGATACGTGCCGCCCTTTCGAGCGCATCGAGGACAGCCATCGGGTCAGATATGGCGATCGTATCGTATCCGGCCTTATTGAGTACATCCGCGACTTTTTCGCCGAGTGTCGCTTCGTTCAGAACGACGACCACACGGGCCGGCATAACCCCCTCACTTTTCGGTGGTTTCGGTATCCAGGAAATACTTATATGAGTTTTATATGCGGAAAAGCGGCCAGAGCAAAGGCGGTAGCACCGGTTCGAATCCAACTCCCGACCCCGCTTCCCACACCTCCACAGCAAAACGGTCTGAGGAGGTCGCCGGCCAATCTTCCCAGAAATTCACGCCGCCGATCCTCCTCACCACAAGCCGCACTCCACGGTCGCAGGACGATCGAGGCGCCGAACCGTCACCCGCCAGCCTCCTCACCACGGTCTGCCCGACGATCCTGGCGCCGAGGTCCTGAGGCTTGGCGTGGAGGGTGATGGACTGTGGTGGACCGGCTGGTAAGGGTCTGGCGACCACCTTGGTGATCCCGTGGTGACAGTGGGGAACATAGGGTCGGGACGGTTGCTGCTTGACCGGATGCGAGGCGAACGAATGCTGTAGCGATTTCGCCGAAGCCGGCAGGGCTTTGTTACCGCCGATTCTCACCAAACCAGCCTCTCGCCACCGTCGGTGCGACGCGATCAGTACCGTCCGGCCGAATCCTCTGCCGACCAGCCTCTCACAACGGTCGCCGCGACGATCCTAGCCGGCGCCGACTGATTTGACCGGAACGATGCTGGCGTCGCACTGAACCTTGGTGGCTGTTATGAGGCTCACTGCGACAGTGGATGACTGGGCAGCCGACGCGGCTTTTTCGGTGAGAGAGCAATTTCTGTTGAAGTGACAGCCGCACCATCAACGTTAGGTTGATAGCAATTTGGGACTGTTTAGACTGTTTCCTCCGCCTGTTATATGCTGGAGGAAAGCATGACAGAGCACGGCAGACAGTGGGTGATAGGCACCGCCAGTTTATGCATAATGTTCTCCACCTTTGCTCAACCGGCATTCCCCACCTCTCCTGCCAACGGCTGCGAGTTGCTTCCCAAGGAACAAGTGTCGCAGATTGTGGGTGGCAAAATTGATTCCGCTACCCCGTGGCCGCTTGCTGGGAAATTTGCATGCATGTATGACAGTCCAGCAATCCTAGGGATTGATTTACTTGTAAAGCTCGACATCGGCCACGGGGACTCTGAGCGATTGTTTGATGCTGCCGTACAGATAGATGGAGGAGCTAGGCGTGGCAAAATCGTTCAAGGTCTGGGTGAAAAGGCGATATGGAACAGGACCACGACTTCGATCTCGGTTGGCGATAATTTGGATGTACTCTCCGGGAGGTACGTGGTAAACGTCTCCTTCATCGGAAGCACAAAGGGTAGCCCGAGCGAGGATGTTGCACTCGCCCATGCCAAAGCCATCGCGACAAGAGTCATCACAAATGCGAAGGAGAACGGACTTTAGAAGTCCGGCTTCCAATTCTGCTTTCCTTCGCGGACCATGCCCTATGGATTCTGCGCCGTCCACCTGACACAGACCTGTTGGGGCAGAGATTCCCAGTTTTCCTGGCTGGTGGAATGACAACCTCCTGGGTGGACTAGGCAGCGCACCCTGCTCACACTTGCCGGCTTCGGGCAACTTCACCGGCCTGCCCCATCAGCCGACCTGCCGCGAGGCTGTTTCGCGTGCTCCCCACCACCGTGCCAATGATGCTACATTTGGGAGACTGGCTGCGAGTTACGATTCAGGGTCGGTGGCGATTTCAAGGTCAACCGCGTAATGGGCCGGCCGATGTTCATTGGCTAGAGGGAAGAGGCGATGAGACCCGGAAAGGAACGGTCGGCCCAACGGTTCGGCAGAGCGTCGGGTGCCGATATTCCATACAAAATGCAGAAGATCGTTGATGACATTGAAAAGCGCGGTAACGTCAGTTTGACCCGACTTACGGTACTCAAGAAGTGGTTTGAAAGACCGTCCCGCCTCCCGTCATTCGGCATATTCATTGCTCGCCGGGCAGTCTCGCATACACGCGGGACGACGGAAGAGACACGGGAGCTTTTTCGTGAGGCACAAAGTTTTCTGGCCGATGTGGATGTCTTCGATCCCACCATCCCACGAACTGGAGCGGCAAGGCTTTGTACTCGTCTTGAAGCTTTTCAGAGCCAATATCAGAAGCTAAAATGGACATCCGTGCGAGTCATTCACAATATGGACCTATTCTTTGTAGAAAGTGGGCTTCGCCTTTATCTTGGGAATGGCGCTTCACCCGCCGAAGGGTACCGTTTTGCTGCAAATTATTGCGAACACTATGATCCTCGATACGGCACTGGCCTTAACGGTCCCAGCGTCGATAGGATCAAAGAGATAGTCGGTTTCGTCCTCGCGATAGAGAGTCACGAAAACGCAGGATAAAAACTGCTCTTTTACAGAATTGCAAACGGTCGTGCGCACTGTGGCACTGTCGGCGTCCATGATTGCTAAGAACATCAGATGGACATACCCTCAGCGGATGACCCCCGACGATCCGTGGCACCCGACACCTACGACGTCCCTCGGCGACTGCCGGGACTGGTGCATTACGATGAAATGCAGTCTGCGTGATCGTGCCGCAACCTACCGCCTTGCTGACATGGCGGGTACTCTTGCTAAGGGTCATACGGTAGCTCAGGTCGTCGCCCACCTTCGGTGTTAGCAGTGCCGCCGCGCTCCGGCTGATGTGCAACTGACTTCTACGCTTGATCCTTATGCCCTGGCGAGGGCAATACGGATACAAACGGGGTGACGGAGCGACATCATGCATGATGTGTATCTACGAATCGAGCCACGCCTGTTCGGCCTGGTGAACAGAGTGTTCGACACCGTTGCAGCAGATCCGGACCTACCGATCGACGAAGGCATCATTGAGGATGCACACGAAGCACTCCAAGATGCTAACAACAATGCGGTGCCGGGCCTTCCGATCGTAATCAACGTGATACAGTCCACGCTGGACGCCATTTCGTGTTGCTTCGAGGTCGGTGGCGAAGGTGCCGCTGATATCAGCGACGATGAGTACGAGGCGAGCCATGCGTTGCTTACTGTAAACAGACAGGATCCGTCGAGTGAGTGCAGGAGTCGAGGTTGAGCTATGTGCGGCCGATATGCAGCCTTGCTGCCTGCCGAAGCTATCGCCGGGATATTTTACACGGTCAATCCGCTGCCGAACCTGCCGCCATCTTGGAACGTGGCTCCCACGCAGGATACGATGGTCGTTTGCCGCCATCCTGAGAACGGCGAACGCCACTTCGATCTGCTGAAACGGGGTCTGCTGCCAAGCTTCACCAAAGACCCGGTTCACGCGAAGTGCCCGATCAACGCGCGAGCCGAAACGGTCGCTACGTCCGGCATGTTCCGCTCAGCGTTCGCCAAGCGCAGGTGTCCTGTCCCGGTTGATGCTTTCTATGAATGGAAAGCGACCGAGACCGGTAAGCAACCATGTGCCATCGCTCGCATTGACGGTCAGCCAATGGCGTTTGCTGGTCTTTGGGAAGGCTTCCGGTAGCCTGACGACACGATCACTCTGCCCCTTTCTCCAGAGCTTCGAGGCTCAGCCGATCGCTGTCGAGGAACGACAACCTGCTGACCAGAAGCACCAGGGCGAACAACGGCACCGACAGGATTATGATCGAAGCGCGGAATCCGATCAGCGCAACGCCCACTGGAATCAGAAAGATGTTGGCGGCGATGGCCAGCCGACAAAAACCGTTGCAGAATCCTTGTGACCGGCCGCGCAGATGGGTCGGGAATAGTTCGCTTGACCATACCCAGGTGATGAATGCCGGACCAAGCCACAGGAAGTAACCGAACGCGAAATAGCCAACGATCAGCGGCGTTGGGTCGTCCGGGCCAGCGAAGCTCATGAATAGCGCAGAGCAGCCCGAGGCAATGGCGCCGATGCACAGCAGCCCTCGCCGTCCGACCCTATCCACCAGCAGACCGCCGGTGAGCAGCCCGCACATGCCTGCGCCCCACACCGCAGCGCTGAACAAAAGGCTCGCGGTGATCGACAAGGCGCCGACCGAGCGGAACACAAACGGTGCGGCTATTGTCGCCAGCGGACCGGCGATGCAATTCAGGATGAACACCAGCGTCACCAGCAGAATGCGGGTACGCCAGGGCGGCCGGAACAGCTCGGCGTAGGAGCCACGGCGGGCGGCGATGCGGGCAAGCTGGGCGTCATCTGCCACAATGCCAAAGCTGGCGAGTGCATCGCGCGCTTCGTCCGTGCGACGGTGCAGCAGCAGCCAGCGCGGCGATTCCGGCAATATCTGCCGGCCGATTAGCACCAGGGCGGCGGGAACGGCGGCGAGCCCGAACATCCAGCGCCATGCATCGACTCCGGTCCAGTGGATCAGCGGCAATGCGATCAGCGACGACGACATGGCGCCGATCACCCAGGTGAGGTTGACGACCATGCCGGACAGCATGCCGCGGCGCTGGCGTGGCGAAATCTCGGCAATGTAGGCCATTGAGGTAGGCACATCCATACCAACACCGATGCCCACCATAAAGCGGGCTAGGAAGAGCTGCGGTAGCGTCGTGACGAAGGCGGAAACGATGGAGAACACGACAAAGAAAATCAGGTTGGCAACGAAGATCGCGCGGCGGCCGAGACGGTCGGAGAGGTCGCCGAACACGAACATGCCGATGGCGGCCCCGATGAAGGAGGCGCCGCCCAGCAACCCGATTTCCGATGGCGTCAGCCCAAATTGCGGCCGCAGCAAGATCAACGCGGCGCCCATGACGATCAGATCATAGCCGTCGATGAATTCGCCAAGCGCCACCAGGACAATCGCGTAAATCTGCCGCCGCGACATCGGCTGCTCGTCGAGGCCGGCAAAAGGATGGTCTGTCGGCTCAGCGATGCCGCTCATCGGCGTCCTCCCGGCGGCCGCGTTATGAATTGATGGATCTGCGGCCTGCTTGCAAAAAGATCATGCTATCGCGGCTACGTCAATCAATGCGTGGCGGCGTAACCGGGCAGGCGCGTTCTGCGGAACGCGATCGCCTGCCGCGAACTCGGCCCTTGCAAGTCGGGGTCGTCGTACAGCACGGCAGGGATCATTTGCATGGCTTCATGGACCGGGTCGTGCGCGCTAACGAAAGTCGGCACCGTGTGCATGAACGGATAGACGCCAAATTCGATGAAATGCAGCAGCTTCCGGTGCATCTGTCCGACCGAGACAATGCTTGCCAGGCGGCCGAAACCGCCATCACGCCAATAACAGGCTGCGACATAGCATTCGTCCGCCGAGCAACAGACGCCTGGCTGCGCCGTCGCGGGACCTTTGTAGCGGTCGTTAAGGTCATCACCGTGCAACATGCGATCGGGCACACCGTTGGCCCGCAGGAATGCGCATCCTCCGGCACTGAGCGAGATCTTGTCCTCCAACCCATTGTCCATCAGGCGGCTGCCAGGGACGTAGATCTCGACTGCGGCCCCCGCGGCTGTGAGTTGCCGGAAGAGATCAATAGAAAAGCGCAGGCGCGCGGCGAATTCCTCACCGGGGGTTACGCCATCGATCAGCGGATGCTGCGCGGCGACCTCGATGAGGACCTTTGCGGTGCCCTCACGGGCGGCGACTGCGGCGCGTGAATTGGCAAGTTTCTGCTCCCATAGCTGCCGTATCGCCGGCTGGTCTGGACGCCGCATGCTTTCCTCCACACAGGTGACCCGTTACTTCTCACATTCGTATCAAAGGCGGGTCTGGGTCATGACAATCCGACCTTGAATGCCGGTCATGGGCTCAAGGCCGATTTTCGTACTACCTATTCTCTCCGCCCACTCACTGCAACCGGACGCCGGGGCCGCCCGCTGGACAGCAGGGTTCAACCTGACGCATTTGTGCAAACATTGAACAACAATAACCTGCACGATGGCTGCTCAAGTATAGGGCCAGGCAGCACGAACCTCGTCTGCCGATCCAGCCGACATTGGCATCACTCCTTCACGCCGCCGGCCATCAGGCCGCGCACGAGATAGGAGCGGACGAAGAACGTGAACACCAGCACCGGCAGCAGCACCACCACGCCGGCGGCGGCGATTTTGCCCCATTCCCAGCCGGCGTATTGCATGAAGTTGACGATTGCCACCGGTGCCGTCATCGCATTGGTGCGCGTTAGGATCAGTGCAAAGAAAAAGTCGTTCCAGGACAGGATGAAACACAGAATGCCGGTAGCTGCCAAGCCCGGCGCCGCCAGCGGCAGCGTGACGCGCAGGAACGCCTGCCACACGCCAGCGCCATCGATCCAGGCGGCTTCCTCCAGCGATCGCGGCACCGCGTCGAAAAAGCTCTTCATGGTCCAGACGACCATGGCGAGGTTGAAGGTCAGGTAGATTAGGACCAGCCCGCTCACCGTATCCATCAGGCCGAGCCAGGTGAACGCCAGGAAGAACGGAATGGTGAAGGCAATCGGCGGCGCCATGCGAGTGACCAGGATCCACATTGCTATCTGCTTGTTGGCACGGAACCGGTAGCGCGCCAAGGAGAAGGCGGCGGGCACGCCGATGACCAGCGACAGCACGGTGGAGCCGGTGCTGGCAAGCAAACTGTTTAAGAATGAGGCGGGGAAACCGGCGGAACCGAGCGCCCAGTAGTTATCCAGCGTCGGTGCAAAGATCAGGCCTGCATTGAGGATGTCGGCGTTGGGTCGGAACGACATCTGAACCAGCCAAAGTACCGGCAGCAGCGCGAGGAACAACAGCGCGGCGCCAGCGCCGTGGATGGCGTGGCGACGCCAGTGGCGCGTGCGGCGACGGCGGACGGGAACTGGAATGGCGACGCGGCGCGGGGCAGTGGCTGCGGTGCTCATCGGCCGCTACTCAGTCACCGCCTGCGTGCCGCCCAGGCGAGCGACAATTAGGCTGAGGACAAAGACGCCGAGCACCATCATGGTGGCAATCGCGCTGCCATAGCCCCAGTAGGCGAAGTTGAAGGTCTGGATGAAGGCGTAATAGTTGGTGACCTCGGTCGCCTGGCCGGGGCCGCCGTTGGTGATGACGTAGATCAGCGGGAACGCCTTGATGCTGTCGATCAGCCGGAACAGTACTACGACCGTCAGCGCGGGACGGATGAAGGGCAGGCGAACGTACCAGAACATTTGCCAGGCGCCGGCGCCGTCAATTCGAGCGGCTTCCAGCGGTTCCTTCGGCATCATCTGCAAGGCGGCGAGCACCATCAGCAGGGTGAAGGGGAACCACTCCCAGGTGTCGGCCACGGCGAGTGCCGGCAGTGCGGTGGCGGGATCGGTGACCAGCGATCCCGCCGCAATACCGAGCGCGTTTAGCACCGCATAGAGCGGGCTGATGCCGGGCGTGTACAACACCTTCCAGATGATGGCGACAACGATCGGCGGCAGCACCATCGGTACCAGGAAACCGGTGCGCACGGCTTCCATGAAGCGCGACTCGATGTTCAGAAGCAGTGCCAGGCCCAGTCCGACCAGCGTTTGCAGCCCAACCGTGATCGCCGATAGTTCAAGTTGCAGCCACACTGAATGCACGAAGCTGCTGTCCAGCAATGCCTGGCTGTAGTTGGCGAGCGGCGTGGAGAAATCTAGGCCGCTGCCGGGCGTCAGCGGGGTCAGCGGCGTCAGGCTGGTGATCACCAGATAACATGCCGGTCCCAGCGTGACCGCTGCCAGCACGATCAATGCAGGGAGCAATCCAAGCGTGAATGCGCGCCGTTGCTCGGCGGACCAGGTAACGGCGGTCATGCGCGCCGGATCAGAGCTTCACGCCAGCACGGTGAAGCTGCGTGATCGAATTCTTCTGCGCGGCGGCCATTGCTGCTTTCGGGGTCATCTGGCCGGAGGTGATGTTGCCGATCGCGATGTCGATCTCGCGATCGACCTGCGGATAAGGCGGCACAGTGCGATATGCCATGTAGCCCTTCTCACCGAGATTGACCGTATCCAGGTACATTTTGGCGACATCGTAGCCGTTCAGGGTGAGTTTCTGGCGGAACTCCGGCATCTCGATGATCGACCGGCGGGTGAGCGAACTCCACCCCTGGTCGCGGAACATGCGTAGCAGCAATTCCTTCGACATCGACCAGGCGATGAACTGCCAGGCGGCATCCTTGTGGCGGGAACCGATGGGAATGCCCCAGCCATGCGTGGCGATCTGCGGGAACCGACCGGCGGGGCCGGCGGGGAACATGGAAAACGCGCATGTCTTCTGCACCTTGCTCGGCGGCATCGCCATCGGCGCGACGAAGTCCTCGTTCTCGGTGGTGTAGATCATGCCGCCCTGCTTCAGCTCGGCCGCCACCTCGTCATAGGTGTAGGACAGGACGCCCTTCGGCCCATAGGAGCGCAACAGGTTGCAGAAGAAATCGGCTGCTGCCACCGCCTCTGGCGTGTCGAGCACCGGCATCAGATCGTGCGGCGGGTTGCGGAAGATGTTGGCGCCGTAGCCTTGCAGGTAGCCGATGAAAGTCCAGCCGTAGTGGTTCTCCGTGACGAAGCCGGGCAGCCCGTCCTTGTTGTTCACCGCAGCCAGCATCTTCGGCATTTGTGCGAACGTGTCGGGTAGTACGAAGCCAGCTTGCTGCATGATGTCGTAACGCGACGCTGCGGCCATCATCACGTCGGCGATCCAGGGGATGGCACACAGCTCGCCCGCGGCGTTCTTGAAGACGGTGGTGGTGCCGGGCAGGAAATCGGCGGCGTCCCACCCGGCGGGGGTGAGTTTTGGATTGTTGAAATACGGATCCAACGGCAGCACCCAGCCGGCGCCGACCCAGCGGCCGATATAAATGAAGGTGACGTTGATCACGTCATAGGCATCCGACCGCGTGGCGAGCGCGATATCCATACGTTGGTTGTACACCGGAAAAGACGGCGTGGTGTATATCACTTGCGCGCCGGTCTGCGCTTCGAATTCCGGAATGTACTTGGCGAGCATCAGCGGATAGGGAGCGCTCCAGCAGGAGACGTTGAGCGTCACTCCTTGCAGCGGCTTGGCGCCGCCGGCCGCCGGGGCCTTGCCGGGAAGTGCGAACAGACCGCCCGCCGCCGCGCCGCCGGCAAGAATTTGACGCCGGCGAATTTTCGCTTGCATGATGGTTTTCCCTCCCCTTCCGGACGAGTCATTGTGAGCCGCTGTTCTCCGGCGAACGCTACAAGGGCGCATTCGGCGGGACAAGGCAAACCCGCCCAGGTTGTGCAATCGTGCGTCGGCTGCGAAGCCAATATCGGCAGCACAACGTGGCGTCCACCTTGAAGTTCCTCCATCTCAAGACAGGACCCATCATCCGGCTATCGAGCCGTGCTGCCTTTCGGCGCAAGCTTACCGCGACAGCGGTTTAGGATGGTTCGACGGTATGCAGTCCCGGCGTCCGCGTCCAGTGATGCACCTCCTGGCGGGCCACGTAAGAGGTGGCTATGCAGAATACCCCTCGCCATAGGCCCCCTCGAACCGGCAGAAATCCGCCACTCTGAACTTGCCGTAGTTCGTATGCAGAAACCACTTGATTTCGGCATACGCCCGCGCCAGTTCGCCCACCTCGCCAACAGGAGGGAGAATGGCGCGCGACCAGAGCCGAGCGGCTATCTACCTGCGGGTCAGCACAACCGACCGGCAGACCACAGAGAACCAGCGTGTAGCCCTCGCCAGGGTGGCCCAGCACCGTAACTGGACGATCGTGCAGACCTACGAGGATACCGGCATCAGCGGTGCAAAGGGCCGGGATAAGCGACCTGCCTTCGACCAGATGCTCCGGGACGCCGTCCGGCGGAAATTCGATATCCTGATGGTCTGGTCCATCGACCGGCTTGGCAGAAGCGTCCTGCACGTCGCAAACGCCATGGCTGAGTTGGATGCTGCCGGTGTCGCCCTTTACTCCGATCAGCAGGCCATCGACAGCACCAGCCCGTTTGGGAAGGCGATGATGCAGACGGCGTGCGTTTTCGGTGAGCTGGAACGGGAAATGATCCGTGCCAGGGTGATCGCCGGCCTCGACAGGGTGCGGCAGTAGGGAAAGCGGCTCGGTCGGCCGATGGTGTCGGCGAAGGTCCAGGAAGCCATTAAGGGCCATCTGAGGGCCGGCACTGGCATCCTCAAGGTCACCAGGCTGGTCGGAGTTGGAAGCGGTACGGTTCAGCGGGTGAGGAGCGAAATGGCCGCGAGGTCATCCGGAACAGTCTGAACCAACGAGCAGATGGCTGAGATACCGGGGTATGAGACAGGGCTTGATGCCTGCAATGACCGACTCGAAGGCCTGTCCTGCGTCATCGAGCCGACTCGAAGGTGGTGGGCAGATCGTATATGCGTGACTCCCGTCCAAGCCCCTGATCGCCGGTGAGGAGGCTGTGGGGAGCTTGGCTACAGAATTGCCCTTGCCGCGACTCGGGTGACTGTGCTTGGAGTTCCGAAATGAGTCGAAGAACGGCGTCTACGCCATGAGCATAGCTGGGATAGTAGCGGGCGCGGATCGAGCTCACCAGATTCGTGGTGAGCGAAATGGGCGTCGAAAGTGCGACCTTCCGCCCGAGCGGATCCGATCCTTATCCACGGGAGAGCGAGAGACCGTCACTTGGACCGAGTGGATGGCGATCGACACCAGTCAGCTCGCATTGACCGTGGCAAGTGAACTCCCCGTGGGCCGGCTGCGGAAGGCGCTTGTTGATGTCGCGGGGACGCTGGCCGGCAGTGGAATCCTGGAGCGCCTGAACCTGATGGGACGGGCTATCGCCCGGAGCGTGTCAACGACTTTGATACATCCGGGTTCGGCATTTAGGCTCGATTGAAGTTGCTTGATGGATGCTTTGATGGGGTTGGGCATTTTGGCGGGATAGGCGAACGAGGCGTTTGCTGCGGTCGGCGGCTGGTTGAAGGCAGCTTGTGTGATGGCGTGGGAGGCCTGCATAGCGTTACGTAACGGAACCCAGTGGGAGCCGACCCATAAGACATAGCGCAGAGGGCGGGCGGTAGACTGGGGTTGCCGGGAACGACGCGATGAGGCGGCACGTACCGGATCGATGCCGTCAATGTTGCCTGGTGCCGCATTCAGGTCTGGCTCCTGGTTTCGGGGTTGGCGGGTTGATCCAGGCGGCGGTTGGTTTGTTGGGCGGGGTAGGCGGTTTGTTGACGAAGCGCTGCGGGTTGTCGCGGAACGCCTGATCGAGCGTGGCCTGACGCGCGGCATGCACCGCATTGGCCTGGCCATAGTGCACCTGGTCCGGGGTCATCAGGCCGATCCCGGCATGGTGGTGGTCCTGGTTGTACCAGTCGAAGAACCGGCGGCAGAAGCTTCTGGCGTCCTCGATGCAGCCAAAGCGTTGCGGGAACTGCGGCTGGTACTTGAGGGTCTTGAAGTGACTCTCGGAGAACGGGTTGTCGTTGGACACATAGGGCCGGTTATGCGAGCGGGTGACGCCGAGATCGGCGAGCAGCAAGGCGGTGGCCTTGGCCTTCATCGGTCCACCGCGATCGGCATGCAGGGTGAGTTGGCCGGGCGGCACGTTGTGCTTGATGATGGCGTCATCGAACAACGGCTTGAACAGGGTGGCGCTTTCAGCATCGGCTATGCACCAGCCGACCACGCGGCGGCTGAAGATGTCGAGGATGACGTAGAGATAGAAGTAGCTCCACTTGGTTGGTCCCATCAGCTTGGTGATGTCCCAGGACCAGACCTGGTTCGGCCGTTCGGCCAGCAGTTCGGGCTTCCGGTAGGAGGGATGGCGCAGTTGCTCACGGCGTTCGCGGACTTCGCCGTGCTGGCCAAGGATGCGGTACATGGTGCGGATCGAGCAATGATAGACGCCTTCATCGAGCAGGGTGGCGTAGATCTCGACCGGCGCCTGGTCGGCGAAGCGCGGCGCGTGCAGCAGATCCAGCACGGCCTGCTGCTGCGGCGTGGTCAGCGCCCGCACGGGTTTCGGCCTTGGGCGGCGGGCCGCCGGCGGCGCGGCCAGCCGGGCACGCCCGCGCTGCACGCTGGCACGCGAGACCCCGAGCGCGGCGCAGGCCGCGGCGGTCATGCCGTGGTCCGGAGCGATTGCCACGACGGCTTCGGTCAAGGCTCGTCGCCGTTCGGCGCCAGCGGGATGCCCGGCAGCGCCGCAACTTTTTTTGGATCTCAATGATGGCTTCGGCGCGCAGCAGGCGTAGCGTGAGACGGGCATTGTCGCGCTGGGCCAATGCCAGTTCCGCCGTCCGCGGGTTGCGCTCTGAAGTCTTCGGACCGCGTTTGGCAGGAGCCAACGCGCGGAAGGCGCCGGCATCTCGCTGCCGGCGCCAGTCGGTGAGGGCCGATGAGTAGAGGCCCTCTCGCCGCAGGATGACACCGATGCCGCCGGTCTCGGCCGCGCGGTCGGTCTCGGCCAGGATGCGCAGCTTGTCCCGCGCCGGCGGACGTTCACCTCTCATGCAAGTAATGCCCCCAACATTGGACGCAAAACTCAGCCGATCAGAATGGCGCAATGTGCTTACCGACGCGCTGAGCAGCCTTACCGGAAGGAGACTGGCGGAGGCTCGTTCAGCGCTGGCTGATTTGACATTTCTGGACAGTGCCGTCCGGTTAACTTGCAACGAACTGTCTGAAAATCGTTATCCCGCATAGGTTTTCGGCGAAATTCGGGTGGTGTCGATTTGATCGCCATGCGGCAGTTTTGGGGCGAATTCCCGTGGAGCG
>Ga0335075_10008833_pt1 | contig 15420 bp, 13 predicted proteins | sample Lox_Sample_24_FD_206723 | JGI IMG/M metagenome (GOLD analysis project Ga0335075, IMG submission 206723) | Soil microbial communities from Loxahatchee National Wildlife Refuge, Florida, United States - Lox_Sample_2.4 | ecosystem: Environmental > Terrestrial > Soil > Wetlands | place: USA... | reverse complement strand
CGTTGGACAGGTCGGCCAGCAGCCCCGACTTGGTGTGCATCTCCCGCACCACGTCGCTCATCTGGTCAAGCGCCTCGGCCGGCGGCTTGATAATCAGGTCGATCCCGCCGTCGAGCAGCGTGAGCTCCCCGTCGGTCACCACGCACGCGATCTCGATCAGCGCGTCCCGCTCGATATCGAGCCCGGTCATCTCGCAGTCGATCCATACCAGCCGGTCGTTCATCCCACCAAGATTAAAGGCAAAAACCATCATCCCGAACGGACCCGTAACTCCGCCTCCCCGCCGCCGCCCCTCCCGTCCACCCTCAGGCCGGGATCGGCAGCGCGGCCGCGAACGGTGACGGCAGATCACGGGTGCGCACCGCCAGGCCGTGCGGCCCGCTGCCGGTGAGCCGGTGGATGTCGATCGCCCCGGGCCCGACGTGCGCGCACCCGGGGACCTGCGACGCGCCGAAGTGACCGCCGCGCGCCCAGACCGCGCGGCTCCCATCGGCCCCGCCGACAGCGGCGACACCGCCGCCAGCCGCGACGCCGACGCCGACGCCGACGCCCACGCCGACGCCGACGACGCCGGCCCGCCCGCCCGCCCGGCCGCCGTCGGTCCAGCTGCCGGGCTGGCCCCCCGGCCAGCGGCGCGGAACGCCCCAGGAGTCGAGCCAGCTCATGATCGCCTGGACGCCGATCATGGGGCCGTTGGTGAATGGCTCGGCCGCGAGCGCGAGCACTCCGATCTGCACGCACACCCGGCCCTCGGCGTTCACGTTCTCCGGCCTGCGGTGAATCCGGACCGGCGTCCAGTCGAGCCGGTCGGGCGCGCCGAGCGCGCGGCCGGCCCGCAGCACCGAGATCAGCTGCGCGATCTCACCGGTCGTCGGGTTCCAGACCAGGTGGCAGGGCCGGTGCTCGGCCACCAGCCGCTCCGCGGCCGACTGGACCGAGACCGCGTTGGCCATGCTGCCGAGGGTGAGCCAGACCGTCCGCGGAGCGCCTCCTCCGAGTGCGCCGCCGTCTGCTTCCGCCCGGATGCGCATAGCCTCCGGCATCCATGCGTGTGCCACGACGCCGATCCCCTCCCACAGCTACGAGTAAAGGGGTCTAGACCTTCCGGTCAATAGACCTCTTCCCCTACTTACGCCCGCGGGTGTGATTAGTCCAGAGGGGTCCGGCGAATACGGCGCTACGGCCGGAAGTCGGGAGGAATCGACAAGCGTTCCCGGTCGATTACCGTCCGTGATGTGAGGCCGCTACCGCCGGCGTATCGTCTCCGCCTGGAAGTAGGCGGAGGAGTCGGAGCGCCAGAGCATGGCGATCGCGCCCACGCCGACCGCCCACGACGCCAGCGTGATGACGATGTAGATGATGTCGGCGGCGGTGATGACCTGGCCGCCGTGCAGCGAGTCGATCGTCTCGTAGAGCTGGAAGGTCGAGATGGCGAACAGCACCGAGGCGACGATGCGCGCCCACTTCTGGCCCGCTCGGTTGAACCGGGCCATCAGCACCCAGAGCAGGGCGTAGACGAGGTAGGAGACGATGAGGAAGATGATCGCGGTGGCCAGCTGCGACGACGTGGGCGGCTTCCCGTTGATGTCGATCGAGTTCTTGTCCACGATCGTGGCGATAACCTCGAAAATGGCGAACACAACGGTGATGGCCGCCCCGGCCAGCATGAACCTGACCGCCTTCCGCATCGTCGCCGGGAGGCCGGGATCGTCGGGCGCGCCGCCGGACAGCTTCTTCTCGATGCCGGCGAAGGCGGTGCCGCCTGGCGTGGATGACTTGAACATGGGCTGCCCTAACGTGAACGCGTTGACGGAACGAGCATAGTGCTGAACTGCCGCGATGATGCGCGCGGTGGCCGGCGCTGGCCGGCCGCGGCCGGGGATGGCCGAAAGGCGCCCGGATGCCCTATTCTGTCCTAGCTTCTTAAGTATTGCCGGAAACTCGTGCAGCGGCACTGAGCGCGGTATCATTCCAGCGTCGTTGTCGCATGCATGTGCGGATAGCTCGTGCAGACGACGCGTGCATTGGTGGAGGGACGTGCTGGTGAACGGGGAACACCGGCCCGTCGGGACGCCTGAGAGGGGGAACGCGTTGAGTGTTAGTGCGCCCGGGAGCGCTGCTGCTCCCGCAGGCGGGCCAACCGTGCTCCGCATGCTGCTCGGCGCACAGCTCCGCAGGCTCCGCGAGGGCGCGGCCATCAGCCGCGACGACGCTGGCTACCATATCCGCGCCTCGGGATCCAAGATCAGCCGGATGGAGCTCGGTCGCGTCTCGTTCAAGGAACGCGACGTCACCGACCTGCTCGAGCTCTACGGGGTCACCGACCCGGGGGAGCGGGAGAAGCTGATTCAGCTCACGAGGGAAGCGAACGCGACCCCGTGGTACCAGAAGTTCCACGATGCGGTCCCCGACTGGTTCCACGTGTTCGTGGGGCTCGAAGAGGCCGCGCAGCTCATCCGCGTCTACGACATCCAGTTCGTGCCCGGCCTGCTGCAGACCCAGGATTACGCCCGGGCGGTCATCCAGCAGGGTTCCCCCGGCCTCGACGCCGACGAGGTCGAGCGCCGCGTGCAGCTCCGGATGGGCCGCCAGGAGCTGCTCAAGCGGGACAACCCGCCGAGGTTCTGGGCGATCGTCGACGAGGCCGCCCTGCGTCGCCCGATGGGCGGCCGCGACGTGCACGTGGCGCAGATCGAGCGGCTGATGGACGTCATCGCCGAGCCGAACATCACCCTGCAGGTCATGCCGTTCAAGTACGGCGGGCACGCGGCCGACGGCGGCGCCTTTATGATCATGCGCTTTCCCGACACCGATCTGCCCGACATCGTCTACATGGAGTACCTGACCGGCGCGCACTACATCGACAAGGATGAGGAAGTCGAGCGGTACGCTGCGGTCATGGAACGACTTTCGGTGGCGGGCACGTCACCCGACAAGACCAGGGAGATCCTGGCCGGGATGCTGAAGGAGATCTAGGCGCCATGGCCGACGGGCTCTACAACGGAATGCCGGCCGGGGAACTGCCGGACCTCGCGTGGCGGCTGGCCGGCGGCGGGGACGTCGGCGTGGAGATGGCCAGGCTGCCTGACGGGCAGATCGCCGTCCGCAACGCCGCCGATCCGCAGGGACCGGCGCTCATCTACACCCGAGCCGAGATCGAGGCGCTCATCGGCGGCGCGCAGGATGGGGATTTCGACGCGCTCCTCGCGTGACGAGGCGACGGCGTCGGCCGTTTCCTCGCCCAACCAAGACCAGGCACCTCGTTCGAGCGAAGAGCTAGATCGAGAAGATCAAAATCGGTTTTCCCGAACGGTCGCGTGGCTCCGTCTCACCCGTCCGACTGACGCCCCGGACCTCACGCACAGGGACCGGGTGCTGCTCCGCTGGGAGATCATCGCCGTCTTCGCGGTGTCGCTCGGAGCCAGCGGCCTCTACGCGTTCATATCGCTCATCGGGTCCCTGACCGCGCGGGCGGCGCTGCACTCGCAGTCGGTCACGCTGAACGGCTCGCAGGCCCCCGGCCGGCCGCTGCTCGACCTGTTCCTGCAGCTTGACTCGCTGCTGAGCGGCGTGGCGCCGGTGCTGCTTGCGGTCTACCTGCTCTTCCGCGCGGGCGACTGGTCCTCGATCGGCTTGAACTGGTCACAGCCGGGCCGCGACTTCCTGCGCGGGGCGGCGCTGGCCGCCCTGATCGGCTTCAGCGGCCTGGGCCTGTACTTCATCGCCTACAAGTCCGGCATCGCGCTCAACGTCGTCGCCGAGGGCCTGCCCGACGTCTGGTGGCGGTTCCCGGTGCTGATCTTGTCCGCGTTCCAGAACGGACTGCTGGAAGAGGTCCTGGTCACCGGCTACCTGCTGACCCGGCTGCGCAAGCTCGGGGTGAACCCGGCCGCCGCGATCGCGATCAGCGCCACCCTCCGCGGCTCATACCACCTCTATCAGGGCTTCGGCGGGTTTCTCGGCAACGCCATCATGGGCGTGATCTTCGGAGTGCTGTTCCTGCGCTGGCGGCGAGTCGGGCCGATGATCATCGCGCATACCCTCATCGACGCGGTGGCCTTCATCGGCTATGCGCTCCTGGTCGGCCACGTCTCCTGGCTACCGTAAAGAAAGCTTCCAGATGCCCGCGCGGGACGCCCGGGGATCATAGTTTTTTGCTTGGATAGCGTTTACTGTGTTCTTTGCGCGTTACAGAGCTGGCATTGGGCCGTTATCCTTCCGGCATGCCGGATTTCCAGAGCTCAGCCCGACTGACCCCCGAGATTCCAGGCACGAGTATCGATCCAGCCTCATCGACGGTGGCCGAACTCCGGCAGGCGATGGCAGCGGGCAGGCTCACCGCGACGACGCTGACCCAGCATTACCTGGACCGTATCGCTGACGTGAACCCTGAGCTGCACGCGGTGATCACCGTGCTTCCCGACGCCCGCGAGCAGGCGGCCGCGAGCGACGCGGCCTGGCTGTCCGGCCGGCCCCGCGGCTCGCTCGAGGGCATCCCGGTTCTCGTCAAGGACAACGTCCAGGTCGCGGGCGCGCCGACGACGGCCGGCTCGCCCGCGCTGCTCGGGGTCCAGCCGCCGGACGCGTTCGTCATCTCCCGGCTGCGGGCGGCGGGCGCGGTCATCCTGGCCAAGGCGAACCTGTCGGAGTGGGCGAACTTCCGGTCCACCAGGTCGAGCAGCGGCTGGTCGACGGTCGGGGGCCAGACCGCGAACCCCTACGCGCTCGACCGGAACCCGTCCGGCTCGAGCTCGGGGTCGGCGGCCGGAGTCTCGGCCGGGCTGGCGGCGGTGGCGGTGGGCACGGAGACGGACGGCTCGATCGTCTCGCCGTCGAGCGCCTGCGGCGTGGTCGGCATCAAGCCGACGGCCGGCCTGGTCAGCAGAACCGGCATCGTGCCGCTGTCCCCGGTGCAGGACACCGCGGGGCCGATGGCGGTCTCCGTCGCCGACGCGGCCGTCCTGCTGACCGCGATGGCGGCCGCCGACTCGGACGATCTCTCTGTCCTGGGCATAGCCGACGATGATCATCCCGACCGGTCCCACGGCGGCATCGATTACACCGCGTTCCTCGACCTCGCGGCGCTCGACGGGGCGCGGATCGGGATCTGGCGGGCCGCCTCCGTCGGTGCCGACGCCGCCACCGCCGCGCTGCTCGACGTCGCCGTGGGCTGCCTGCGGTCGTTCGGCGCGGTGGTGATCGACCCGGTCGAGCTGCCCGGCATCGAGAAGGTCACCGAGCCCGAGTTCGACGCGCTGAACTACGAGTTCAAGCACGGGATCAACGCCTATCTGAAGTACCTGGCCGAATTCGCGGTCGGCACCAAGCAGGCGCCGCCGGCGACGCTGGCGGAGCTAATCGAGTTCAACGAGCGGCACGCCGACCGCGTGCTGGCCCGGTTCGGCCAGGAGATCTTCCAGGCGGCGGAGGCGACCAGCGGCAACCTCAGGGACCCGGTCTACCTGGAGCTGCGCCGCGCCGCGAACCGGCTGGCGGCGTCCGCGGTCGAGACGCCGACGGTCGAGCACAAGCTCGACGCGATCTTCTCGCTGACCGCCAACCCGGCCTGGCTGACCGACTACATCCTCGGCGACCACAACGTCTTCGGCACTTCCCGCCCGGGCGCGGTGACCGGCTGGCCGACGATCTCGGTCCCGTTCGGCTACGTCGCCGGCCTGCCGGTCGGGGTGTCGTTCCTCGGCCCGCACTGGAGCGAGCCCCGCCTGCTCGCCCTCGCCTACGCCTTCGAGCAGGCCACCAACCACCGCCGCCCCCCCAAGCTCCTCCCCACCATCCCCGCCTCCCGCTAACCCCGCCGCCCTCCCGCCACCTCGCCCGCTGCTCCCCGTTCGGGCCCGTGGCCCCCTGACCCGTATCCGTTCGGGCCCGTGGCCCCCTGACCCGTATCCGTTCGGGCCCCGTGGCCCCCTAGGCCATATCCATTCGGGCCCTGGGGGCCACAGGCCCGCTAGAGCTAGCCCGGTGGGCCACAAGGCCGCAACGGACGCCTCACCCGTGCCGCAGAGAGCCATCAGGCGCCGGGGACCGCGGGCAGGTTGTTCAGGGCCGCGTCGATGCGGTCCTGCGGGAGGTCGTAGTCGGTCATCTCGCCCGACAGGTACCGCTCGTAGGCGACCATGTCGAAGTGCCCGTGGCCGCACAGGGCGGTCAGGATCACCTTCTCCTCACCGGACTCGGCGCACCGCTTCGCCTCCTCGACGACCGCCGCGATCGCGTGCGACGGCTCCGGCGCCGGGAGGATGCCCTCGGCCCGCGCGAACGTCACCGCCGCCGCGAAGCACTCCCGCTGCGGCTTCGCCACCGCCTCGAACAGGCCGAGCTCGTACATGTGCGAGAGCAGCGGCGACATGCCGTGGTAGCGCAGCCCGCCCGCGTGCACCGGATCGGGGATGAACCCGTGGCCGAGGGTGTGCATCTTCATCAGTGGCGTGAACCCGGCCGTGTCCCCGAAGTCATAGGCGTAAAGCCCGCGGGTGAACGACGGGCACGCGGACGGCTCGACCGCCCTGATGACCGGGTTCATCCGGCCGGCCAGTTTCTCCCGCAGGAACGGGAAGACCAGCCCGGCGAAGTTGGACCCGCCGCCGGTGCAGCCGACGATCAGGTCGGGCCCGGCCTCGCCCGCCAGGTCGAACTGCGCCAGCGCCTCCTGGCCGATCACCGTCTGGTGCAGCAGCACGTGGTTGAGCACCGAGCCGAGCGCGTACCTGGTCTCGGCCGACCCGCCCGCGGCCTCGACCGCCTCGCTGATCGCGATGCCGAGCGAGCCCGGCGAGTCCGGGTCGGACGCGAGCACGTCCAGGCCCGCCTTGGTGGCCCTGGACGGGGACGGGTGCACGGTCGCGCCGTAGGTCTGCATGAGCGTGCGCCGGTGCGGCTTCTGGTCGTAGGACGCACGGACCATCCAGATCTCGCAGTCCAGGGCGTACTGGGCCGCCGCGAACGCGAGCGCGCTGCCCCACTGCCCGGCCCCGGTCTCGGTGGTGAGCCGCTTGGTGCCCTCGACCGAGTTGTAGTAGGCCTGCGGCACCGCGGTGTTCGGCTTGTGCGACCCGGCCGGGGAGCCTCCCTCGTACTTGTAGTAGATCCTGGCCGGGGTGTTCAGCACCTTCTCCAGCCGGCGGGCCCGGTACAGCGGGGTCGGCCGCCACAGCTTGTAGACGTCGATGACCTCGCCCGGGATATCGACGTAGTTCTCGCCGGTGACCTCCTGACGGATCAGCTCCATCGGGAACAGCGGCGCCAGGTCATCAGGGCCGACCGGCTGGTGGGTACCCGGGTGCAGCGGCGGCGGCGGGGGAGCGGGCAGGTCGGGGACGACGTTGTACCACTGGGACGGGATCTGCGACTCGTCAAGCATGAACTTGGTCCGCTCGGTCACGGCTACTCCGATCGCTTAGCTGCACGGCGTTTCAAGGGGCAGGGCGCGGCGTCGCCGGCGGTGCCGCGAGTGCCGCGAGTGCTCTTCCGCACCATACGCCGCAGGCCGCGAATGCCACCAGCCTGCGCGGCCGCGCCCGGGCGCTGACCGGTATGGTCGGGTTCATGCCAACGGTTCCCGAGGTGTCGCCCGCCGTTCGCGCCGCGCTCGCGGCCGGGCGGCCGGTGGTGGCGCTCGAGTCGACGATCATCTCGCACGGCCTGCCACGGCCGGCCAACCTGGCGGCGGCCACGTCCTTCGAGGGAATGCTGACCGAGGCCGGGGTGACCCCGGCCACGATCGCGGTGATAGACGGCGTGCCGAAGGTGGGCCTCGACGGCCGCGACCTGGAGCGGATCGCCCTCGACGAGTCGGTCATCAAGGTGAGCGTCCGCGACCTGGGGCTCGCGATGGCGAAGGGCAAGACGGCCGGCACCACCGTCGCCGCCACCTCCGCGCTCGCGACCCGGGCCGGGATCCGGGTGTTCGCCACCGGCGGCCTGGGCGGCGTGCACCGGGGGTTCGCGGAATCGCTCGACGAGTCGGCCGACCTGAGCGTGCTCGCCGCGACGCCGATCACGATCGTGTCGGCCGGCGTGAAGTCGATCCTCGACATCCCGGCCACCCTCGAGCGCCTGGAAACCCGCGGCGTCGCCGTCGTCGGCTACCGCACCAGCCGGTTCCCCGCGTTCTACCTGACCGACTCGGGCGAGGACCTCGACTGGCGGCTCGACTCCGCCTCCGAGGTCGCCGACGTGATGGCGGCCAGGGACGCGGTGGGCGACACCGCCGCGCTGCTGATCGCCAACCCGCTGCCGCTCGACCGGCAACTCGATCCCGCCCTGCACAATCGGGTGCTCAGCGAGGCGCTGGCCGCCGCCGACGAGGAGAACATCCGGGGCAAGGCCGTCACCCCGTTCCTCCTGGCGTACATGCAGCGCGCCACCGAGGGCAAGAGCGTCGAGGTCAACCTGGATGTCGCCCGCGGCAACATCGCCCTCGCGGCCGAGATCGCGACCGCCTGGTCCGCCCTGACGGACGAGCGCACTCCAAGATAACTCCGTGATCACGTCGTCGCTGAAATGATTTCGCGCTGGCATGCTGGCGGCTGCGCGCCACGCTGAGACTGACGCCAGGTCTGATCGGCCGATTGATTGCCCGCGCTAAAGTTGCACGGTCCGGCCGGGAAACCAACGCTGCCGGCTGGCCGTCTAACCGTTAAAGGGACTCGCGAGCCAAAGGGCGCGCCGGTCCCTGGATCGAGGAGACACAGTGACGGAGACGACTGCCGCACCATCGGCCGGGGACGGAATGACGGACGCGCCGATCACCAGCGTGACCGTGTTCAGGGACGGCGCGCGGGTGCTGCGGGCCGGCCTGGCCCGGCTGGCGGCCGGACCGGGATCGGTCACCATCGGGAACCTTCCGGCCACGGTCGACACCGCCAGCGTCCGGGTCGCCGCTCGCGGCCACGACCTCGCGCTGCTCAACGTCGAGGTGCGCCGCCGGGTCGGCACCGAGCCGCTGCGCGAGCAGGCCGGGCGGCTGCGGGCCGAGGTCGACCGCTGGCGCGACGCCGTCTCGGGTCTCGACGACGAGGACGCGGCCGAGCAGGCCGGGCTCGGCTTCCTCGGCCACCTGTCCGAGGCCGCCGCCGCCGCGCTCGCCCGGGCGGTCGGTTCCGGCCGGGCCGGCTACGACGAGCTGTCGGGCATGGCCGGCCACCTCTCCGCGTCGACCGCCGGCACGCTCGCGAAACGGCGCGAGATCGCCGCCCGCAAGCGCGCCGCCGAGCGGGAGCTCGCCGCCGCCGAGGCGCGCCTGAAGGCCGCCGAGCACGGCGGCAAGCCCAGGGAGGGCGCCTTCGTCGAGGTCGCGGTGGAGCTGGAGGCCCAGGCCGCCACCGAGGCCGAAATCGACCTCACCTATCACGTGTCGGGGGCGTCCTGGCGCCCGCTCTACGATCTGGTGCTCGACGGCGACCGGCTTGACGTCTCCTACCTGGCCGAGGTCACCCAGCAGACGGGCGAGGACTGGCCCGAGGTCGCGCTCGTGCTCTCGACCACCCGGATGGGCCAGAGCCAGACCCTGCCCGAGCTGAGCCCCTGGTACATCGGCCGTCGGCAGGCGCCCCGGCATCCGGCCGATGCCGTGCTGATGTCGGCCAGCCTCTCCGGCGAGGCGGCCCCGGGCGCCCCCGACGGGCCGGGCGAGGGGCCGCAGGACCGGCCGCGCGCCATGGCCGTCGCCGCCCGCGGCCAGCGGACGGCGCCCCGGGCGGCCAGAATGCTGGCCGCCGAGCAGGCCGAGAGCGAGTCCGGGGCCGGCCTCACCTACACCGTCGCGCGCCCGCTGGCGGTGCCCGGCGACGGCGGACCGCACAAGACCCTGATCGCCCGGTTCGACGCGGACGCGGTTCTCGATTACCTGACCGTCCCGGTCCTCGCGCCCGAGGCGTACCTGCGGGCCACCGTCACCAACGGCACCCTGCTGCTGCTCCCGGGCCGGGCCCGGATCTTCCACGGCACCCAGTTCGTCGGCGAGACCCACCTGGCCACGGTCGCCCCCGGCGAGGAGTTCGAGGTCCAGCTGGGCGTGGACGACCAGATCAAGGTCGAGCGGAAGCTGCGTCGCCGCAGCGTCGGCAAGGCCCTGCTCGGCGGGACCAGGACGATCGAAATCGGCTACGAGATCACGGTCGAGAACCATCGCGACCGCGACGCCACGGTAAGCGTGCACGACCACATCCCGGTCTCCACCGACGGCGACGTCAAGGTCCGCGCCCGCGAGACCAGCCCGCCCCCGGCCGAGACCGACGACCTCGGCGAGCTCACCTGGAACCTGGTCCTCACCCCGCGCGCCTCGGCCACGATCAGGCACCGGTTCACCGTCGAGCACCCGGCCCAGGTCACCGTTACCGGCCTGTGACCAGGGGACTTGGCTCGCTAGCGCACAGGAAGGCACATGCCAGCCGGCGAAAAGGCGCTACCCTTGGTGACGTAGGGGGAGAGGCGGGAGTGGCTGACAAATGAGTGATCAGGCGGAGCAGACAGTGCCAGTCGTCGTGGTGCTGCCGGCCGAGATCGACGTCACCAACTCCGAACTCGTCCACGCCCGCATCGTCGCGGCCCTGACTCCCGGCGTGGACGTCGTGATCGCGGACATGACCTCGACGACCTTCTGCGACTCGTCCGGGGTGCACGCGGTGGTCTTCGCCCACGAGGCCGCCGTCGAGCGCGGTATCGAGTTGCGGCTGGCGGTCTCGCCGGACGGCTCGGTGCGCCGGGTGCTGCAGCTGATCGGCGTCGGCAGCGTGGTGCCGGTCTACTCCAGCCTGGCCGAGGCGATGGACGGCGGCAGCTAGCCGGCCGCGTCACCCCGTCCGGCGGGCGACGATCATCGCGACGTCGTCCTCGCTCGACCCGAGCGCCGACATCACGCGGTTGGCGAACGCCTCGACGTCGGCGTCGGCGGCCTCAAGCGCCACCACGCGCAGCCGTTCCAGGTTGTCATCGAAGTTGACCGCGCGATCTTCGACGAGACCGTCGGTGAAGAGCAGCAGGGTGCCGCCGGCCGGCAGCGACGCCTTCTCCACGTGCGGGTCATGGCGACTCAGGCCGAGCATCAGTCCCCCCTCGCCGACAAAGGCCGCGCCCGGCCCGCCCTGACCGCCCACCAGCAGCGGCGGCATGTGCCCGCAGTTCACGATCGTGAGGTCGCCGTTGGCCGGATCGAGCAGCACCAGGCACAAGGTGGCGATGAGCCCGGGGTGGTAGCGGCGCAGGACCTCGTTGACCAGGCCTGTGATCGCCACTGGCGGGTGCCCCTCGCTGACGAACGCGCGCAGCGCGTGCCGCAACTCGCCCATCACGGTGGCCGCGTGCAGCGAGTGCCCCTGCACGTCGCCGATGACCACAAGCACCCCGTCGCGCCACGGCAGCGCCTCGTAGAAGTCGCCGCCGACCTCGGCCTGGTCGCTCGCGGGCAGATACCGGAACGCCATCGAGACGCCGGGTATCGCCGGCAGCGTGGCCGGCAGGAAGCTCCGTTGCAGGGTGAGCGCCACCAGGTGCTCTTCGGCGAACGAGCGCAAGGCCTCAAGGCCGAGCGCGACCGACTGAGTCAGCTGGCCGAGGATCTGCATGTCCTCCTCGCCCGCGACACCCGCGTGGTCGACCGTCAGCGCCGCCGCGGGCTTGCCGGGCTTGATCCTGGCGGCGGCCACACAGACGTCCACCCGCAGCGTGCTGTCGGGCACGATGCGCAGCCATTCCTCCGCGCTGAGGCTCGCGATCCCGCTGACCCGGCTCGGGCCGAGCACCCGCTCGGCGACCCGGCTCGCGAGCCCCGGCTTGCCGCCGCGCCGCACCGTTCCCGGGCTGCCCGGGGTGGCCGCCACCCGGCGGTCCTGGCCGTCTGGCATCTCCACGGTCACGACCGCGTGCACCTTGAAGATCCGCGCCGCGCCGGTCGCCGCCGCGGCCGCCAGCCCGTCAAAGGTCTCGGCCGCGTTGATGTCGAGGGTCGCGCTGGCCAGCGCGGCCAACCGCGACGCGGTCCGCTCGGCCCGCTGCCTGGCCCGGTAGTAGCGCAGCGCGGCGGTCACCGTGGCCAGCAGTTCGGCCGGCTCGGTCGGTTCGATCAGGTAGGCGTCGGCCCCCTGGGTGAGGCCATGAGCGCGGTCGGCGACCTCGACGGCGGTGGCCGACACCTGGATTACCGGGATCGCGGCCGTCCGAGGGTCGCCCTTGATCAGCCGGCAGACCTCGTAGCCGCTCATGTCAGGCAGGTTCACGTCGAGCAGGACCAGTTCGATCCCGTCGAGCAGGGCGAGCGCGTCCCGCCCGGTCTCGGCCTCGGTCACCGTATGCCCCGCCCGCCGCAGCCAGGTCCCGAGCAGGTAGCGCTTGGCCTCGTCGTCATCGACGAGCAGAAGCGTGCCAGCGGCCTCAGCCATCGTGCCCCTCCAAGGCATCGTGCCCCCCGATGGCACCGCGGATCGCGAAGGCGAGCCGTTCCCTGGTCAGCTCCCCCTTGTGCAGCAGCGCCGAGGCGCGCGGCGGGGCCGGCACGTCGAGGCCGGTGATGACGATCGTCGGCAGGCCGGCCGGCAGCCGCTCGAGCAGCGCGCCGCCGTCCACGCCGGGCATGATCAGGTCGGTGAGTACCAGGTCGACGCCGCCGGCGGCGACCACGGCAAGCGCCTGGGCGCCGTCCTCGGCCTCGATCAGACGGTCGGCGATGCCGGCCAGCATCGACTTCAGCACCTGGCGGAACCCCGCGTCATCGTCGGCCACCACGACGGTGCCGACGGACGGCAGCCCGTGCGGCAGGCGCAGCACGGCCGTCGTCCCGGCGCCCGCCTTGCTGGTCAGCGTGAGCTCGCCGCCCAGCAGCCCGGCTAGCCGGCGGGCGTAGGGCAGCCCCAGCCCGGTGCCGCCCCGCTTGACCCCGGGCACCTGATAGAACTCCTCGAACACGCGCTCCAGTTGATCGACGGGAATGCCGGTGCCGGTGTCGGAGACCCGGAACTCGATCCTGCCGCCGGCGGTACGCACGGTCAGCCGCACCTCGCCTCGATCGGTGTACTTGATGGCATTGGAGAGCAGATTACGCAATATCCCGGTCAGCGCGATCTCGTCGGTCAGCACGGTGGCGGGAACCCCGTCGGCTGGTACCACCACATCGACCGGCTTGCCCTCGGCTATCGGCCGGGTGAGCCCGCGCAATGTGGCCAGCAGCGCGGGCAGGTTGACTTCCGTAGGGTCGATGAGAAGCTGCCCCGATTCCGCCTTGGCGACGTCGAGGAGGTCGTTGACCAACGTGAGCAGCGAGCCGGAGGTGTTCCTGATCAGCTCCACCTGGTACAGCTGCTCGGCGTCGAGGCCGCCCGCCGGGTCGGCCAGCAGCCGGGTCAGACCGGTGATCGAGTTCAGCGGGGTCCGCAGCTCGTGGCTGACATTGGCCCAGAACCGGTCCTTGGACTCCGACGCCAGGCGCAGCTGCTCGGACTTCTCGTCCAGCTCCCGGTACAGCGCGACCACGCCCCGGTTGGTCTGCTCGAGTTCCTCCGACAGCTCGCTGTAGAGGGCCATCACGCCGCGGTTGGTGTCCTGGAGCTCGGCGTTGAGCAGCAGCAGCTGTTCCTTCTGCCCCTTGAGGTCCTCGAGCGCGGCGATGAGGTCGTCGTTGTTACGACGCAGTTCTTCCAGCGTGGTTCCCGGAAGCATGGCCGCGAGCTGTTCCCTCACATCCCGTGTGTCTGACCGGGAAATCGCCGGGCGGCGTTTCAGCATGCGGACGACCCGCCCTTCGGTTACGACAGTATCCATCAAGCGCGCCGCGCCGGCGACGCCGTCCTCGGGCACCTCGCCGTCCACCGTGACGGTCAGCACCAGGTGAGCCGGATCGGCCCCGAACGCGATGACCGCGGTCTCGCCGGCGGTGACCGCGCTTCGGCACACCTCGCTGAGGGCGGTGGCGACCCGCACCTGATCCTGGCGTTCAAGCGCCAGCCCGACCGCCAGCTCGCGGCCGAGCTGGCGCGCGGCGAAGACCCCGGACAGGTCACGGACGGTGAGGCTCGCGAACTCCTCGGTCATGGCTTGAGCACCAGCACGCTGGCGTCGTCGCGGTGCGTCCCCGCCTCGGCCAGCAGCGCGGCCGCGGTGACGAGCGGGTCCCGGCCGGTGACGCCGGGCACGCTGTCGGGGCTCCACCTGCTGCTGAGACCGTCGGAATGCAGGATGACGGCCGCACCGGGCGGCGCGTCGTACTCGAACTGCCGGATCGCGCGGGCCTGGTGCCCCGCGATCCCCGGCACCGAGAGCATGCTCTTGCGGGTGCCGTTGGCCAGGATCACCGCCGCGACGTTGCCAAGGCCGCAGAACCGGACCAGCCGGCCGGTCACCTGCACCACTGCGAGCGCGCCGCCGCGGGTGTGGCCCATCCGGCTGTGCGCGCGCGCGACCGCGGCGGCGGGGTCGCCCGCCGGGCCCTCGAGCACCGCGCGCACCGCCTCATTGGCGGCGATCGCGGCCAGCGGGCCATGGCCGAGGCCGTCGCACAGGACGCCGGTCAGCGTCCCCTCCGACTCCTGCACGGCGAACAGGTCGCCGCATTCGGTTTCCCCCTCGATCGGCCGGGCCAGCCCGCCGCAAGCGTCCGTGCCTGAGCGGGGCTCGGGCCAGAACCGTGCCACCAGCACGGTGCCGTGGCCGGGGACCGAGTACAGGTCGCAGAAGTCGGCCAGCCGAGCGATCGCGCCGAGCCCGATCCCGAGGGTGCCGCTGGTGGAATGCCCGTCGCGCATCGCCGCGCCCGCATCGCGCAGGCCGGGTCCGCCGTCGATGGTCACCATCTCGATCCCCGGGCCGTCGCCGGCCCGGGTGATGCGCAGCAGCATGGAGCCCCGGCGGGCGTGCTTGTGCAGGTTGGACGCCGCCTCCGTCACCGCAAGCACCAATTGGTCGGTGCGGTCGGCCGGGAACTCCAGGCGGCCGGCCAGCGCCGTGGCGGCGGCGCGGCAGCCCGCGGCGGCGCTCGGGTCCTCGACCCGCAGCCAGCGCTGATCCCCCGGCGCGGGGGAGATCAGCGTCCGTTTCACCGTGACCACTTAACGACGACGACGCTGGTCCCGGCGCCCGGTTCTGATGTCAGCTCGAATTCGTCGACCAGCCGCCGCGAGCCGGACAGGCCGAGCCCGAGCCCGGTGCCCGTCGACCAGCCGTCGGTCAGCGCCAGGTTGACGTCGGGGATGCCGGGTCCCTCATCGGCGAAGTGCAGCTTGATCCCGGCCCGCCCGGTCGGCGACTTGACCACTTCCACCCGGGCCACGCCGCCGCCGCCGTGGATCAGGGTGTTGCGCGCGAGCTCGCTCGCGGCGGTCACCAGCTTGGTCTGGTCCACCAGGGAAAGCCCGCTGGAAGCGGCCGCGTTCCGCACGTGTTGGCGGACGCGAACCACGTCGTCCCCCGACT
>Ga0335075_10008832_pt1 | contig 15424 bp, 9 predicted proteins | sample Lox_Sample_24_FD_206723 | JGI IMG/M metagenome (GOLD analysis project Ga0335075, IMG submission 206723) | Soil microbial communities from Loxahatchee National Wildlife Refuge, Florida, United States - Lox_Sample_2.4 | ecosystem: Environmental > Terrestrial > Soil > Wetlands | place: USA: Florida... | reverse complement strand
AGTGTGTCCGACGAGTCCATGCTGGTGTTTATAGAATGGAAGTTCCCAGACATAGTTAGCGATAAACGTCTGTGGTTGATTCAGCGGCGCCGGGCCGTAGTCCATGTTTACATCATAGGTGTTATACGTTTCGGTGCCGCGGTCAGCGCCTTGATTCGTCAGCGTCCGGCCCCATGTGTACGCAATCCCGATCGTCAGGCCATGTTGCGTGCGATGGTTCAAAGACGCCTGCAGCGAATTGTAGTTGCTGGTGTATTCAGGAATTCTCGACTCAAACGCCGCATACCCCAAATACGGCACCACAGCATTGACCCAAGCCAACGGAATCGATTCTCTTTCGGCGAGCGTGGGCTGATTGAGATTTCGTTCCCCTAACAGATGCCTTCCTAGACTGCCCACATAAGCAAGCTCCACCACAGTATTCGGCAGCAATTGATCCTGCGCGGATAGGTTGTAGTCGATGTAGGAGGGGTTCTTCATGATCGGGGTTCCAGTAGTGGTCAGGCGGCTCGGGCTGAGAGAAACGGAGTTCGGCCCGGTTGGATCATCGAAATTCGTGTTGTTGATCGTTGACGTTTGGGTCAGCGGCGGATTCTGGAAAGCATTCTGTTCCCAGATGCCGTTCAGCATGCGGTCGTAGAAGATGCCGAATCCGCCGTGAATCGCAACGTTCGGATTAAACGACGGGGCATACGCGAATCCAAAACGCGGAGCGAAGTTCGTTTTGGGATCTGGATTCACATGAGCGCCATAGGGTGAGCACGTCACGCCCGCAGCAATGGCCTGCGCCAGAGTGCAAGCCGAGCCTGTGGGAAAAATGATGCCATTCACGTAGGTTGCTGGAATGATTCCCTGACCCGGAACAAAATTACCGGAATTTGATCCTGGCAGTGTGGCATTCGAGCTATCGATGATGGGAGCATTTGCCGGGTTAAACAGCAGCGGGTCGAAGTTGTTCAGCGTGTCGTTCACATCCGCGGGGGATGGAAAATAGCTGTAGCGGAGCCCAAGGTTGAGTGTCAAGTTCGACGACACCTTCCAATCGTCCTGCACGTAAGCTTCAAAGTTGAGGTAATGCAGATCCGGAATGGTGTCCCGGCTGGCTTGGGTATAGGTCAGAACGTTCCCTAAAAGGAAATCCTGGAAATTGGTGAACGTAAAGTTCGCGGCACCGCTGGAGGCGTTCTCGGTCTTTAACATCTGCGCCAGTGAGATGCCGGTGCGAATCGTATGCTGGCCGACGGTTACGGAGAAGTTATCGAAAAAGTTCAAGTCAAGGTTACGCTCTGTATACGGAGTAGTGCCCGAATTCAAACCTGTCGTACCATCCAAAAGGCTGATGTTCGGGATACGCCCGTAGGGATCTTTATAGGTCGTGTTGTTCGTCAGCTCTTTTGAAACTGTCGGTGAATCCATGATCGCGCTTGGCTCAAAGGCGGAGGAGATCGTTCCCTGGCTATAGGCAAATTCCGCTTCGTTCACCATACGGGGAGTAATCGTCCAGGTCAGGTTGCCGACCACATTCTCTCCGGGAGCGTTGACCGCGGCTCCAGCCACGTTTGGATATTGAGTTCCGGCGAAAAGGCCCGTGGGGAAATTCTCAGGCGTTTCATCCTGCATGGCGCGGCCAAAGAAGTGCAGTTTTTGCGTGATGTTCCAATCAAAGCGGACCAGGTCTTCGCGGGTGTTGTTGAGCGACGAGAAACTGAACGTGTATAGGCCGCTGGGAGTGTTCGCGGGGAACAGGTCATACAGGTTCGTCAAATACACGCCCGCGTTCTGGCTGCAACCGCTGATCGTACTCTGGTTCGTCGCTGCGTCGTAGGTAATACAACCGGGGTGTCCCGGCGGCGTCAGGGAGGTCAGATTACCTGGAAAAATTCCATTCAACTCGTCCGTCGTCGGAGGCTGAACAGTGTCGGTCGACGGCGCACTCACCTTGCGCCACTCTTCCGACCAGAAAAAGAACATCTTGTTTCTGTCGGTGTTGAAGACCTTCGGAATATACAGCGGACCGCCAATCGTGAAGCCGAAGTCGTTATAGCGCTCAATGGCTCTGGGTGTAACAGGTGTGGTCTGCTTGTTGAAATAACTGTTGGCGTTAAAGATGTTGTTGCGGTTAAATTCATACGCATCGCCATGGAAGGAGCTGGTGCCAGACTTGGTGGCGACTAGGATTTGCCCGCCGCCGCTGCGTCCATATCCCGCGTCGTAACTGCTTCTCTCCAAGGTGAATTCCTGAATCGCGTCCACGCTTGGTACATTCAGCAGCGTGGCGTTTGAGCCGCTATCGTTAATGTCCGCTCCGTCGACCGTCCAGTTGTTGGCTGTGTCACGAACGCCGTTCACCGCGACCGACGAGGTGTTGCTCAGGCCAAAACCGACTTCGTCCGGCAGGCCGCTGACCACGCCCGGCTGGAGGGTCACCAACTGCTCAAAATTTCGATTGTTTAACTGGAGTTCGCGAACCTGCGTCCCCGAGATGGTTCCCGCCAGCGCACTGGTAGTGGTATCCAGGGTGACCGCGGCTTGACTGACGATCACCTTCTGGCTAGTCGAGCCAGGCTTCAACTTTGCGTTCACGGTTCTCGTTTGCGCCACAAATAGAACGACATCCTGCGCCGTGTAGGTTTGAAAGCCGGACGAGGTTACACTAATGGTATACGTGGCTGCGGGCAGACTTGTGATGGTATAACTTCCGGCTGCGTTGGTTTGGATGGTGCGCACCGCGCCGTTGACGCCATTTCGCGTGACGGTCACAGTCGCGTTGGGAATCACCGCTCCCGTAGTGTCCGTGACCGTACCGTTGATCGTGCCTTTCAGTTCCTGCGCTTGCAGCATCGATGGGACACACAGAAGTAGAAGGGTAAGGATGGGAAGAAAAAGCCTGAATCTTTGCATGGCGTGGACCTCTCAGAAAGTTCAACAAGATCAGGTTGAGTGCCGTTCGAGCGCAGCACCGTTATGGACAAACTTTTTGCCGGGGGGCGGCAAAGGCTTGCAATTTATCCTCATAAGATATTGACATGCGTTCCTGTAGTCAATGAAAAAAACTCATTCGCTTGCGTTTGGCAGCGTTGCTATTGCAAGTTAGATTTACTTTGAAGCTGCACATTGAGTCGGATTCTCAACATGCACAAACAAGCGTTTGCATCCATTCACATGCGAGGCAAGGTCGCAGCTCTCATTTGTTTATTTTTCCTTCTCTTTGGTTCCGCATGTGCCTTCAGTCAGGCTGATTCGTCGGCAACCGCAAGGCAGAAACAACTGCTTGCGCAGGATTGGTCACGCGGAAATATCGCGCTGCGGCAAGGCAATAACTCAGAAGCCGAAAAAGAATTTCGCATCGCGCTTTCCATCGCTCCCAATTCGATTGAAATTATCAATAATCTGGCCATCTCGTTGGCCCGTCAAGGACGCGACCGCGAAGCAATCGCGCTGTATGAGCGCGCGTTACGACTGAAACCCGGAGACTCCATCACCGAGCGCAATCTCGCCGTCGCATATTTCCGTGCACACCGCTACAAAGACGCCCTGCCCCTACTGGAAGCTTTTTCGAAGTCGACACCAACATTTCAGGCACTCGATATCACCGGCCTCGATCTGTTTGCGCTGGATCGCTACCCTCAATCCATTGAGTATCTCGAGAGAGCAAACCGGTTGCAGCCGGACGATCTGCCAACGCTGGATATTCTGGGACAAGCCTACTGGCGGGTCAAGAACTATTCGGGTGTGACGTCGGTATTCGATCGAATTATGACGATCAATCCCAACTCGCCCGAAGCGCACTTCATGATGGGGCTTGCGGACGATGTGATGTCGAAAGAGGACGATGCGCTGAAAGAATTCCAGACGGTTCTCGCCGAAAATCCAAAATATCCCGGCGTTCACTCCAGCCTGGGCTTGATTTACTGGAGACAGCACCGGGTTCCAGAGGCAACGAAAGAGTTCCAGCAGGAACTGGCCCTATATCCTAACGATCCTGTTTCCAATTACATGATGGGAGAAATTTTGCGTCAGCAAAACAAGCCCGAACAGGCGATCCCTTACCTTCAGGCTGCCATCGCCGTCAATCCGAACTACCGAGACGCCCTGATGGATCTAGGCCAATGCCACATCATGCTGAACCAGCCGCTGCAAGCATTGAAGCCACTGAAAAAAGCAACGGAGGTCGATCCTGATTTCGCACAGGCACACTTCGTTTTGGGAACAGCATTGAGCATGGCCGGCCAACATGCTGAGGCCGCCCGAGAAAGAAACATTTGCAAACAGCTTCAAGCCGAGCAAAATGCGCAGATCATCCAGCGTACCGAACACGCCCATTAGCGCTACTTACAAGGCCATCGGCCGTACCCTATGCAAATCACGTGCTGGACGTAGTAGACTTGCCCAATCCACGGAGTGCAATGTTGAACAAGCGAGAAAATATTCTGCTCGCCAGCTGCTCGATCTTTCTCGTACTGGTTTCCCTAACAACTCAAGTCATCTGGGCGCAAGATCAGGCATCAACTCCTCCGCAAGCGCAACAACAGATGGGCGGTGCGGGTGTCTCGACCGGAGAAGCCTATGCTCCGGTGCTGGATGCCCAGAAGCGGCCTATTACCGCCGGCGGTTATGTCGACGCTGGCCCGATCATCTTCCAGAACGTCGCCGCGAAAGCTGGCTTGACGAAGTGGCGGGAGCAGACTGGAACGCTGAGCAAGAAATATATTCTGGATGCTTTTGGGGGCGGAGTCGCGCTCTTGGACTATGACCACGACGGCTGGCTCGACATTTACCTGGTCAACGGCTCCACCTACGATGCCGTGAGCGGGAAAACTACGCCGCCCCAGGCCGCACTCTTTCACAACAATCACGACGGCACCTTCACCAATGTTGCCGAACAAGCTGGAGTGACCAATGGTCGCTGGGGAGAAGGCGTGGCCGTGGGCGACTTCGACAACGACGGCTGGCCAGACATTTACGTCACCAACTTCGGCAAAAATCGCCTCTATCGCAACAACCACGACGGCACCTTTACGGATGTCGCGGAAAAAGCCGGAGTGACGCTGGGAAACTGGTCAACCGGAGCGACGTTCGGCGACTATGACGGCGATGGAAAGCTCGACTTATTCGTTTCCGGTTACATCCACTATGACATCGCGCATCCTACCAGCCTCGCTTCTTGTCTGTTCCGCGGAGTTCGAGTCATGTGCGGTCCTCGCGGATTGCCCGGCGAAGCGGACCATTTATTCCATAACAATGGCGACGGCACGTTTACAGATGTCAGCGTCAAGGCTGGCGTCAGCGATCCGAATCATTACTACGGCCTGACCGCAGTGTTCGCCGATGTGAATAACGACGGCAAGGTTGATCTACTGGTAGCAAATGATTCAACCCCCAGCTATCTCTACATCAACAAGGGCAATGGCACATTTGAAGATGACAGTTATAGCTCCGGTTATGCGTTGAATGAAAGCGGCCGGGAGACTGCTTCGATGGGAATCGCTGTTGGGGACTATCGCAACAATGGTCTGCTTGATCTCTACAACACCACATTTTCCGATGACTACAATCCACTGTATCGGAATGATGGCGACGCCAGCTTCACCGACGTCAGCTATCAAATGAACATCGCCGATCCCACCATTCCCTTTGTCGGGTGGGGAGATGGTTTCGTGGATTATGACAACGACGGCTGGAAAGATATTTTTGTGGCCAATGGACATTTGTATCCGGAGGTGGATCAGCATAACTGGGGCACGAGCTACGCGGAACGCCCGTTGCTGTTTCACAACATCGCGGGAAAGAAATTTGACCTGATACCCGCGGTGAATGGGACTGGACTGGCCGCAGCCTACACAGCACGTGGAGCGGCTTTCGGTGATCTGTTCAACGATGGAAAAATCGATGTTGTCATCAATCAGCTGGACGGTGTGCCTGTTTTATTGCGTAACGTCACGAAAACCGGCAACCACTGGGTTGGATTCCAGTTGATCGGTGGTTCAAAAAGTCCGCGCGACGCCGTCGGTGCCACGGTATATCTAACGGCTGGTGGTATTCGTCAACGCGAAGACATATTGAGTGGTGGAAGTTACGCTTCCAACAATGACCCGCGCGTCCACTTTGGATTAGGCAAGTCCGCACATATCGACCATCTTGAAATTCACTGGCCGGACCAAACCAAAGAAAGCGTCGTCATCCCTTCTGTCGATCGCTACTTCACAATTCAGGAAGGTCGAGGAATTGTGAAGGGGGTTTACGATCCTGATCAGTTGCGCAGCCACGCCACTCAACTGCCCCAGCGGCGGAGCCCGAACAACTGAACCAGTTTTAAGTTGAGCCCGGAACAACGCGCGTTGGCAGGGTTAAATGGACGTTTGAGTGGCAAAGTCCGGTGCGCGTCATAAACTGCATGCTAAAGGCTGGAAGTGATCCTCCCCTCGCATGACCTAAATCACGAACCTTACTATCCTTCTGTACATCCAATACTCAATGACAATCGCACCCAATAATCTCTTCTCTCCACTTACTCAGCGCTCGGTCACCTTTCCCAACCGGATCGTGGTGTCACCGATGTGTCAGTACAGCTATGTCGACGGATTCTCGAACGATTGGCAATTCGTGCACCTTGGCAGCCGCGCTGTAGGAGGAGCAGGAACTGTCTTCGCCGAGGCTACAGCAGTCAGCCCGGAAGGGCGCATCACTCCGAACGATCTTGGCTTGTGGTCGGATGCACACATTGCTCCTCTGGCTCGCATAACTGAATTCGTGAAGGCGCAGGGTGCGGTTCCGGCGATTCAGCTGGCGCATGCCGGCCGGAAAGCGAGTATGCCGAAACCGTGGGCTGCCAACCCGAAGGCGCTCCCAGCCAGTGAGGGCGGATGGCAGGCAGTAGCGCCCACCTCCGAACCGTTCGCCGAAACGTATTCGGCTCCGCGAGCACTGGATCGTGCCGGGATGGATAAAGTGATCGCAGATTTTGCAGCCGCCACGCGGCGAGCCGAAGCCGCCGGCTTTCTTCTCGTCGAGATCCACGGCGCACACGGCTATCTGCTGCACGAATTCCTGTCGCCGCTTTCCAACACCCGCACAGATGACTACGGCGGCAGCTTTAAGAACCGTGTCCGATTTCCGCTCGAAGTCGTCCGCGCGGTGCGCGCCAACTTCCCTGCCGATTTGCCGGTCTGGATGCGCCTTTCCATCACGGATTGGGTCGAGCCCTCCAACGATATTCCCGCTGGCGGACTTACGGTCGAGGATTCCATCGCCTTCGCACGACTGTTGAAGGCGGAAGGCATCGACCTCGTGGACTGTTCTTCCGGCGGCAATGATCCGCGCCAGCAAATTCCCGTCGGTCCCGGATATCAGGTTGCATTGGCCGAGCGAATCCGCCGCGAGGCCGGCATTCCAACCGCTGCCGTCGGCATGATCACGGCCCCCGAGCAGGCGGATCAGATACTCCGCACCGGCCAGGCAGATGTTGTATCGTTGGCTCGGGAAATGCTTCGCGATCCCTATTGGCCGCTCCATGCCGCGGAAGTTCTTCACAAGCCTGCCGTGTGGCCGGTCCAATATGAACGTGCGGCTCACGGAAAAGTTGAACGCCGAGAACCGTTGCCGGAACTTGTCGCCACCAGGAAATAGAAACCGGAGGTCAGCCATGTCTGTCATTCGTACCTGCGCCCATTGCAAGCAGAAGAACCGCGTCTCGGCGAAACATCTGAGCGCAAGCGGTCGATGTGGAGCGTGCAAGGCCGAGCTTCCTCCGCTCGCAGAACCGCTTGCCGTGGACTCCGCCGCCTTTGACGATATTGTCCAAAACGCAGCCGTGCCCATCCTGGTGGATTTCTGGGCCAGCTGGTGCGGTCCATGCCGAGCTGCGGCTCCTGAGGTTTCCCGCACGGCCGCTGACATGGCCGGCAAGGCGATTGTCCTGAAGGTCGACACCGAAGCCAACCCTCAGCTTTCGGCCCGCTTTCAGATTCAGAGTATTCCCAACTTCGTCGTGCTCAAGGATGGACGCCCTGTCTTCCAACAGCCTGGCCTGGTCGATCACGAACAGATGGAGAAGTGGCTTCGTTCCGCTTCAGCGTAAAGATATGCCTCTCGATGCAGCGGGAGTGATGCCGTATTTCTCGCTTAAAAACTGCTGAAGATCCTTCGGTAGAACAGAAGCCAGTTCCTGCCATGTCAGCAGCTTGAGTCGGCAGCGAAGCTCGAATGGACGAACCGCCCGCATGATGCTGTACCAACTCTCGACCAGATCTGGGCGCCGAGCGTCGCAAAAGACACAAAAGCTGCAGCCGGTGGCAAATGCTGCAAGCGCACCCCGAATCAACTGATAGCCGCATTGCTTGCCATTACAGGTCGGAAGCTCGGCAATATCGAAAACTGCTTCCAGGTCGCGATAGCGCGAGATCAGTCCAATGTTTGCGAATTGAAAATTCGACTCCGTCAGCTTGGCTTCGACCAGCAGCTCGCCGATCTTCATGTCGATTTCGGTGTTATCCCGTTTGCCGCTGTGCAACGGCGTGCGCGGTTTGAACCCGAACTCAGGAATTGCCTTTGATTCGATTCCCAACAACGCTCGGACCGCTGGTTGGTCTAGCACATCGGGGTAACAAAAAATACTCATCAGCAGCGCATCCGAACTGTTGCAACAATCCAGTTCCTTCCACTGCCAATTGGAGCGAAAACGTGATCGCTTATAGGCGGTGTGAACTTTTTCGAGCCGCCTCGCCCACCGATCGCTGGCACAGATTCTCCGATAAGATTCTGGATGGAAATTCCCATGTCGGCCCTTGTCATCGCGACCGAAGATAACGCTGGGAACTTGTCCATCTGAAAGCTCATAAAGGTAGCCGTGCCTGGACGCGAATTGAAGGTTGCGCAGACTCAGCTCCTGCCGCAGGCCGATTCCACCCGGAATATCGAAAATAGCTTGGTCAACATTCGGCATGTTTCCTATAATAGGCGAATACAAGGCGAATATTGAGCGCTGCGCTTGGGAGCCCTGTGGATCAGCCGACGACATTGCGAAAGATCGTTCATGTCGATATGGACGCGTTCTATGCCTCTGTCGAACAACGAGACAACCCAAAACTTCGCGGAAGGCCGGTCGTGGTTGCGTGGCGCGGCAATCGTTCCGTGGTCTGCGCGGCTTCCTACGAGGCCCGCCGTTACGGCATTCGATCTGCCATGCCCGCGGTACGTGCCGAGCGCCTGTGCCCCGAGGCGATCTTTATTCCACCCGATTTCGTGCGCTACAAAACTGTGTCGCTGGCGGTGCGCGAAATCTTTCGTCGGCACACGGACCTTATCGAGCCCTTGTCTCTCGATGAAGCCTATCTGGATGTGACTGCGAACAAGACCCAGCTTCCGACGGCGACGCGCGTTGCAAAGATGATTCGCGAACAGATTCGCGACGAGCTAAACCTGACCGCTTCCGCCGGCGTGGCGCCAAACAAATTTCTGGCGAAGATCGCGTCTGATTGGAAAAAGCCGGACGGTCTGTTCGTCATTCAACCGCACCAGGTGCAAGGCTTTCTTCTGCCGCTGCCGGTGGGTCGAATCCCCGGTGTAGGACGGGTCACAGAGAGTCGGATGAACGCGGTCGGAATCGCGACGGTGGGCGATCTTTACGCGCTGGAACTGTCGGCTCTCGAACATCACTTCGGCAGCTACGGACTTCGCCTCTATCAACTGGCTCGAGGCATCGACGACAATCCTGTCGTACCGAATCGAGTGAGTAAGTCGATCTCTGCCGAAGACACGTTTCCGGAAGATATTCCGCTGATGGAGACCGAGCCCCAGATTCGCCGCCTCGCGGAGAAGGTGTGGAACGCCTCGCACGGCAACGCACGCTCTGCCAGGACCGTCGTTCTAAAGCTGAAAACGAAAGAGTTCGCGAACCTTACGCGCAGCCTGACGCCGCCAACTCCGCCCGCTTCCTGCGAGGAGCTTACATCGATCGCGCTCACACTGCGCGAACGGGTGGACGTAGGACAGAAGCAACTCTACCGCCTCGTCGGAGTGGGCCTGAGCAATTTTCAAGCAGTCGACGAGCCCATTTCACCTGCGCCTCCGATCGCGATCACGATGTAGTAGCGCCACTTACAACTCGGCGTAGGGCCAAACTGCTGCGGAAATCGTTCCCGTTGCGCTCACCTGGCTACAGGCAATATGCTTGGTCGCAATTGATTTGCGGCTTTGCTTCCTGCGGCAAGGTTTTCAGCTTGGGGCGATTCGCTTCGTGCCCTTCCAGGTCAGCATCGGCCAGAAAGTCAATCGCTGCTTCCTCCAGGGTTGCGCCTGTGCCAAAAATGTCGCTGCCTTCCACCTCGACCCAATAGACGCCATGACGCTTTCCGGTTGTAACGGCGTGCGCACCGGCAAGCACGCGAACTTTATCCATCGGAGTAGGTTCGCGTTGCGCCAACGCCTGCATTGGGCAAATCAGCAGTGCTGCAATCAATCCAAATCGAATGATCTTCTCCATGCTGTCCCTCATTCTTCTGACCGAGAATGTTTCTGCGTCGTTCCTAAGCAAAGCTCACATCGATTCGATGCTCGCATCTGCCAAAAGTGTCGTCCGACTTCACAAATTTGGGCGATGCAACTTTCCCTTTGCTCTGCCAATTGTAGCCATGATCCGGCAAACGGCAAGCCCCGATTTTGCGCCTCGGTCACGTTTCTCGGCATCCACCAAGGTCTTCTCACAGGAACAATCTTCCCGGCATAATTACCGTCGTAATAACCCGACGCCTTGGCGCTTTCACCCACGCCAATCGTGTCTTTCAGCATCGGCGAGTGCATCCTCGGACCGCTCACCGCGCCATCCGTATGGGACGAAACGGCGACTTCGATTCCCTCGCGTGTAGTACCCAGAAGTCGTTCGTAGTTCTCCGTAATAAAAAATCACCTAGCAACATCTGCGCATAAAAATGCATACTCGTTACCCGCGTAATGCTCGAAGCATCTATGCGGTTATGAGCGCCGCCATTACTTATTTTGCTAAACGGACCCGAAAATTTTTGCCCGCCTTGCGCGAACCGGCTTGCGAATGTATTCGCATCATGGATATCGGCACGATTCGGCTTTTTCGTGAACGGCACCGGCTCGTGCGACAGGAAGTCTGCTTGCGATATGCATGCATCGGCGACCGCGGCGCGACTGAGTCCGGGTCATCTGAAAACTTCGTCAGCCACGACTGTCAGATTGCCGACATAACTCCCTTTGGATCAAGCAAGTAACCTTCGAGGCGTGAAGTAGCATCCATATGTTTATAGAAGCAGTTGCACTGCCGGGAAAATACCCGCAGGCCGCCAAGTATCTGATAAGTGTTATTGCGATACTAGGCCGATCGTTTTGCATTCTTTGACTGCCCTGCTGCATGGAAGCGGCTGGTTCAGCTCTACTTTTCGATCTGGTAACGCCCAGCTTCACATCCCTACGGCTTCCCTCCCGGCCGGTGGGCAATTGGGTCAACTTAAGTCTGAGACAAGGAAAGCATGGCGAACGACCTTCGACATAGTACCTGCGCCTGTGTCAATATCCGGCGAGCCAGTCGCGCCATCTGCCATTTGTATGATCTCGTCCTCGAGCCAACGCAACTCAAGGCGACTCAGTTCACCATCCTGCAAACGATTCGTGAATCCGGTGAGATCGCACACTGTGATCTCGCGACAGATATTGCTGCCTCGGTGGAGACGCTATCTCGGCGGCTTGCGAATGCGCGCAAGTGCGGCTGGGTACGCATGCAGGTCGGCAAAAACGGCCGCCGTTTGTACAGTCTCACGGCCAAAGGCCAGCGCATGCTGGACGAGGCGCTTCCCTATTGGGACCGCGCCCAACTTCGCCTGCGTCGATCGCTTGGCGAGGCCGATTGGCAGATGCTGGCCAGCTTCACGGAGCGGGTTACTTCCGCTGCAATTCGTGCCGAGACGATGCGATTTTCCAACGGCGCCGTCAAGCATCCTTTCGTTCCTCAACCGTAAGAACTTTCCCCGCACGATCACCCCGATGCCGGAGCCGAGATCCTGCAAAGCCGGGCGTACGCGGCTCTGCTCTTGGTACAAAAAATAGTCCCATCATCGTTGCGCTACACCAGCCATCCAACTGGCACAGAAGACCGGGCAGACCCAATCGGCCCATCATGCGACAACAAATCGAGTGACGCTCCATGAGTGATCGAAGTCAAAACAAAGGGCCGAGGTTGGCTAGCCAACTTCGGCCCTTATTTCAGGTCCCGCGACGATGATCGCCCGGGAGTAGTTATTTCCTAGATTGAAACGGAAATGTTATTGTCCACCCCATCCGTGGCCATTGCCATTCCCATTGTTGTGGCTGATCTCATTTCCGTTTCCATTGCCGTACCCGCCCCGGCCTCCCTGGTTGAAGTTGAAGAGATCGAACAGGTCGCTGATCGCGGGACCATTCACCGGTACCCAGGGATTGCCGGGTCTGGTGATTGGGTTAGGATCGTTGTCTCGGCTGCGATTTGTAATTGGGCTCAGACGCCAGTTTCTTTCGATAAATTTCAGAATAGAAACGTGGTCAGAATACTCGTGAGAAATATAACCACCCTCCGTATACGGGGAAACGATAATCATCGGAATCCGGGTGCCGTCGCCGAAATAATCGAGCGGCTGAACATAACCGGAGTCATAATAGCCGCCACCTTCGTCGAAGGTGATGATGATCGCCGTATCCCTCCACAAAGTTGGATTGGCTTGGACCGCATCCACAATCTTCTTTGTGAATCCCTCGAAAAGGTCGAGCTTCGAAGACGACGGATGGCCATCGACAAGTCCGCTGGGCTTGACGAATGAAACGGCCGGCAGGGTTCCATTCTGGATATCGGCGTAGAGGTTCGCCGTGTCCTGAATGTGCGCCGTGCGGACAGCCGCATTGGCCATGATGGATGTGTCGTATTGGAATGGATTGCAGATATTGCAGTATTCATCGGACTTCGCGCCAATCGCCCCATAGTTCAGCTGGTATGGATCATTGACGTAGTTATTCCACTGGTCGCCGTAATACTTCCACGAGATATTGCTGGCGATCAATTCGTCGCCGATGCTGCGCGTGGAAGAAGGCGGGACGGTGAACACGGTGTTATTTGGGTTGGTATCCGTAAATGCGTTGTTGCCATTGCCAAAATATCCAGGATTGTAATTGTTCAGCAAGTAGTAATGGCCTGGCTGGCAATTGGTCTTCACCGGTTTTGGTAAGGAGTTCAGGTAGTGAACGATGGGCGCAACGCCTGGCTGCGTTGTGTCGGCGCAATCGGTGTAAGATCCGCCGCCGTAGGAAGCGGAACCGTAAGAGCCGCCGCCGTACCCATCTTCGGAATACCAGTTGTTGGTATTCGCTGCTGGATTTGGATTTTCGACTTCATCCACGATGCCCGCATTTGCGGTTCCTGCCGCGACCTCTACGTTATGAGGAGGTACGGCCGGATGACCTTTGCCGTCACTGAACCAGATCATATCGCCGTGACCCAGCATGATGTGGTTGGCGCCGGTGCCGCCAAGGACGGACTGATGAAAATTGTCGCTCATCGAATATTCGTCCGCGAGGCTCTTGAAGTAGGGCACGTCACCCTTCTGGACGTTATAGAAGCCCATGGCCGTCGAGCCTTCTCCAGTGGTGATTGCAGTCGGAGTGTATTCCGTGCTGAAGCTTGCGGGTTGCGTAATGCCATTCGCGCCTGCACCTTCGGTCACTTCCACCCATGGGAACAACCGGGCATCGCACCCGGATGGGTTGTATGGGGTGGCATGAGCCGTGTTGCAATCCAGCTGCTGCCACATCTGATAGAAGCGATGGACTGGACTTTGAGCATAGGAGTTATACGTAAAACTTGTCCCATTCGTGAGCTCAAACGGTCCCGGAGGCAATGCATTGACGTTGGTGATGCGAGTGTCCGGTGTTGCAGAGTTTAGACCAGTGCCTCCTGAAACAAGGTACTGATAATAGTCCGCCGGCAATCCATTTTCAGATTCTTCGGCAAGCGTGAGGCTGTCATTCTTCACGTACGAGTCAGTCGGACCACCGACGAGTGGGGCTGGCAGAACGTTGTTCGTAAATGAAGTCTTGGCAGGGCTGAGCAGGAAAGCATCGGGAGCCTGATCGCTGGCGGCTTGTTGTTCGACCGCTTTAAAATTCGGGCCGGGTGTCCCGTCTGCATTGATGATTCCTTCCGACAGCAGGTTCCAGACCACCTGGTGCCCCTTGGGAACATAGGTAGCAAAAACGTGGTCGAAGCTTCGGTTCTCGCCGATGATGACGATTACGTGTTTGATTGGCGTAACAGTGTCATTATCACGGGATGGTTGTGAGGGAGGCCCACTGGCCCACGAAACGCCCACTGCCATTTGGCAGACCATCAGGCCTACCAACACAGTGCGCGCGCTCTGCAACGTTGTAGCTGCAATCGATTTCAACGTCATACATCTCCTCCAGAGAAATGGAGCAGTCTGCTCCATCGCAGATGGTTTTATCTGCGTAATATTTCAACTGCATGTCGATTCGGTGAACGGGAAATAAATCTTAAGAAGATAGGCGTCGGATCAGATGAGAATGGATTCGCCCGACGTTGCGACGAGTCTCTCGATATTAATGTGACTGTGATGTAGAGGGCAGCGATGCATCTGGCGGTTCTACGCGAATCGTCCCCATCATTCCCTTATCCTCATGCTCTAACAGGTGGCAATGGTAGACGAAGGTGCCCACGATATTCGGATCACGAAAATCCATGCGCAGTCGAACGCTGGGATATTCAAACGATCGGCCGTTGTAATACGGAACATTCACGGTATCGCGCAGAAACGGCTCATTGACCGGTCGACCCATGTAGTCGAGCAGCAGGAAATGCAGTTGGTGGATGTGAAAAGCATGCAACTCATCCGAACGGTTCTCGATAATCCAATCTTCCACCGTGCCCTGTTTCGCAATGATGTTCGGTATGCCGGAGTTAGGATCAAACGGCTTCGGTGTTTGACCGTCAACGGTGATATAAAATTCCGTCGCGCTCGCAGGATTGTTCGGATCGGATAACTTCTCCGAGAAATACAGCATGCGCGTTCTTACCGGCTTGACACTCCCCAGCCACGGAAGTGTCGGCCGAGGCAGCGGTTTCGGCGAAGCGCTTAGGACAGAGGGCGGCTCGGGCGCAGTCGGCGAAACTTCAATCATTGCAATCGTGCGGTTGGGATCGTTTTCACCGCCGGGACCGGTATCCACGGTTTTCGTTACCAAAAGTCCGGTTTCTCCTTGTGGAGGCCCTTTCACAATAAATTCCACCCGCGCTCCCGGAGGAATTCCAAGGTGAGTCTGCCAATCGACAAAGTCGTGCGGACCTTCATTGAGATTTAACGGAACTCCGTCGAGAGCCACCAGGCCTAGTGGCTGCGGCACGCGGCGAAACAAAACCTCTAAA
>Ga0335075_10008830_pt1 | contig 15426 bp, 16 predicted proteins | sample Lox_Sample_24_FD_206723 | JGI IMG/M metagenome (GOLD analysis project Ga0335075, IMG submission 206723) | Soil microbial communities from Loxahatchee National Wildlife Refuge, Florida, United States - Lox_Sample_2.4 | ecosystem: Environmental > Terrestrial > Soil > Wetlands | place: USA... | reverse complement strand
CTGCTCGAGGAGAACGGCGACGTGGTCGTCGTGCAGCGCGTAGATGATCTGCCGACCGCTGCGCCGGTGCGTCACCAAGCCCAGGTGTCGCAGCACTCGCAGCTGTTGCGAGACGGCCGACTGCGCCATGTCGACTGCGCGCGAAAGCTCGGTCACGGCGCATTCGCCGCCTGCCAGGCGGCTGAGGATCCGTACCCGGCTCGGTGTCGCCAACGCCTGCATCGTGCTGGCCACAACTCTTGCCGTGTCAGCATCGAGACACTGAAGGTCGACCTCGTGGCGGTGTCCCATCTGGCGATCTTGGCAGACAGCTGCCCGGTCGCTCAGCAGCTGGCACGGGGGGTTTCCGCGCCGGCGAGATCGGACCGGTGAACTGGATTTCACGTGTGCCGCATCGAGCGCGCCGCGAAGATTCCCATCGACGCCGTCGAGGTGATCGACAGGAGTCTGCCGGCCCGCAGTTACGGATCGCCCCACCCTCTCCGACCGTGGCCAGCAGACCTCGGCGAATTCAGCGCGTGGGGCCCACGCGTGCCCAGGGCTTGGCCCACAGACTGGCCGTCCAGCACAGAGCAATCAGGGTCGCACCGATGCCGAGTGCGATCCACGATCCCGCGTCGACGGACTCCAGGGCCGAGCCCGAGCTGGACCGGACGGTGACGCGGCCCAGCCGCAGGGGGTGGCCGGTGGCGGCGGCGAGCTCTTGGACGGCGCTTGAGGCTGCCGCCGCGAGCGGGGTGTGGTCAGGCGGGGGGCGAATGTCGGATAGCGATGGTGGCCGGGAGCTGGTGGGGGCCCCGACCTGAGCCAGGCCAAAGCCGTCGGGCATGGCCACGAGCAGCGTCCCGTGAAACACCAGCGACAGCTCGGTGCCAAGAAACTCGGCGTAGCGCTCGGGCATGGGCCAGAGCTCGGACACCGATCCCAGGTCGGCGGGACCCGCGATCAGCGCGACGCGGATCGCGAGGCCGCTGCGCCGAGCGGCCGTCATGACCGCGTTGAGCTGCGCTTGCTGGGCTGGCGTGATTCCCGCGTCAGCGGGCAGGTAGAGCGGCTGGACGGAGAGAACGTCGCTGGCGGGGTCGCCGTCGGCCCAGGCTTGCGAGGCGGCCAACCCGCCCAGGGAGAGTGCCAGGCATGCGCACGCCAGCGCGATCCGAGGCGCCGGACAAGGAAGACGGCTGGACACTCCCCCATCTTGTCACCCAGCGTCGCGCGATTGACGGCGCACGGCGGTCGTTGCGACTGAGTTTGGGTGGCCGCCCGTCTCTGGGGCCGGCGCGTTATGGTGGCGATCGCAATGCGCGCGCATCACGGTCGTCAAGGCCCGCTACGCGGCGTCGGGCCCGCCTTGCTGATGGCGCCGGCGGCGTTTGCGGTGCATCAGTTGCGCTACTACCTGGCCTTCGGCTCGGCGGCTGGAGGGGAGCTGCAGCGGACCGGGCACTCGTATCTGCACTCTGCGGCGCCGTGGCTGGTGGCTGTGGTCGCCGTGGCGTGCGGGTGCTTCCTGCAAGCCCTTGGTCGCGCGCTGTCCAGTCATCGATCATTGCGGAGCTATTCGATTTCGCTGTTCGGCCTGTGGCTGGTGTGCTCGGTGGTGCTGGTGGGAATCTTCTGTGCGCAGGAGATGCTGGAGGGGGTGTTCGCGGCGGGGCACCCCCCGGGGTTGGACGGCGTCTTCGGGTGGGGCGGGTGGTGGTCGATCCCAGCGGCGGCGTGCATCGGCCTGGTCGTGGCCACGCTGCTCCACGGCGCTCGATGGGTTCTCGACGAGCTCGCGCGAGTGAGCTCGCGCGAGCTCCGCACGCGGTCCAAAGGCCCTGGATCGATGGGCCGGCCTGTGGCCGCGGCGGTCCTGCGCTGTGCTCCGCTGGCGGAGGGCTGGTCGGGCCGCGGACCCCCGCGCTGAACACGATGCCGTATGGCCGCCGTCGTTGACGTGGTGGTCATAGGCCCATTGTGTTCATCGGACGAAAGGGTTGATCAATGCCAGGAGTTTTCGGCTGCGCGCATGGTGTGCGCGCGGCGATGTGTCACGCGTTCCGTCCCCGTATGCGAGGCCGGCGATGAGCGTCATGGAGCAGACCCCGACCGCCGGTAGCGGGCCGGCGTTCAGTTCAGAGCTGCCGCCGGAGCGCGGCGCCGGCGCGCGGCGGCGCGCCCTGGTGTCCGGGGTCTGCGTGGGGGCGGCCGGCGTGGTGTCCACCGGGGTGCTCTACCTGCTGATTCGCCATCAGCAGTCGCTGGGACGCAGCGCCGCCGCCTTGGCCATGTCGAGCATGCACATGCAGAACGTCCACAAGTTCTGGTCGTTTCCGCTGTTGCAGGCGTCGGGTCTGACCGGCCTGGTGTTCGCGTATCTCTCGGTGGTGTTGGGTCTGCAGCAGTCCGCGCGCGCGTTGCCGCAACTGCGGCTGTCCTATCGCCAGATCGATCGCCTGCACCGTCAGATCTCGCTGCTGGTCATCGTGCTGGTGGTGGTTCACGTGGTTGCCACCGCGTGTGATGCGATGGGCGACAGCGTCAAGACGGTGCTGATCCCCTGGCAGTGGGCCAACCAAGGGTGGCCGCAGGCGGTCGTGGGGTACACGTTCGGGGTCGTGGCGATGTACGTCCTGTTCATCGTCGCGCCCACCTTCTATGTGCGCCGGCGTATCGGCACCGGTCGTTGGCGGTTTCTTCACCGTTTCGTGCTGCTGTTCTATGTCCTGTCGGTCGGTCACACCCTGATCCTCGGTCTCGACGTCAGTCATTACGGCTGGATCAGGCCCGTGATCTGGTTGGCGCAGATCCCGCTGCTGGCCCTGTTCGTTCGCCGTCTCATGCTTCCGCTGCGGGGGAGCCGGCGGTTCTCGCCGGCGCGTCGGCGAGCGCTGGCCTGGACGCGGTACGCGCTGACCGCGCTCAGCTGCGCTGGGATTCTCGCGGCGCTGGTGATCGTGGTCACCGGCAACGCGGCTCTGGTCACCAACGTCTGAGCCGGGCGGCGCGCATGCCAGACAACGCCACCGAGCCTGAGACCGCTCCGCGCACCTCGAACGGCCGGGCGCAGCGAGCCTGGATGGTCGCGGCGGCCGTGGTGGCAGCGGCGGTCGTCATCGTCGTGGTCATTCTGGTCACCGGAAGCGGCAGCGGCGCCGGCGTCAGCCACGTGCCGACGACCAAGCGTCAAGCGCAGAGCGTGGCTTCACAGGTGGCCTTACTGCTGGCGGGCATCCCGCAGTCCGGCACTAGGCTCGGGAGTGCCCGCGCTCCGGTGACGATGACCTACTACGGGGATCTGGAATGCCCGTACTGCGCGGCATTCACCGTCCAAGGCGGTTTCTCGCAGCTGGTCGCCGCCGACGTCCGGACAGGCCGGGTCAAGGTCGTTTACCGGTCGTTGTGCACGGCCACGTGTAACGACTCCGGGAGCGGCCTGTTCGTGACCCAGCAGGTGGCCGCGTACGCGGCGGGAGAACAGCATCGGTTCTGGCAGTACGCCGAGCTGTTCTACCGCGAGCAGGGCCAGGAAGGGAGCGGATACGTGACGCAGAGCTACCTGACGGGTCTGGCCCGCCAGGTGCCGGGGCTGAAACTGGCCCGCTGGCGGGTCTATCTCAAAGACCCGGTCCTGGTCAGCCAACTCCAGGCCGACGCGGCCGACGGGGCTCGTGACAAGGCGAGATCCACGCCCACGCTCGTGATCAGCGGCCCGCGGGGACGTGAGCAGGTCCCAACTCCGTCAGACGGGATTGCGACGTACCACGAGCTCCAGCAGACGATCAGGGAGGTGTCCTGACGCCGGTTGCCGTGGCGCAGCGGCGCGACGGGAAACCGGGCTCAGCTAACGTCCAGAGGCGTGGACTCTCGGGGTAAGCGCTCGGCGGCGTGGGTTGGGCTGGGACAGGCGGCGCTGCTGCCGCCGGCCGCGTTCGCGGTGCACCAGCTGCGCTACATGCTGGCCTACGGTGCGGCCACGGGGCCCGAGCTTGAGCGAACCGGCCACTCCTATCTGCATTCGATCGTGCCGTGGCTGGCGATGCTCCTGGCGTTGGCCGCCGGTGTCTTCTTGCGCGCGATGGGTGCTGCGTTCTCGCAGCAGACCAGCATGCGTCGCTACAGCCTCTCGTTCGCGGCGCTGTGGGCCGCCTGTAGCGGCGCGCTGATCGTCATCTTCGCCGGGCAGGAGTTTCTCGAGGGACTGTTCGCCGTCGGCCATCCCGCCGGCGTGAGCGGGATTTTCGGGTTCGGGGGCTGGTGGGCGATCCCGGCGGCCGCGTGCCTCGGGTTGGTCCTGGCCGCCGTGTTTCACGGTGCACGGTGGGTCGTGGGGGAGATCGCGCGGCTCAGAGCACGGTCACGTCGGATCGTCTGTACCGACATCCCGGTGCCGTCGTGGCCGCAGCGGCTCGTGCGCCTCGCCGCCGCTCCGCTGGTGGCGGGGTGGAGTCCCAGGGGACCGCCGGTCATCTGGCGCGAGGCCGACCGGTTGAGTCGGTCTCTGCGGTTTCGCTGAGGTTCATCGAGCACCACCCATCCGCAAACGCGATGCGCTCGGTGGGCCTCAGTCAATCGGGCGCGTGAGCGATCGCGCGTCGCCATTTGTCCTCGAGGAGCAGTGAACATGAACAGCATTCCCAACCGCGTCTGTCGCGGCTGGCCTGTGATGATGGCCGCCGTGGTGGGGGTCGCGCTCACGGGCTGCGGCAGCTCCGCCAGCAGCTCGATCACGACGGTGACACCCGGTACGCAGGCGGCCGGCGCGGGTTCGAGCAGCTCGAGCATGCCCGCGAACATGCCCGGCATGAATATGGGCGGCTCGTCGAAGCAGATGAGCGTGGACGGGGTTAAGCCGATCCCGACGCAGACGCTAGCCACCGCCAGTTGGCAGGACATGAAGATCTCCGCCGACGCGATGACGGCGGTGCCGTTCGTCATCTTCAATGGGACCAGCGAGCGGATGGTCAAGCCGCCCAAGCACACGAGCTTTCATCTGATGGTGATGCTCAATGATGCGCGGACCAAGGTGGCGATCCCGTACGCCAGCGTGTGGGCGACGATCCGCCAGAACGGCAAGGTGGTCTATGACGAGCGCCAGTGGCCGATGATCTCTGAGTACATGGGGCCGCATTACGGCAACGACGTCAGCCTGCCCGGCGCCGGGAAATACGAGCTGAGCCTCCTGATCAGCCCGCCGGTGTCGGCGCGGCATGTCGAGTACCAGAAGGTCTGGCTCAAGCCGCATCGCGTGAACGTCAGCTTCAACTGGAGTCCCAGTTCGTGACGCCAGCGCCTCAGCGGCCCCCCGTCTCGCGCAGGCGGTTTCTGATCGGTGGCGCGACCTTGACGGCAGCCGGGGCCGCTGCTGGGGTCGAGCTCGGCGCTCGCGGCTCACCTCCGACCCGTGGACACCGCGACGCCCAGCCACCGTCCGGGCTCCCGCTGGTCGAGCCGGGCGGACAGCCCGAGGGGCTGCCGGCCCGCCAGCACGCCTGGAATGCCACGCTGAGTCGCGACGCCGACGGCAACCTCATCGTGCCTCGCTTCGACCGGCTGTTGTTCTTCGACGTGAGAGGCCAGCCGACAGGCCGCCATGCCCGCATCCTGGAGGCGGCGTTGCGGACGCTCGAGCGACGCTACCGGTGGGGTCCGCGCGGACTGCTGTTCACCGCCGCGTGGGGCCCCCGGTACTTCGCAGAGATCGGTCAGGTATCACCGATCCCCGAGGCCCGTGCGCTCTCGGATTTTGAGCTGCCGGCCATCGACGACTACGCGCTGTGCCTTCACCTCGCCTCCGACGACGAAGCGCGGCTGCGCGAGATCGAGGCGGCGCTGCTGCACGGGGTGCGGCTCCCGGGCGCGGACGGCCCCCTGTCGGTGACCGACGCGCTGGTCTGGCGCGACACCCGGACCGGGTTTGTCGGGACCGGGCTGCCCGCTGCCCACCAGGACACCGGGGGGATTCCCGCGGGTCGTCCGGTGCCGGAAAGCTCGCCCCTGTTCATGGGCTTCAAGTCGAATCTCCGTCGCAATCAGGCCACCGAGGACGCGATCACGATCTCAGGCGGGCCGTTTTCGGGAGGGACCACGATGCATGTCAGCTACATGCGGCTGAGGCTCGACAGCTGGTATCGCGATCTCAGCGATCGCGAACGGGTCGCGCGGATGTATGCACCACAGCTCACCCCGGCACAGGTGCAGCGTCTCACGACCGATGCAGCAAGCGACCCGCTGCGCCTCACGCGGGCAATCAACCACTACGGCGTCGTCGGTCACGCCCAGACCTCCGCACGCGCCCGGCGACACGGCGAGCCACTCATCTTGCGCCGCGACTTCAACACCGTCGACGGAGGGCAGGCCGGGCTGCACTTCGTATCGCAGCAGCGCACCATCGCGGACTTCATCACCACGCGCACCGCCATGAACGCCAGCTTCGCTCAGCTGCAGAATCCCGCGATCACCGATACCGTCAACAATGGGATCAACGAGTTCATCTTCGTTCTACGTCGAGCCAACTACGTCGTGCCCAAGCGGTCAGACCGCTCGTTCCCGTTGGTTGACTCGGGTGCACATGTGTGACCCCCGGGGTATGGGGTGACGCTCACAGAGCTGGCGTTGAACTGTTGACCGCGGTCTGCAGCCACTCGACTGCCTGATTCCATAGTCCGGAGACTTCGAGCGCCCCCACTACGGCAAGCAGCGTCCCGCCAATCAACGTCACCACTGGCGTGTGGCGCCGCAGGAGCGCCAGAGCCCCTGCTGCCCACGAGAAGGCCAGGCCGACGACCAGAAACGACACGCCGAGCCCGAAGCAGTATGCCGCCGAAAGGAGCGCACCGCGGGTCGCGGTGGCGCCGTCGCTGGAGGCGGCGAGGCCGAGCACCGTGGCCAAGGTGGGGCCGATACAGGGCGTCCAGCCCAGTGCGAACAGGAACCCTAGCGCTGGCGCCCCCAGCAGCCCGGCGGCCGGGAGTCGGTGCGTCCGCCACTCGCGTTGCAGCGCAGGCGTCGGAAGAGCGCGGCTACCTCTTCCTCCTCCGGAGGCTCTTCACGGAACAGGACCGCGAGCGGCCGCTCGTATACATCGGCCGCGATTTCCGCTTGGCGGAGGGTCAACCACTCGACACCTTCCTCCGCCATCTGCAACTTGTAAGCCCGGATCCCAATCCTTGCGGCAGCCTCGTGCATCTCCAGCCCTGCCGTGACGCGGGCCCACTGGAGCACCTCGGGCGTTGCGTATGCCAGTTCGCGACTCATTGCGTTTAGGTCGACGTCCGGCGGTGAGGATTCGCCCACCGGTCAATGAGTCCTCACACACGCAATAGCACGTGCACGGGTCGGAGTCGCGACAGCAGGGCGCTTGTGGGCGTCCGGTCCATCACGCGGGCTTGGCGTCGCTTCGAGCGGACCTGAGCGGTGACCGCCGGGCCAGAGGCCTTGAATCGCGCCGGCAGTGCATCCCCGGTCGCGCCAGCCGCCAGCGTTTCCTGCAAAAGCGATCAACCATGCCTGAACTCATGTAGTTCTAAGCGCTCTGACACGCCGCAGGCATGTGCGGCGGTGATGGTCTGATCTTTGATCGTGTCGAGCATCTCCAGGCGAAGCAGACCCTCGGTGGTGACCAGCCCCACCTTCTCGGCCGCGCGCTCGATACGGCGGTAGCCCTCTTGGTCGCCGCAGATGTAAATGAGCGCGTTGCTCTTGCGGGCCACAAGCCATCCAACGTGGAGGTTGAGGATCGCGTCGAGTCGTGTCTTTGACTTGTTGGCAAGCTCGACCTCGATGGGGATCGCCCGATCGTCGTCGAGGAAGGCGATCAGGTCGGGTCGGTGCCCGGACCGTTTGGTGCTGTGGCGATCGGTCCACATCAGCTCGCCGGACCACTCCGGGTCGTTCAGTAGTTCGCGCGGTCCGAGGTAGCGCCGGCCTCGGACCGTCGCCCAAGCCGCGGTCCACGCGCAGCCGCTGTCATGCGCCCACCACATCGCCGACGGCGATGTTGCTGCCACTAGCGGCAGCCCGAGGACGCGCACACCCTTGCGGGTGGCGAAGAACAGTGATCCCTGACCGCGGACCATCGCGCAGCGCTCCAGCCATCCCTGACGCTCGAGACGCCGGGCATGGCTGCGGGCGGCGACCTCGCTCCAGCCCATCGCAAACCGCCACGGATCGAGCGGCGAGGGTCCGACCCTCGCCAACCACTCCAGTCCTCTCATGGACCCGGGCCCCGGACGCAAGGCCCGACTCATCGACGGCCCCCGAGCCATCCCCGATGCCTCATCGGATAGTCATCACCTGTCGAGTTACTGATCTACACCATCGACTACCTGTCCTGAAATCCACACTCAAATGAACTGAGTGTTCGTCTCCCTCCCACGGCCCGCCTCCGCCCCCGACAACAAGAACAGAAGCGAAGTGCACCTGACTACCCGCACTCATCTCTCTTCACAACATGTGGAGGGCGGGTAGTCAGGTGCACTTGAGCGTCCGATCCCCAGCAAACTCGGGGGCGGAGGCGGGCCGAGCTATGGAATCCAGAAACACCGTTCACGAAACACTTCGCGGTGTAGCCGACGCCCTCGGTTTCCGTCTCGGACCCGGCGGGTCGCCGTCGCGCCGCGGCCGCAAGGGCTGGGTATTCGCCGACCGCTCGAGCGCGTCAGCCAGCTCATGCATCACGATCGACAGCTTCTCCATCGCGCGCTGGAGCGCGGCCACCTCGCTACCGGCGAGTGCTTTGCCGACCTGTGCGACTGCGGCGTCAAACCGCTTCCACAGCGTCGTCGGACCCGGCCGATTGCCGCCGGGACGCAGCTCGTAGGAGAGGGGCACGCCTCGCGCGGCCGGCTGAGGCACGAGCTCTGCGTCCGCTTCGGTGGCGACCAGCCCCAGTGCGGCCGCCTTGCGCGCTGCGGCGTCAGCCAGTTGCCGGATTCGGAAGGCAAACCACGCGTCCGGCGGCGCCATCTCGCTCGAGCGCAGCGCCGCCTGCCATTCTGACTCCGCCACCCCCAGCCACCCCTTCGCGGTGACGTGTTCTCGCGCTTCATCGCTCCAGTGGGGCGACAGCTGCGGCGGCAGGATCGTGTCGAATTCCCGCGTCGCCGCCGCTTCGCCCTCCGGCGTGTCATCGCCAAGATCGTCGCCCCGGAGCATGCGTTCTACTTCTGACCGGCGCACCAGCCACTTCCGCTGGCCGGCGCGCATCGCTCGTAGCGTCCCCTTCGAAATCCAGGACCGGATGGTCGCGGGGCTGAGCCGGAGCTCCTCGGCGATCTCGGCGAGCGTCAGCCATGGATCGTTCGGGTCGTCTTCGAAACGTTCGGGCATTTCACTCACGATCGCAGTAGCGTGATTAGCGCAATTAAGATACCGTGTTCGACGGAGACTGTCATGGGCCTTCCGGATCGCGACTCCAACATCAAGGGCGCAGAATCGCTCCATGTATTGCTGCGCCCCAACGATGTAGCCAGCCTTCTCGCCGTCTCGCGCGCTTGGGTCTACGAGGCAGCGCGGACCGGTCGCATCCCGTCGCTGCGCCTTGGCTCTGATGACGGCCCGCTCCGTTTCGTTGCCGAGGACATTGACCGATGGCTGGCGGAGTCGCGCGCGAGCTGGCGTCCTGGCCGCGGATGGCGGCCGGTCCCGGCTCGAGCCGAGGAGCCGGCCCCGGTCGGGCCCAGTCACGGCCAGCAGTCGCTGCTCTAACGCTGCCGCGTTGCCGCCCGGGCGATCGCTTCCTCGGTGGCGATGGCTCCGGCGGCGAATACGTGGCGCTCCAGGTGCCCGTAGTAGCGCTCGGTGGTGCTGAGGTCAGCGTGGCCGAGCTGGCGCTGCACATACATCAGTGAGTTACCCGCCGCCAGCCAGGACGCGGCGGCGGTGTGGCGCAGCGCATGCAGCGGCATATCCCGGAGGCTGGCGTCCTGGAGTGCTTGCTTGTGCCAATCACGCGAGATTGTCGTGCGGTCCATCGCTTCGGCGACGCCGGCGCTCGCCCATCGGCCCTGGCTGCGCTTGGCGCCGCGCACCGGCATGACGAACACGAGCGCGTCATCGCCCAGGTTCGTGTCGAACTCGCGACGGCATGCGATCTGGGTACGCAGGGCCTGGCTGGTCCGCGGGCCAATCTCGACGGAGCGGAAGCGGTCCGATTTGGTGGAGCCGACCCCGGCCTTCTTGTGTGACCGGTAGATGACGATCACCCCGCCGCTGTCGTCGAGCTCGAGGTCGCCGACGTGGAGCGCCAGGGCCTCGGAGATCCGAACCCCGCTGCCGATGAGGACCTCTGCAAGTGGGCGGTAGGCGTCGGAGCATGAGTCGAGGTAGATCGGGATCTCGTGCAGCCGAAGGTATTCACGCTCGATGTGAGCGGCGGGGAGGCGGTTCACCCGCAACGCGGGGTTGGCCACGATCAGGCCGTCCTCGACGGCGTCGTTGAGGCAGACCACCAGCGTGACCAGCGCGTTGTTCACCGTCTTGGCGGCGAGCTCGCCGGCCTCCACCGCGGCGGCCTGGTCGGCGATGAAAGCGCGGACATCGTCGATCGAGAGCGCTCCGAGTCGCGTGTCGGCGAAGGCAGGCAGCAGCCGCTTACGACCGTGGACCTCGTAATCGGCCCAGGTGCCCTGCTCGAGGTAGGGGCGGCGGCGCCCGAGCCAGCGGTGCCAATAGGTGTCGAAGGTCTCGGTGGTGTGGACGACCTCGCGGCGCTCGACTTGCTCAACCAGGCGTCGGCGCGCATCCACGGCGGCCCGCTGACTCGTGAACCCACGTTTGGACGTCTGGCTGCCATCGCTGCGCCGGACGACGAACCGCCACCGAGTCCCCTGACGGGTCGCGTACGAGTAGACGCCCGATCCACCCCGGGCGGTGTCCGAACGGCGGGCGGCGGGGGAGACCTCGCGTAGCGCCTCGTCATACGCACGCGCCGCGTCTTCGGATGCGAAGCGCCGTGCTCGCCGCGTGCCTGAGCCGTCCCGCCATCGGACCTCCCACGCGCCGCGGTCCTGGCGGACGCTCACTCGCGGCCTCCGGAGCCTCGGCCGTACGTCCAATGTGTTGCCAAATGGACGTACAAAAGGGACGTTGTTGCCACGTGGCAACAATACGTCCACCGGCGGACGCTCGCAACAGTCGGCTGTCAGCATGAAAAAAGCCCCGCAGCGCGGGGCTTTCCACAGTGCGCCCGAGAGGACTCGAACCTCCACGGACCATTCAGTCCACAAGGCCCTCAACCTTGCGCGTCTACCAATTCCGCCACAGGCGCGTGGGCGGCCAGTATAGAGCCGCACGCGCGAGGCGTCGGCCTGGCCGGGTGCCGGGTGGGGCCGTGTGACGGACGGCGTCTCGGCAGCGCTCCGGCTGTGCCGCGGCGGATCCGCGATGCCTCGGATCGGGTAGACAACCTGGGCTTTTGCAGGCTCATTTCTTGAGTTCGTCCGACAAGAGCGCTACCTTTACGAACACATGTTCGACGGCGGCCTAGCGGGCTGACCCGATAAAGGAGTTGACCGCATGGACTTGACCAAGCGACAGCAGGAGATCTTCGACTTCATCAAGCGCTACTCGGCAAAGTACGGGTATCCGCCGACGGTGCGCGACATCGGCAAGGCGGTGGGCCTGGCCTCGTCGTCGACCGTGCATGCGCACCTGGCCAACCTGGAGAAGATCGGGCTGCTGCGCCGCGATCCGACAAAGCCGCGCGCGCTGGAGCTGCTCGATCGGGCCGCCGCCGGAGTGACGGCGGGCGTGCAGACGTTCCTGCAGCCGGGACTGCCGCTCGTGGGGCAGGTGGCCGCCGGCCAGCCGATCGTGGCCGAGGAAAACATCGAGGAGTACATCCAGACGCCGTCGTTTGCGGGCGGGGAGGACGGCGAGTTCCTGCTGCGCGTGCGCGGCGAGTCGATGCAGGAGGCCGGGATCATCGAGGGTGACCTGGTGGTGGTGCACTCGCAGGATCACGCGCAGGACGGGGACATCGTGGTCGCGCTGGTGGGGGAGGAGGCGACGGTGAAGCGCTTCTTCCAGGAGTCCGATCACGTGCGCCTGCAGCCGGAGAACAGTTCGATGGAGCCGATCCGCAGCCGCGACGTGCGGGTGCTGGGCAAGGTGGTGGGACTGATGAGGAACATCTCGTGAGCGCGCTCGTGCTGGAGCCACGCGTAAGCCGCGCCTTGGATCGTTTGGGGGTGCAGGTCGCCGGGGCGGGCGGCGGAACGGACTTGGGCGGCGAGCCCACCTTGGACACCCTGGTGGCCGAGGTGTGGGAGGGACTCGCCGCCCATAGATCCGTCGGGTGCCCGGTGTGCGGCGAGGAGATGCTGCCCGCGTACGGGGCGCACGCGCGGCCGATCGGGGGTGCGTGCCGAAGCTGCGGGACACGGCTGAGCTGAGGGGGCCAATGGCCCGTAGAGTCCGCTACGTGCGGGCGGCGGCGGGGTTGCGGGGCTGGTCAGATGGGGTCGGCGAGGCTATGCTCGGTCGGCAGGCTGAGCAGTCGCGGAGGTACGCCTTCGAGGAAAGTCCGGACATCACAGGGAAGGGTGGTCGGTAACGCCGACCCGGGGAAACCCGCGGGAAAGTGCCACAGAAAAGACACCGCCTAAGCCTGGGGCCGCTGCAGCGCTTCAGGCCGGTAAGGGTGAAATGGTGCGGTAAGAGCGCACCGGCGTCGCGGTGACGCGGCGGCCAGGTAAACCCCACTCGATGCTAGGCCAAGCAGGACCGTTTGTAGGTGACCCGCCAAGGTCCGGGTAGGCCGCTCAGATGGATGACTGTTCTTGACAAGATCCGGCTTATAGGTCTGCTAAGGGAAAGCCCCGCTCCGGCGGGGCTTTTCTATTGACGGGCGCGCGCCTCGCCGCTCGCCACCCGCTCCAGCGCGGTGCCCTCCAGACGGTGCAGGTCCCACTCCGGCAACCGCTCGGCGCCCAGCCGCTCATAGAACCCGAGCGCCAGCTCGTTCCAGTCCAGGGCATGCCATTCCACCCGGGGACAGTCCCGCTCCAGGGCCATCGCGGACAGGTGGGAGAGCAGGGCGTAGCCGGCCCCGTGGCGGCGGTGTCGCTCGGGCACGAACAGGTCCTCCAGCCAGATCCCGGGCTGGCACTCCCAGGTGGAGAACGTGTAGTGCCACACCGCGAAGCCGACCGCCTCGTCGCCGACCTCGGCGATCAGGCACCCGGCGGAACGATGAGCGCCGAACAGGGCATCGCGGAGCATCTCCGGAGTCCCCGTCACCCCGTCAGGCTCACGCTCATAGACCGCCAGCTCGACGATGAAGGCGTGGATCTGAGGCACGTCGTCGGGCGTGGCCGCGCGGACGCGGACCTCGCCGGCGGCGCTCACGGCTCGTCCGGGGGCGAGATCTCGCGCTTGAGGATCTTGCCGGTCGGCCCCTTGGGCAGATCGTCCACCAGCCAGACCACGCGCGGGTACTTGTAGGCGGCCACCTGCTCCTTGACGTAGTCGCGCAGCTCGTCGGGCGTCGCTTCGGCGCCGTCCTTCAGCGCCACGGCGGCGCCGACCTCCTCGCCGTACTCGTCGTGGGGCACGCCCAGGACGGCGGCTTCGCGCACGGCGGGGTGCTCGTAGAGCACCTCCTCAATCTCGCGCGGGTACACGTTGTAGCCGCCGCGGATGATCAGCTCCTTCTTGCGGTCCACCACATAGAAGTAGCCGTCCTCGTCGATCCGGCCCATGTCCCCGGTGTGCAGCCAGCCGTCGACGATGGTCTCAGCGGTCTCGTCGGGGCGCTCCCAGTAGCCCTTCATCACGTTGTAGCCGCGGATGACGATCTCGCCGACCTCACCCTGGTCCACCTCGGACCCCTCGTCGTCGACGATCTTCATCTCCACGTCGCGGATCGGCGTGCCGATCGAGCCGGGCTTGCGCTCACGGTCGCGGTGGTTGAAGGAGGCCACCGGCGAGCTCTCCGATAGCCCGTAGCCCTCCAGGATCTTGCAGCCGAACGCCTCCTCAAAGCCGCGCAGCAGCTCCACCGGCATCGCCGAGCCACCGGAGCTGCACAGCTTCACCGTGCTCACGTCGTAGCGCTCGCGCTCAGGGTGGTGCAGCATCGCCCCATACATGGTCGGCACGCCCTGAAAGACGTTGACCTGATCGCGCTGGATGATCTCCAGGGCCTTGCCCGGGTCAAAGCGAGGCAGCAGCGTCAGTGTCCCGCCGTCGCTGATGGTGGCGTTCATCCCGCAGGTCTGGCCAAAGGAGTGAAAGAGCGGCAGCGCCCCCAGCAGGATGCCCTCGCTGCCCATGTCGAACAGCTCCGCCGAGCCGCGCGCGTTGAGCGTCAGGTTGGCGTGGGTGAGCTCGGCGCCCTTGGGCTGGCCCGTCGTGCCCGAGGTGTAGAGCAGGACGGCGGTGTCATCGTCGGCGGTGTCGGCGACGTCCGCGTTCGGGCTGGCTGCTCCCGCCTGCTGCTCGAACTCGCCCGGCTCCACCACCAGGCACTCCGCACTCGCCTGCTCGGCGCCGGCCTGGGCGTCGTCTGCGAACCCGTGCCACGCGAAGAGCAGCTTGGCGCCCGAGTCCGACAGGTAGTAGGCCACCTCGCGCTTCTTGAGCAGCACGTTCATCGGCACGACGATGCCGCCCGCGCGCAGCACCCCGTAATAAACGACGGGGAAGTACGGGACGTTGGGGAGCATGATCCCGACGCGGTCCCCGCGCTCGAAGCCGTGCTCCGCCAGGAGCCCGGCGATGTGAGCCGACGCGCCGTCCAGCGCGCCGTAGGTCAGCTCGATGTCGTCGAGCTTGATCGCGACGTGATCGGGGTCACGCTCCGCGGAGGCGGTCAACAGGCCGGCGAGGTTCATCTCCGTCGCTACTCGCCGGTGAACTCGGCCGGGCGCTTCTGCAGGAAAGCCAGCACGCCCTCGGCGAAATCACGGGAGGAGGCGCGCTCCTGTTGCACGTCGGCCTCGAGGTCGAGCTGCGCCTCGAAGCCGGCGTAAGCGCGGGCGTTGATGGTGCGCTTGATGGCGGCGTAGGAACCGGGGGGTCCGGCAGCGAGCCTGGCCGCCAGCGCCCCCGCGCTCGCCTCCAGGTCGCCGTCCTCGACCACCTCGTTGACCAACCCCCAGCTCAGCGCCGTGGCTGCCGGGATACGGTCGCCCAGAAAGGCGATCTCAAAGGCCCGGGCGTGGCCGACACGCTCCACCAGGGTCTGGGAGGCGCCACCGTCGAGCCCCAGCCCGATGTTGACGAAGGCCATGAGGAAGTAGGCCGACTGCGTGGCCATGATGAGGTCAGCGGCCAGCGCCAGCGAGCAGCCGATACCGACCGCCGGGCCGTTGACGGCGGCGATCACCGGCTTGGGCACCGTCCGCACGCGCGCGATCAGCGGGTGGTAGACCTCGCGCAGCGGGGTGCGCACGTCGGGCTTGCCGTCGCTGCCGGCCACGCCGGCGCGCAGGTCTG
>Ga0335075_10008829_pt1 | contig 15426 bp, 20 predicted proteins | sample Lox_Sample_24_FD_206723 | JGI IMG/M metagenome (GOLD analysis project Ga0335075, IMG submission 206723) | Soil microbial communities from Loxahatchee National Wildlife Refuge, Florida, United States - Lox_Sample_2.4 | ecosystem: Environmental > Terrestrial > Soil > Wetlands | place: USA... | reverse complement strand
ACGAGCAGCTTGTCCTGCCAGCTCAGCGCCTCGTAGAAATCTCCGCCGATCTCGGCCTGATCGCTGGCCGGGATATAACGAACGGCTATTGCCAGCCCGGCCACGGTCGGCAGTGCCGCGGGCAGGAAGCTGCGCTGCAGCGTCATCGCGATCAGGTGCTCGTCGGCGTACGAGCGCAGGGCCTCGACAGCCAGTGCTGCCGATTGCACTAGCTGGTGCTGTACTTGCATCTCCTCATGTCCTTGGATGCCGTCCCGGCTGACAACCAGGCAGACCGGGGGACGATCGGGTTTCGTCCTGGCCATCGCCAGGCTGACGTCGGTACGGATCGTGCTGTCCGGGACGATGCGCAGCCAGTCGTCCCGGGCAACGTGGGCGACGCCGCTGCCGGTGGCGCCGAGCACTTGCCGGCCGGCAATCTCGGCGAGTTCCGCCGGGCCGCCGCGCTGGGTCGGCACGGGCTGGCCGGGCGACGCGGAAGTGCGCCGCAACTGCCCGTCCGGCTGGATCAGGATCAGTACCGCGGCTGTTCCGAAGATGCGGGCAGACCCGGCCGCTGCGGCTCTGGCCAGTCCGTCGAACGTGGTGGCCGAGTTGATGTCCAGTGTCACTTCGGTCAGCCAGGTAAGCAGGGACGCGGTGCGCTCTGCGCGATGACGGGCCCGGTAGTACCGCAGCACCGCCGCGATCGTCGCGAGCAGCTCCGCTGGCTCAGCCGGGTCAATGAGGTAGGCATCGGCACCCTGGGTCAGGCCGTGTGCCCGATCAGCAACCTCGACGGCGGTCGCGGAGACCTGGATGACGGGGATTGATGCCGTTGCCGGATCAGACTTAATGATCCGGCAGACCTCGAAACCCGTAGTGTCAGGCAGGTTGACGTCCAGTACGACTACTTCGGCGCCGGCCACCTTGGCCAGCGCCTCGGCGCCGGTGGCTGCCTCGTCGACTGTGTGCCCCGCGCGGCGCAGCCAGGTGCCAAGCACGTAGCGCTTGGCCACGTCGTCATCAACGAGCAGCACGCGGGCCAGATCCCTGGCCATCACAAGTCCGTGCCTATCCGGCGGATCGCGAAGGCCAGCCGATCCGGGTTCAGCTCGTCTTTTCGGAGCAGCCCGGCGGCCCTGGCCGGTGCCTCGATGTCCAGGCCGGTAATCACGATCACCGGGACGAGCCCCGGCAGGCTGGCCAGCAGCTCACTGCCGTCCATGCCGGGCATCCGCATGTCGGCCAGCAATAGGCCGACCGGCCGCTCAGCCATGATCGCAAGCGCCTGCCGGCCGTCATCAGCCTCGAGTACTTCGGCCGCGATCGGAGCCAGCATGCTGCGCAGTACGGCGCGGAACCCGGCATCATCATCGGCGATCAGCACGGTGCCGACGCTGGCCGGCCCGTGCGGCAGTCGCAAGGTGACTGTGGTGCCGACACCCGGTTCGCTAGTGAGCGTGAGTCGGCCGCCAATCAACTGCGCAAGGCTGCGCGCGTACGGCAATCCCAGCCCGGTTCCCCCGCGCCGGACGCCCGGTACCTGATAGAACTCCTCGAAGACCTGCTCCTGCAAGCCAGCCGGGATGCCGATGCCCGTGTCGGCGACGCTGATCCGCAGCTCAGCGCCCTCCACGATGGCTTCGAGCCGGACCTGTCCGCCTGAGGTGTACTTGATTCCGTTGGCCAGCAGGTTGCGCAGGATCGCTGTCAGGGCCAGCTCATCGGTCAGCAGCGTCTGCGGAGCAGATTCGTCGCTGACGATCACCTCGACGTTGCCTGCCTCCGCCATCGGACGGACCAGGGCCCTGAGGCGGCCGAGCACGGCCCGGAGGTTGACCTCTGCCGGGTCGATCTGCATGCGACCTGACTCTGCCTTCGCGACGTCCAGCAAGTCATTGACGAGAGCAAGCAGCGCGGCACCCGAGTTGCGGATCAGCTCGACCTGGTACGCCTGGTCGGAATCGAGCGGATCCGGCGATTCGGCCAGCACCCTGGCCAGCCCGATAATCGAGTTCAGCGGCGTGCGCAGCTCGTGGCTCACATTTGCCCAGAACCTGTCCTTCGACTCGGACGCGGCACGCAACCGTTCTGACTTTTCGTCGAGCTCGGCATACAGGGCAACCACGCCCCGGTTGGTCTGCTCGAGTTCATCAGACAGTTGCCCGTACAGCGCCATCACGCCGGCGTTGGTCTCCTCAAGCTCCGAGTTGAGCAGCTGCAACTGCTGCTTCTGCTGCCGCAGGTCTTCCAGGGCGGCGATTAGGTCCTGATTCTGCCGCTGCAGTTCCTCCAGCGCGGATGCCGGATACAACGTGCTGAGGGTGTTACGGATCGCGCGGGCGTTCGGCAGCGCACCGGCTGGGCGCCGCTTGGCCAGCGTCACCACGTTCCCGTTCACAGCGACCCTGTCCATCAGCCGGTCAGCTGCAGTGATGCCTTCGGCCGGGAGGTCGGAGCCGACCGTGATCGTCACGACCAGATCGACGTCATCGAAGGCGAACCTGATGTCGGCCTGCTCGCCTGCCTGCACTACGCTCCGGCTGAGTTCGCTCAGCGCAGTCGCCACCCGGATCTGATCCTGTCGGTCCAGGCCCAGCTCAACGGCAACACTGCGACCCAGCTGCCGGGCGGCGAACACCCCGGTCTGATCGCGGACTTCCAGGCTGGCTAGCTCGGTCATGGCCGCAGCACCACGATGCCAGCATCGTCTCGGTGCACGCCGGCCGCGGCGAGCAGGACGGCAGCAATCAGCAAGGGATCGCGGTCAGTCAGCGCGGGCATGGACCGGTAGTCCCACCGGCTCGACAGCCCATCAGAATGAAGCACGAGAACCGCCCCGGCCGGCACGTTGTAGTCAAACTGCCGGATCGTGCGGGCCTGGTGCCCGGCGATGCCGGGCACTGAGAGCATCCCGGACCTGGATTCGCTGGTCAAGATCCAGGCAGCGATATTGCCGAGGCCGGCGAACCGTGCGGCATTGCCCTCGAGCGACAACACGGCGACTGCGCCGCCTCGGGTGCGGTTAAGCCGGTGATGCACGCGCGTCAAGACGGCGGCCGGCTCCCGGTCTGGCTCGGCAAGTACCTCATCCATGGCCGCGCGCGCGGCAGCTGCAGCCAGCGGACCGTGCCCGAGCCCGTCGCACATCACGGCCATGAGCCTGTCATCGCTGCGGAGAACAGCGAAAGCGTCGCCGCACTCGGTCTCCCCGGAGATAGGCCGGACAAGACCGGCACAGGCTGGAGCATTCCACCCAGGTTTTAGCCCGAAGCGGGCTACCAGCGCGCTGCACACGCCAGACAGCGAATACAGGTCGCAGAAATCGGCCAGTCGCCGGATCGCGCCGAGACCGATGCCCAGTGTCCCGGCAGTGGAGTGCCCGTCTCGCATCGCCGCGCTGACGTCGCGGAACCCGGGACCCGAGTCGATGGTGATGAGCTCGAGCATTGGCTGCTGGGCGTGGGCTTGAACAGCGCGCAGTAGCATCGCGCCTTGCCGAGCATGCTTGTACAGGTTGGAGGCCGCTTCTGTGACAGCCAGGGCTACCTCTGCTGCTCTGGCAGCCGGGAAGCCGTGCCGGGTGAGTAGTGCTTGCCCGGCGCTGCGGCACGCCGCTACTGCGCTGACGTCCTCGACCCTGATCCAGCGGGAGTCGGCGTCGGCCGAAGCGGTGAGCGGGGCGTTCAGCGCGACCATTTGGCAACCACGACGCAGGTGCCCTCGCCAGGCTTAGATGTCAGCTCGAACTCGTCCACGAGGCGACGGGCGCCAGACAGCCCCAGGCCCAGCCCGTCGCCTGTCGTCCAGCCATCGGTCAGCGCCAGGTCGATGTCGCTAATGCCCGGTCCGGTGTCGCTGAATGTGACCCGGATGCCGCGCCGGCCTGTCGCAGAGGTCGCCGCCTCCACCTTTGCCGCACCGCCGCCTCCGTGGATCAGCGCGTTCCTCGCCAGTTCGCTGGCGGCGGTGACGAGCTTGGTCTGGTCGACCAGTGACAGCCGGGCGGCCGCCGCAGCTTGCCTGACCTGTTGCCGCACTCGGACGACGTCGTCGCCCGAGACGATCGGCAGCTCATCCATCACGGGCGGCGAGCAGGCGCAGACCCTTTTCCGCGTTGAGCGCTGTCCGCACCCCGCGCAGTGACAGGCCGAGTTCCGTCAACGTGATCGCGACAGCGGGACGCATGCCAACGAGCACCGTCTCGGCGTCGAACATCCGCGAGATCGAACCGATCGTCGTCAGCATGCGGCCGATGAACGAGTCCACGATCTCGACCGCGGTGATATCGATGATCACCCCGTGTGCACCGGTCGCGGAGAGCTCGTCGGCCAGGTCCTCCTGCAGTTGCAGTACCGTGTCGTCCTGCAGGTCGACCTGGATCGAGACGAACAGGATGCCCTCGATCTTCAGGATGGGTACCCGGTCCATCAGGCTGGTCCTACCTTCAGGCCGGACTGCTTCAGTGCGTGCCCTAGCGCGTCGGCCAGCGTCGCTTTCGTAGCGATATCGCCAAATTCGATGCCGAGCGAGACGATCGTGTGCGCGATCTGCGGCCTGATTCCGGAGATCGTGCACTCCGCACCGAGCAGGCGCGCAGCCATCACCGTCTTCAGCAGGTGCTGCGCTACCTCGGTGTCCACCGTCGGCACACCGGTAATGTCGATCACCGCGTGCTCGGCGCCCTCCGTGACAAGGGCATCCAGCATCTTTTCCATCACCAACTGGGTCCGGGCCGAGTCAAGGGTCCCGATTAGCGGCACGGCGATAATGCCGTCCCAGAGCCGGACTACCGGCGTGGATAGCTCCAGCATGGCCTCAGCCTGGTCTGCAATGACCTGCTCGCGGGCCGCGGCGTAGGTCTGGAAGGTGAACAAGCCGAGGTCATCGACCATCCGAGAGAAGACGAGGAACTCCGGCACCAGCTCTGCCGCGCTAGCGACTAGCTCGTATACCGCGTCTTTGAGCGCGAAGACGCTGATCGCGGTCTGGGTCGGAGTCGCGCCCCGGCGCGCCCGGGATCGGGAGAGTTCGGCGAGCATAGCCCGCAGCTCGCCCTGGGCTGACTCGTCAGCATCGGACATGGAGCGCTGCAGGGCGCCGAAGATTTCGGCGAGCTCTTGCCGTGTCTCCTCGGCCGTACCCTGGCCGGCATCGCTGGCTAGCAGGATCTCGGCCCACCTCGCCAAGAGCTTCTCCTGGTTGGCGAGCAGGACGTCCACCATTCGCGTCTGGCTGCTGTCTACATCCATCTGTGCTGTCCAATACCTAGTGGCCATCAGGGTTGTGAGGTAACGGGCTGCTAACCACAGGCCGCTAGGAGCGACAACCAGAGGTCAGGCTGCATCCGGGCAGATAGCACAGCTACCGGCATTGCCGGTAGTCGTCCCACCACTGCCTGTCCCGTCTCCGCGCGGCAGGCTTCATCCGGGCTTTATCTCAGTCGGTGTCGCCATCTGGCCCCATTACCCCGTTTTGCCGAGTCAAACCGGGTGGTGGGGCGCGACGGACGGCCTCGTGGGCCTGGTTACTCCGGCGGCAGCAGTGAGCCGAGGGGACCGAGGTCGAGGTTGAGGTCCGCCCTGGTCAGGTCGAAGTGATCGGTGAGTTCGGTCATGCGGTCGTCCAGCGCCATCAGTGTCCTGCCGATTTCCTCGATCTTGTCCTCGGTCAGCGTGCCGTCCTCCACCCGGCGCAGCGCCTGACGCTCCATCAACTGACGCAGCAATTCCACGAGCGTGAGCACCAGCGTCACAAGACCGCGCTCGACCGATTCAGGGTCGGCGTCGATCCGCGGTGGTCGTACCCGGTGGCTACCGGGCGGCTGCTCAGCTGTCATCCGGCATCCAGTTGGTGCTGGCAGGCGCCGGGAGGTGGGCCGCCAGCGCGCTGACGGAAGTGACCAGGGCGCGCAATGAAATGGTCACCATGTCGACGTCCGCGACAGAGAGCGTGATATCCCCGGCGATCACCACACCGCCCGCCAGAACACGGTCGAGGAGGTCTACCAGCGCTATCCGGTCAGCAGGCAGGGCCACCCGCTCCGCGGGCGCTTGGTCTGCGGGCGCTCGGCCGGCGGGCGGTCGGTCCGCGGGGTAAGGAGTCACCGCAGGTCCGGTCCGGCATCGGCGAACGAGTATGGCGGCCACGGGCCGGTCAGCTCGAGCTGGAGCGGTAGCCGGTTACGCAGATCGTCGACTGCCTGGCGGAAACCGGCGGCCCGCTGATCGTCGATGAGATACGCCGCGTTCAGTACCATCGCCGACTTGTTCCCGGTGAGCTCCGGAGACTGTGGCGGGTGCAAACGCGTGTCGGCGGCCAAGCGGGCGAGTTCGGCGTGGAGCTGTTGCGCACTTACCAGAGCCGCGTGCCGGTCCTGCTGACTGGCGGCTAGTTCGTCCCGCCGACGGCGCAGGTACGCTGCGCCGGACCCTGGCGCGCCGTGGCCGCTACTAACCCGGGGGGCTTCCGCGCGAGCGGACGCTGGCTGCTCAGCGTATGCCTTGACGCCCCACTCCGCGCGGCTGGCGGTCCGGTGCAGCGCGGCCCGCAATCGCGGGCCATGTTCGGAGAGCATCGACTGCACGTTGCCGTCCTCGCGGTACACGGTTGCAAGCCGCAGCGGCACAAGCTGGACCTGGCTGGCGAGCGCGTCAATCACCCGATGATGCGCACGCGCTGTCGAGTCAAGCCAGTCCAGATCCTCCAGGTTGCGGCGCAGTGCCGTCTCGCCGAACTCGGCCAGGCTCACCGTCTCGGCGACCGCAGTCAGGCCACCAGCTGAAACAAGATGCAGCTTCCCGCCGCCGACCCCGGTCAGGTGGTCGAACGAGTCACGCCGGATCGCTGCAGGGCTGTCGGTGACGCCGTACAGCCATGTCCCAGTCTGGCTAGTCACGGCGGCGGCCGTCTCGGTCGGCAGACTCAAGCGCTTCGACGCGCTCGCGCAGCCGACGGTTCTCGTGTTCAAGCTCATCGTGCCTGGAGTTGCCCAGTGCGCCGGCATGCAGCCACGGATCGGTCTCCCACCAGTTGATGCCGACTTCCCTGGCCGTGTCGAGTGAGGCGATGACCAGCCGCAGCTTGATTGTCAGCAACTCGATATCGAGCAAGTTCACCTGGATATCGCCGGCGATGACGATTCCCTTGTCCAGTACGCGCTCAAGGATGTCGCCGAGGCTGGCCGGCTGGTGCCCGGCCCCAGCCCCGATGCCGGAACCGTAGGGACTGAGCGACCCGGAGCGCGGCTCCATCATCCCAGCTGACATGTCACCCGCCCTCGCGGCCACCGGATGAACCGCCGTGGCCGCGTGAATACCGTTGCAGCCGCCGGTAGGAGACAAGGTCGCCCGAACGGCCGAATTCGGCCTCGTAGGTCGCCAGGATGTCGCTGGACGATGGTATGCGCCGGTCCTCTACTACCTCGACCCCCACGACCCAGCCATCGTCAGTTTGCTGGAGTCCGGTAACGCCCTCGGGCCGCTTGCCGGTGAGCTCGCTGATCTGCCGCAGCCCTTCCCTCGCTGCCTCATTCGCAGTCAGGCTTTCGGACCGGCGGGCCGGCCTCGCTTCCGGGCGCCTGTCTTCACCGTCTGCCTCCCGGCGCGGTCGCCGCCTGTGTTGCGCAGGTATCTCCTCGCTGCGTGTTTCGCGAACAGGTTCTCGCTCAGGCATTCCTGTCAGCTCCCATCACCTGGTGCGCTGTCGCTTTTCGGTCAGTCGGCTGACAACCTCTCGCTCCGCTTCTGCGACCTCATCGGCAGATGCCTGTCCGGACTCCTGTGCTTCTTCGATGTCCTCCAGGGCGCGCCGGAGCGCGACGGGACTTTGGAGTTCGCGCTGCACCTCTTCGTCGATGATCTCGGCGAGCCGGATCAGCGCCGTGATCGGCAGGAGGGGGAGCCGGAACGGCAGCGTCAGCGGGTCCACGTCAGCCTCGCGGCGCGCTGGCAACTACGAAGTCGTACGCGGCCATCGGTCCCAGAACGCGCAGCTGCACCCGGCCATCCCAGTCGCCGGCCAGACCATCGGATACCTGCTCAAATTCACTCTCCCGGTCCCGCTCGACCAGGAAGGCGACGTGCGCAGCGTCTAGCTCGTTCGACGGCGCTCGTACCGCGCTGGCAACACAGTGCCCGTCCATGCGCTTGATGAGCAGTCGGGTGTCGTTTCCACGCTTGACCTCGATGGCGTTGCTGATGATCTCGCCGAGCCGGATGCTGGCATCTCTCGTGGCGGCCGGGTCAGTGCCCTTGATCTCCTGGTGCAGCTGCTGCGCCTCGGGGTTCTCCGACAGCACTTCGGACAGGATCGCCCGCTCGACGTACCGGCCTACGACCACATACTGGACACGGCCGTCAATCTCGCGAAGCGCACTGGCGAACTCGTCATGGTTGGCCTGGAGGAGCTCGGTCGCCACGGCGTCCTCGTCGCTGAGCACGGCGCCGAAGCGCATCGGCAGGACAGGAACTTCGGCGACGCTGCCATCCAGAACTCTCGTGTGCGCCCGCAGGTCGTCCGGAGTGCCAAGCGGTCGGTCCAGTTCGACCGTACTAATGACAGCTGCCAGGTCGCCGTCGCGCACAGCCTTGATCTTGCCGGGCGGATCGCCGACCCCGGTGAAGTCCGGGTCGACCTCGATATCGCCGGGAAAAATGCCATAGACGTAGCAAGCTTGCCGTGCCGGCTCACCGTTCCGCCGCTGCTGCGGTACCTGGTCAGGGTGCTGTGCCTGCGTCATTTAGTCCTCCTCCCGGCTCCGGTGGCTGGGGGAGTGCTGACGCTCCGACGGCCGGCCGCCGAAGTCGCGGAGCTTCTCGCCAGCAGCTTCCAGGGCGCCTTTGGTCTTGTGCTTGGCGCCGCTTTCCTCCATGTCACCAATGAGGTCAGGAAGGGTCTCCTTCTCCTGCGAGATGTCGAGCCGGTTCACCGCCTCGGCGAAGCGCAGGTAAGTGTCCACGCTCGCCACTACGATCCGCGCGTCGATAGTCAGCAATTCGATACCGACCAGTGACACCCGCACGTAGGCATCGATGACCAATCCCTTATCCAGGATCGTGTCGATGACATCGGCGAGACCAGTTGGCGACGGGCGACCCGAGCTAGCTCCGCCTGGCTGAACGGCCGTGGTCATGGGGCGGTCCCCCTCTCATGGCAGACCGCCGAGAGCTTTGCCCGCTACCCGATGTGCCGCTAACGGCGGCCCGACGCGACCCAGAACGGCTGCCGACCCCGACCGTCCGGTGTGGTTACTGCCCTCTGGGCGCGACCGCTTTTGCCGGAACTGCGGCTGATCGTGCCGCGCTGATCAGTAACAGTTCCGGCATCATCCGTAACTCTCAGTACACCTGCCTGTGGTTTGGGTGTCAACCAGCCCTTGCGACAAATGCATGTTTTCCGGGCGCACCCCAGGGAGGCTCGCCAAGTTGGATCAGCGGGTCCGCATGCACCGACGATAACGGGTACAGCTAGCGACCGCTCAGGCCAAGCGCCTTACCGACTGCGGCGAGCCCGGCGGCGTCGGCGAACGCGAAACTGAAGATCACCTCGTCCGCGCCAGCGTCGATGTGAGCGGCGACCAGGTCAGGAATCTCGTGTGGCTCGCCGACAGTGAACCCGGCGATGTCCTCAGGCGATGCCGCCGCTGCGAGCATCTCGTTCACTTCGGCTGTGTTCTGGCTGGAGGTCGTCAGGATCAGCGGCGTCATCCAGGTCACCCCGATCTCGGCCGGGTCCCGGCCCACCTCGGCGCAGTGGCCGTTCAGCACCTCGATCTTGCGGGCCAGCGTGGCCACGTTGCCAGTGACATTGCAATAGTCGGCGTACTGAGCGACCAGGCGAAGCGTCCGCTTCTCGCCACCGCCGCCGATCATGATCCGCGGGCCGCCAGGCTGCACCGGCCTGGGCAGGTTGCGCGCATGATCGAGCCGGTAATGCTTCCCGGCGAAGCTCACGTCGTCCCCGGTGAACATGGCCCGGCAAATCTGGACGGCTTCCTCGAGCATGTCAAGGCGGACCCGGTCCGCCGGATAGTCGACGCCGAGTCCCTGGTGCTCGACGTCGTACCAGGCGCCGCCGATGCCGAGGATGGCCCGGCCGCGTGAGATGACGTCCAGGGTGGTGACGATCTTGGCGAGGATTCCGGGGTTCCGGTACGTCACGCCGGTGACCAGCGTGCCGAGTTGCACCCGCTGGGTACGAGCCGCCAGCGCGCCGAGCAACGTGTAGGCCTCCAGCATCGGCTGGTCCGGGCCGCCCAGCGGCGGCAGCTGGAAGAAGTGGTCCATCACCCACACCGAGTGGAACCCGGCGTCCTCCGCGGCGGTCGCCAGACCGGCAACGTGCTCGAACAAGTCGGCCGGGTCAAATCCCGAGAAGTTAGGCAGCTGAACGCCAAATTTCGTCATGCGCACACCGTAGCGATTCCGGCCGGCTGCCGGCGGCTTCCCGCTATCCCTAAGACAGGGAACGGGGTGATCACGGCCACTGCCCTCCGCTGGACCCGGATTCCGGGCCAGCCCAGGCGCCGCTAGCGGCTCACTCTACGACGCCGGAATGTCAGCCATGCCAGTACGCCGATACCGACGACGAGCAGCCATGGGGAGAACAGCATGTGGAGGGCGAAGCTGAGCACCGCCAGCGCCACGACGACGACGAGCAGGGCAATGACGATGATCCAGAGCATGTCGATCGGTCTCCATTCACGACGGACTGGTTGAACTTGGCCGGGTGAGCCCGACTGCTGGCCGGCGACTCCAAGACTGCCCCCGCCAGGGTCGCCTGGTCGATCCGGATCAACCCCTGCTAATCCCTGGTTCGGCCGCGGGAAGGCATCAGGGTAAATCCCGACAGCAGCCGAGGTCGCGGCTAAGCCGCCCAATACGTCGCCGCGATCTTTTCCAGCCCAGATGATCCAAAGACAGGCTCTTAGGCGGATCTCGGAGCGCGTGAGTCCGCGGGCCCGGATGCGCGCGTCGGGCTGAGCCCGCCTTCGCCAGCTTCGCGTGTGCGCGGTGCCCTGATCGGCTCGAGGAGTCGTCGTGGCGACTGAATCGCACTAGACAGAAGGTCGCTGCCGGCGTCGGTCAGATCGAAGCCGGGTCCGGGTTCGATCCGGATCTCCGGGACCGGGACGGCCAAACCGCAATCTTGACAGCGTCCCTCATGGTCGAGAAGGCCTCCGTCCTGATCATGGCGGACGGTGCGCTTCGCTCCAGACGGGGAGTAAAACGCGTCCCCCCAGCTCATCAGGGTACGAACGACCGGCCACAATGCGACGCCTTTGGCGGTCAGCCGGTATTCGACACCTCCGGCCGCATCATCGTCACGTATGAGCACGCCTTCCTGCACGAGGGACTTCAGCCGGTCGGCCAGGACGGCGCGGGGGATCTTTAGCTGCGAGGCCAAGTCCCCGAACCGGCGTACCCCGAAAAACGCGTCGCGGATGATGAGCAGCGTCCACCGCTCTCCGACAACCTCTAGTGCTCGAGCGAGCGAGCAGTTGCGGTCCGCGTAGGTGCTGGGGAGTGTCATGCCGTGATTCTACCTGGTCGAGTTCAGTCATTGAACTAGCGCGTGCTACGGTACCCACCAGGAGCAGTTCAGTAAGCGAACTGGTCCGGTGCCGGCCGGCGCGCAGACCACCAATCCGTGACTGAGGAGATCCATCATGCCGTCAGTGCTCATCACCGGCGCGTCCAGAGGCATCGGCCGAGCTATCGCGATCGAGCTGTCACGCCGGGGCCATCGGGTGATCGCCACGGCGCGTCGTCCGGAAACGCTGGCCGACCTGCCCGTCGACCAGCGCCTGCGTCTTGATGTGACTGTTCAGGAAAGCGTCGACCACGCCCTTCAGGACGCCGGCGACATCGATGTAGTGGTCAGCAACGCCGGTGACACTGTGCGCGCGCCACTGGAGAGCGTCCCGCTTTCGGAGGTCGAACGGCTTTTTCAAATCAACACTCTGGGCGCGCTGCGGGTGGCGCAAGGCGTACTTCCGGCAATGCGTGAAAAAGGCGCGGGCCGCCTCGTCTTCGTCTCCAGCATTCAGGGGCGGCTAGTGCTGCCGATCATCGGCGCTTACGGTGCCAGCAAATGGGCGCTAGAGGCGCTCGCCGAGACGCTCGCCATCGAGACGGGTCACTTCGGCATCAAGGTGAGCGTGGTGCAGCCCGGTGCGGTCTCCTCGGGTGGCGCTGAGCGTGCCAAGGTCTTCCTGACGGAAGACAACCCATACCTGCCGCTGTATGAAGCGCTCCAAGTCTTCCGGGGTGAGTCCGTCACCCCGGAGGAGGTGGCCGTCGCGGTGGCCGACACGATCGAGCAGCCTGAGCCTCCGCTGCGCGTGCCGGTCGGTGCACTCGCCAGGCGAGTCCTGCAGGCCCGCAAAGAGGCTCCGGAGAGGGAGCCATTTCTGATGGCCGAGATCGATTGGTAGCTCTTGAGTAGTCAAGGCTGGCGCTGACGGTTGCGCACAGCGAGCCGCTTGTCAGTCTCCGGCCTCGTCCTCTGACTCAAGTTCAAGGGCCGCCTTCCGCAGGAAAGCGTCAATGTCGAAGTCCGGATAGGCCCGGCTCACGTCCGCGGCTAGATCGAGAAAGAGTTGTGAGGCGAACAGCGCTGCGCTCCACGTGTACCTGCGATCGTCGGCCAGGGCGGCGTCGATGAGCCCGCGGATCTTCTGCGCAGTGATCGGCGCACTGACCGTTACGCTGCGGGATCTCGGATCGCTGGCATCTCTTCCAAGGAGATCGAGCAGAGGCGTCTCGCCGCTTCCCTCCCTCATGTCGGTGATGGCCGCCGTGAGCATGGCAATCAGCCTCCGCCGGACTCCCATATCAAGTTCCATACATCCAGTTTGACAACAAACCGTTATGGGATGCTCGAAGGCGCTCTCGCAACAACCGTGAAATCGGTAGTGATCAGAGCGGCAGTTCGATGACTGTGATCCCGCCGGAGGATGACGGCTGGCCCATTGCAGCCAGCGCCGCGCCCGCGTCCGCCAGGCCGATCACCTCACCGAGCAGCAGGTCCGGACGCAGCGTGCCGCCTGCTACCAGCGCGAGCATTGGCGCGTATGCGCTGGCCGCCATGCCATGCGAGCCGTAGATCTCCAGCTCCTGGGCGAGGACGAGATCCATCGGGATCGGCGGTGTGGATGCGGCGCCGAGCAGCAGGCCGACCTGAAGATGGCGGCCACGGCGACGCAGGCACCGCACCGAGCTGACCGCGGTGTCCGGGGATCCGAGCGCATCGACCGAAACCGCCGCCCCGCCACTAGTGAGCTCGCGGATGGTGGCCGCCGGATCGGGGTCCCGGCTCGCGTTCACGGTGCACTCAGCGCCCAGGTCGCGGGCTCGCTGCAGTGCCGCGGTCGACACATCAACCGCGACGACCCGTGCGCCGAGCGCTGCGGCGATCATCACCGCTGAGAGCCCGACCCCGCCGCAGCCATGCACGGCCAGCCAGTCGCCGGCGCCGATTCGCCCGTGGACCGTGAGCGCTCGGAAGGCGGTGGCGAACCGGCATCCGAGCGACGCGGCCGTGACGAAATCAACCGCATCCGGGAGCGAGACAAGGTTCACATCAGCTGCATGGATCGCGACCAGTTCGGCGAACGATCCGGGCCCGGTGAACCCCGGCTGAGTCTGGTTCGGGCAGACCTGGGCGTCGCCGCGCAGGCAGTACTCGCAGACTCCGCAGCCGCAGACGAACGGAACCGTCACCCGGTCACCCGGCCGCCACCGGGTGACCCCCGGTCCGGTCTCGGCAACTACTCCGGCCAGCTCATGCCCTGGAATGTGCGGCAACGCAACCGGGTCGTGCCCCTGCCAGGCGTGCCAGTCCGACCGGCACACCCCGGTCGCGCCGACGCGCAGGACGACACCGCGGTCGGGGCAGGCAGGGGCGGGCACTTCGGTCAGCACCGGGGTGCCGCGATAGGCGGAGTAGACGACCGCCTTCACAGGACCCTGACCAGCGGGAAAGGCGCACAAACAGGCATGACAGCATTATGTTCGCCATGGATCATCGCCAGCTTGCCGGCCGCCGACCTGGCACACCGGGTTGCCGTGGCCGCCGGGAGGATGGCCGTGCCGGCCGCTGAGACAGGTTTCGACCGGCTTGATGGCAGGCAAGCAGCCGTGCGGTCTGCCGAGCTGCAGTCCCTGCACGACGAGGTATACGTCGACGTGCCCGCTGTCGGCGGCGATTTCGCGAACCGGTTCCGGGTGCAATGCCGCCAGCCGGGTTTCGTCCTGGTAGTCGCGCGCAGCGGCGGCTACCTGATCGGATACGGGGCCGGTATGCCGCTTCGCCCGTCGACGTCGTGGTGGCGGGAGGTGACGACGACTTTGCCGGAGCAGGTCACCGCGGAGTATCCGGGCCGGACATTCGCGCTTGTCGAGCTCCTCGTGCGCGGGTCGTGGCGGCGGCAGGGCATCGGCAGGGCGCTGCACGATCATGTCCTCGCCGGCAGGCCGGAGGAACGGGCGACGGCTGTCGTGCCTCCGACGGCTACCGCGGCCCAGGCAGCCTTCCAGAACTGGGGCTGGCACAAGATAGCTCGCGCTCGTAGCCCGGTCGGCCTGCCCGCATCGGATGTGCTCGTTACCGTACTCCCGGCGGACCGCGAGCGCTGAGCGCTCACAGGCCCAGCGAGCCGCCGGAGCATCACGACGTGTAAACGCTGTTGATATCTTCGTCCGGCCCGTTACCCGCCCTGGTCCGGTGTGAGCGGCCGGGTCTGGTAGCGCTCCTCGAGGAGGGTGTGCCCGGCGAGGCCGATTAGCTCGTTGAACTCGTCGAACCCGAGCATGCGGTCCCGAGCCTGGTCGGTGTTGCCGCTGCGCTTGAGCACCTCCAGATAGTCCCGCGCTCCCTTGGCGGCGGCGAATGCCGTACCCACGGGGAAGAGAGCTATGGAGTAGCCGATCTGCTGCAGCACGGCCGTGCCCGGCATCGGGGTGCGCCCGCCTTCGACCTGGTTGCTAAGGAGGTGCACCTTGCCGCGGAAGGTGTCGCAGATGGTGCGCATCTCATCGAGGGTTTCCGGCGATTCGATGAACAGCACGTCGGCACCAGCCTCCGCGTACGCCTTTCCGCGGGCGATCGCCTCGTCGATTCCGTGTTCGGTGCGCGCGTCGGTGCGGGCGATCACCACGAAATCAGGATCATCGCGCGCCTCGACGGCAGCCACGATCTTCTGGACCATGTCCTCGGTGGGGATCACCTCGCGACCGAGCATGTGGCCACAGCGCTTGGGCCAGGTCTGGTCCTCGATGTGGATGGCCGCGGCGCCGGCGCGCTCGTAGGCACGTACCGTCGCGCGCACGTTCAGCGGGTTGCCGTATCCGGTGTCGCCGTCGGCGACGATGGGCATGCCGGGTAGCGCCTCGGCGATCGCGGCGATGCGTGTGGCCGTCTGGGGTCCGGTGAGATAGCCGA
>Ga0335075_10008828_pt1 | contig 15426 bp, 12 predicted proteins | sample Lox_Sample_24_FD_206723 | JGI IMG/M metagenome (GOLD analysis project Ga0335075, IMG submission 206723) | Soil microbial communities from Loxahatchee National Wildlife Refuge, Florida, United States - Lox_Sample_2.4 | ecosystem: Environmental > Terrestrial > Soil > Wetlands | place: USA... | reverse complement strand
TGCTGCCCTGTCACGGCAGAGGTCGCGGGTTCGAGCCCCGTCGTCCCCGCCATTCAAACCCAAAATAATCAAGGGTTTATGGCAAGTGGCAAAATCAAGATCCACCCGCGAGGGTGCTGGAGAGGGTGCTGAAGGTCTTGGCGCCCTTTTTCATGCCCGCTTTTCCCCTCTGCGAGGGTGCTGACGAGGGTGCTGAGAGCGCCTTCTTCTTGCCCGCTTCCAAGACCATCGTCATCACGCGATTGTTGGCTTCACGCTTCGTCGCGGAGATGGCTCGCGTGTAGATGTCGAGCGTGATCCGTGAGTTCGGGTGGCGCAAGAGTTCCTGCGCTGTTTTGAGGTCCACCCCTGCTGCCCGCAGGTTGGTGGCAAGCGAATGGCGAAGGCTGTGCCATCCTATTGCCTTGCCCTTGATTCCGGCGGATTTCTGTTAGGGGGTGCGGCGGCGTTTCGCTTGGAGTTCGCGTGGCAAAGATCACACTCATTGTGTGTAGACTCATAGTGGTCACCATTCAAGCATTGAGGGGTGGCCCCACGTTCCGTTAAGTCTCGATTTGGCTCTACGTTGCGGAAGCTCCGCGACGAGCGGGGCTACTCGCAGGAGAAATTGGCGGAGCGGGCAGGTCTGCATCGCAATTACATCGGCGGCGTCGAGCGGGGCGAACGGAATGTGGGACTCGAAAACATCGTAAAACTGGCGAAGGCGCTCTCGGTATCGCCAAAAGAGCTTTTTGCGGATTTTCCTTAGTCCACGCTGCCGGCCATATATCCGCGAAGCACAGAGGCCGTCTGCGTCAGGCCCTGAGATTCCAAAGCGTCGATGTATTCCTTTACGCTTTTCGGCGGATTCTTCAGGCTTCTCCGATGATTCTCCGCTGCCTCCATCACCAGACCTGGAGCGAGGTCCAGGAGATGAAGAATGAATTCATCGGGATGCTGGGCCTCAACGTCGAATTCCTTGAGGGTCTCTGGCGGAAAATCCGCCAGATTGCACGTGACGATCACGCTGGCACCGCATTGGATTGCGGCTGCCAGCACGTGACGATCATCCCGGTCTGGTAGCCGAAGTCCTTCAATCAAATGCTGGTATCCAGTCACGAGGGCATCCGGCGCGGCCTTGTCCATCAATTGCCGGGTGCGCTCCAGCTTTTCGCGGGTGAGGTCGGAGCGGTTCGCCAGTAGATTGCTGATCTATTCCTCATGCACATCGGCGGACCACCTGGCCCGGAACACTCCGATCAGCGCGAGGTGCATGAGAAAGTTGCGCAGCTCGGCGGGGTAGAGAACGTTCGCGTCGTAGAAGACGATGAATGCGGCCACAATTCAGATCCCGATCTCCTGGTCGTAGGCGGCCAACTCGGCGAGGGCGGCGCGGCGCTCCGCGTCAGCTTTACGCTTGTACGCCATCAGCGACTCAAACTTGACTCTGCGATGCGTGCCGATCTTCCGATACTCGATCTTGCCTTCGTCCAGGAGCTGAATGAGCGAAGGCCGTGAAATGTTCAGCATGTCCGCCGCTTCTTGTGTAGTGAGTTCTGCGTGAACAGGAATCAGGGTGACGGCATTGCCGCGCGCCATCTCTTCGAGGATGCGGACGAGCATCCTGACCGCCGACGCGGGAATCCGCAATGTCTCCCCTTTGGAGGCGTCAAGAACGCGGAAGCTCAGGGGAGCGGATGAACGAACGCGCGGCGCAAGCAATCGGCTAGTCTCCTTAGCGAGAGTCGCGTCCGATTCGGTCGGTAGAGAAGGGGTCAGGAGAGACCGAGACATGGGGCACCTCTCATCCATGATCCCATATAATCGAAGCGTTCGCAAGCGCTCGAAGTAATCGAAACTCCGCCGACTGCGGCTAATCCAAGAAAACCTCTCTGAGGCGTATGAGAGCATCTGTGCAAAAGAGCATATCCGAAGGCAAAGAGCGACAAGCAGCCGACAATCGGCCCATTTCTCGCTCTGGAACTGTACCATTTTGGCGCGCTCGCGCTCATTTGTAAATAGCTAATAGAAAAGAGGATAGAGAGACCTCTGCCCTTGTACGGCAAAGGTTTCACGCCCGAATCCAGCGTTAGTCACGGCCGAGGGTGCTGAGCAGGGTGCTGAAATTGCACTGCGGCTGCAAGTTCAGGTCAGGTATTCGTAAACAGAACCTGATTTGGGGACTAATTTGGGCTGGAAACGTGGTTTGTTGGCACAAATTGACTGGACCGGCATCTTCGACCGGATTTCACAGGAGCACCCGGTCATCCGACTCTCCTGAGTGCATTCAGACAATCTTCTTTGAGCCCACCGCGCGGACACCGGGCAGTATCCAAAGGAGATCGTCATGCATCCTGGCTATAATAAATCCCCGGCCGGCCAATGTTGAACTCACTGCTGGTGATGGCTTCAATGTGCCTGGCCAGTCGGACGCATGCTATGCTCCCCGCAGGATGTGCCCATGCAAAACAGAGATAAATTGAACGCGCGCTTCATAGGTGTCGAGCTGTACTTCGACGATCTGCAGCAGGGAAAGCAATTCTACGGGAATGTGCTCGGGCTTACGTTGCTGGATGAAGAGGAAGGACATTACGCGCGATTTGACGCGCGGAAGAGCTTCGTATGCCTGGAGCGCAAAGGCACGGAATCCTACCCTTCGCGCGACAAAGCGGTTGTCTTTCTCGAAGTTTCTAATCTTGCGGATGCGATCCGTTACATTGGTGAGGAAAGGATCGTCGCAACGGAACCACTAGGTGTAGGTCGCAGGCGTCCCTGGGCCGCATTGCACGATCCCGAAGGATACAACATCGTCCTGTTGGAGGCTTCGCAAAATTCATTCAGTCCTCAGAACGAGAAGTTGGGCCATACCAGTTAGTCGCTGGCCGGCGACCGGAGAAATATTGATGTCGAAGGCTCCAGTGACTCCATCGTCCGGTTGGCTTTGGTCGGGGTAACCTGGATTGCGCGCGTTCTCCCATCATGATCAGCCATCCGAACAATTCCCTCCGTGCCCGTTCCGCGAAGATCATAATTCTCCCGACGAGCCCGGCAGGACGGCGTTGAGCCGGGTAAGGCGATTCACGAACTGATAGCGGTCGCCGCGATAGGTGGACTTGACGTACTCGGTGGGCATGCCGCTCTCCAGGAATGAGGTGCGCGTGAACAGGAAGACCGGGCTGCGCGGGGCGATGCGCAGCAGCCGCGCCTCTTCGGCTGAAGCCTTGCCGACTTCCACGACTTCATTGGCGCTGTGCATCTGGATGCCATAGCGTTCGGCCAGGATCCGGTAGAGCGAGGCGTTGGGCTCGAAGGCGCGGGGCAGATCGGGACAGGCGAGGGCGGGCAGCCAACTTCGCTCCACGCCCATGGGCACGCCGTCGGCAATGCGAAGGCGATGCAGGCAATAGATTTTCTCGCCCGCGTTCAGTTCGAGCGCTTTGCGGACCCCGCGGCTGGGCGCGCCGAGGCGCAGGAAAAGGACGCGCGAGCACGGGATGGATCCGCGCTGCTTCATCTCCTCGGTAAAGGAGAGCACGCGGCGAAAATTCTTCTCCACCTTGGTACGGGAGAGGAATGTGCCCTTGCCCTGCTTGCTGTAGATCACACCGAGGTCGCACAGCGAACGCACGGCCTGGCGGGCCGTCATCAGGCTGACGCCGTAGCGGCTGGCAATCTTCTCAACGGAAGGCAGCGGATCACTCGGCTTAAAGGCGCCGGAGCGGATCTGGTCCATCAGCTTGTGCTGAATCTGGCGGTAAAGCGCGATGCCGCTCCCGCGTTCCAGCGGCAACGAGGACTGGATCGAACGCGCGTTCATCAGCCCACCAGATAAACCCATCGGCGGACGAGAGTCAAGGGCTCCGCTGTCCCCCAATCATGAATATTTATGTGCTCTATAAGACTAGACATTTATATTGACACTGTTGAATCCCCTGTGCTTTAATGGCCGTCCATCGAGCCAGGCCGGGGGCACGGCGGTGTTGAGCGGTGCCTGCCGCGCGGGAAGCCCCGCAGCAGGAAGGGCCATGGCCGGCAAGGCCGGAGCGTGCGGCTGCCGAGGACACAACGGCAGGGCCGTGCAGTCCGTTTTTTGGAGGCAGTTATGTCTGGAGCTTTCTGGCGCCGTATCCGGTGCGCGGCAACGGCTTTTGCCGCGATCGCCTTCCTCGCAACGTTCGCATCGGCACAGACCATCACCGGCACCATCCGCGGTACGGTAACGGACCCTGCGGCGGCGGTGATTCCGGGGGCGCATGTGACAGCCACCAACGTGGCGACGAACGTGAAGACCAGCACGGTCACGGACGCGGTGGGCGAATACAACATCCCGTTCCTGCCAATCGGAAGCTACACCGTCACGATTTCGGCCGCGGGGTTCTCGACCGAGGCGGTCAGCGCCTTCCGGCTCGAAATCGACCAGACCGCGAAGATCGACGTCCAGCTGAAGGTCGGCAGCACCAACACCACTATCAACATCTCCTCAGAGACCTCTCCGCTCCTGCAGACGCAGAATTCCACGACGGGTGCGACCCTGGACTCCGAGGCGCTCGAGAATGTCCCGAACAACGGGCTCAATTTCCAGTTTGACACCCTGTTTGTTCCGGGTTCGGTGAACCCTTCCGTTGACTCCATGGCCGCTGGCGATGGCAACGAGCGCGATATCGATCCGGCCGGCGTTCCTTCGTTCAACGGCAACCGCCAGCAGGCCAACAATTATGTGCTGGACGGGATCGAGATGAACGAGACCATGAATAACCTGGCCGCGTATAACCCCGCACCCGATGCCGCTCAGGAAGAAAGAGTCATCACGGGAAATGCCGACGCTGAATACGGCAATGTGAACGGCGGCGAGGTTCTCGTTGTTACCAAGGCGGGCACCAACCAGTATCACGGCAGCGCTTACCTGTACTACCAGGACAACAACCTGGCCAGCGCCAACTCCTGGTACAACAACTACTACGGCTTGCCGATCACGCCTTTCACGCAGGAGCAGTTCGGTGCTACCTTCGGCGGGCCGATCGTGAAGAATAAGCTTTTCTTTTTCGGCGACTACGAGGGTTTCCGTTACCACAGCGGCGGACTAGGGCAGTTATCCGTGGCGACCGCGGATATGCGCACCGGCGATTTTCATGAGATCGGACTGGGCGCCGCGAATCAGGCTCCAATCCAGCTCTACAACACCCAAAACGGCGCCATCCCCTACGACCAGGCCACCCCCTACGGCAACTGCACGACCAGTCCCATGACCTGCAACCAGATTCCCGTGGTCAACCCGGTGGCCAATTACCTGTTCGCTCATCCTGAGATCTACCCGCTGCCTAATCACGCGCCCGTTTCTGGCTATGTCGATTTGGGGAACTATTGGGGACCGTTCAAAGGCCAGACACACAACAATCAGGGCGATGCACGCGTCGACTACACCATCAACGATCACAACACGCTGATGGGACGCTACACCTATGGCGACGCCTACGACCTGCCCGTGAAATCCACCCTGGCCATCACCTTCCCCACCGGCAACGATTATCCCTTCCAGAGTCTGGCGCTGAACTGGACGCATACATTCTCCCCGTCAATGCAGAATGAGCTCCGTGGCGGCGTCTCCCGCGCGGTCTGGCTGCAGGGCGAGCCGTACGACTCCACCGGTCTGTTCGGTACGCACGGCGACACTACACTCGGGATTCCGTATCCACAGCAGGCGCTTGAGGGATTTTCTCTGATGAATTTCAGCAGCACCGAAAGCAATGTTGGCACCACGGCAATTGCGACCCAGTTCTACGAGAACAACTTCTTCTATTCGGACATCCTGACCTGGCAGCGCGGTACCCACAACCTCAAGTTCGGGACCCAGATCGTTCGCTACCAGCAGAACAGTTTCTACCCCGGAAACGCGGGAGCGCTGGGCAGCTTCAATTACAACGGACAGTACACAGCGGACCCGGCGTTGCCGAGCACGCCTCCCGGTTACGGCTTTGCCGATTTCGTGCTGGATGACTCCGCCGGGGACTCAGTCGGAGGCGTTGCCGGGCTCGTCGGATACCGCCAGTACCGCAACGCATTTTTCGCGCAGGACGACTGGAGAGTACGGCACAATCTAACCCTCAATGTGGGCGTGCGTTACGGCTACGATCAGCCGCTCTATGAGGTCAACAATAAGGAAGCCAATGTCGTTGACAGCGATCTGGTCCATCCGATTCCGGACGCAACGGTCTCCCAGATCGTCGCGTACGCCGGAAAGAACGGCGCCAGCCGCGCTCTGTACAACCCGACCTGGACGAATGCCATGCCCCGCATCGGCTTCGCGCTCCAGGCTACCAACCGCCTTGTCTTCCGCGGCGGCTACGGCGTCACCGACTGGCTCGAGGGAACAGGTACCAACCTGCGCCTGACCCAGAACCCGCCGTTCCTGTCCAACTTCGCCTATGCTCCCACGGCCCCCACTCTCACGTCCCGAGGTGCAGCGGCGGTCGCAGCAGAGAATGGCTTCAGCATGTCCTCCGGCACGCAGACCTACAGCTATGGGCAGTTCAATGCCTGGCCGGCAAACCTTCGTCCGTCGCTGATCCAGCAGTTCAATCTGGCGTGGCAATACGTTTTGAACGGAGCCACCTCGGCGCAGGTGGCATACGTTGGCCAGCTTGGCCAGCGTCTCATCGTGCCCGAGCAGGCCAACCAGTGGTCTACCCCGGCCACCGGTCTGCTGGCTCCCAACGACTGCAGCGGCACCGTCGCCCCGGCGGCGCCGTTCTGCGGCCTGGTGGGCAACTTTGGGTACCTCGCTGAGACCTTGTCGGAGGGCATCTCCAATTACAACGCCATGCAGGCCACGCTGCGCCATCGGACATCGAGCGGCGTGGAGTACACCATCAACTACACCTGGTCGAGGGCAATGACCGACAACGCCGGATTCTACGGCGTCGCCAGCGTTGCCGAGTTCAGCTCCTTCTACCAGAACATCTACGATCCAAAGGCGGATTACGGCCCGGCGGGATACGACACGCGGAACGCTCTCAACGCCTACGGCGTTTTCCACCTGCCCTTCGGCCGCGGCCACAGATTTGGCAGCAACTGGAACCGCGCCGTGGACGAGGCGCTGGGCGGATGGCAGCTCTCCGGCGATGCCATCCTGTACTCCGGCTTCCCCATCACCATGTATGGGCCCCAGGATTACAACGTCGGCGACTTTGAAAACCACGTCACCTACTTCCGTCCGATGCACGTGGTCCATCGCACAATCCAGAACTGGTTCGGTACCGATCCTTCGGCGATTCCCTGCCTGGGCTTCGACACCAATGGCAATCCCAGCCAGCAGAGCTATTACCCCAGCGGGCAGCCGGCTTACTCCGGCGTCTGCGCCTACGGCAACGAGTCGTACAACGGCTTCGGTAACGCACAGAACGGCTCCGAGCGGGCGCCTGGCTACCGGAAGGTGGACGTTGGCGCATTCAAAATCTTCACGCTCGGGGAGACGCGGTCGCTGGAGCTCCGCGGAGAGGCCTTCAACGCCGGGAACATTGCCAGCTACTCACCGCCCGATAGCTGGCTGCCCGACTACAACGTAGGCTGGCTGGGCAAGATCGTCGGTACCAATTCCACACAGCGCATTCTGCAGGTTTCCATGCACTACAGATTCTGACCGTGCACCAAGAAGCCTCCTTCCAGGCGCGCGCAGGCGCGCCTGATTCTTCTGCTGCGGACAGAGATTCAGGGAAGACTGTTGTCACCAGCCCCTAAGGCACCCTGGTCCTTTCGAAACCGACATTGCGAGCGTTCAGCGTGAACACGCTTAGTCCGGAAATTCTACCGCTGCCATTCCTGCGGAACACAAGTATCCCATAGGCGCCACTGTCGAATTCATCAGGCGCTATAGGCGTGAGTTTTGCCGGTGGATTCCAGTTGCACTCAAGCATCAAAGCTCCCCTTTCGATCGACAAATCGTAGGTCGCTTCGAGTTCACCGCTTCTATATTGTCCCGCAAATTCCGCGAGAGTCGCGGTGCTAAGGCGCGGCTCCTCAATCCTGCTGCCAGTAAACGCTATCCCGTTGTTTGTCTCTATAGTTGGACGACTTCCGTCCGCGCAGAGCAAGGTTCCGCGTCCAGCATACCGCCGACGGAGATTCCGGTTGCTGGCTAGGGAGCGCTTCGCGGTCGAGCGCTGCCGGGCCGGGCTCTGCCTTCGCAAGCCTGCCACTTCCGCGACATTGGCAGCCATCGCGCCGGCCAGCAACAACACCAAGCTCAGGTTCGCCCGCGCCGCCGCAGCCGCCAATGAAACCACGGGAAGCTGTGACAGACGCCGCCGGGCCCTGATGACGCTCAGGAAATTCTCCGTGCCCCGCGCGACGCCTCGTCGGAGCGCACCGATGAAGGTCCGATCTTTTGCCGCAGCCACGCCGCGATGGTCGCGGGATCGAAGCGGACGGAGCCGCCGATCTTGAATGATGGAATGCGATTCTCGGCGGCGAGTTTGTAGACTTGGCGCTCGGAGATCTGCAGCAATTCGGCAACATCGGAGACGGTCAGAGCGTTCGACCTCCCGTCGATACTGTCGGCGAGATTCACTAGCCTCTCCACAATCACCGTGCCAGAGCGGGCCGGATGGTGATGGCCTACATGATATGCCCCCGATTCGGAGCTGGTTAGAATGCTGCTCCATTCTCACCAGATGCATAACCCGCTGTTTGGGCTGAGGCATAGACCAGATCGAAGACATGAGGCAGGTGAACGCCACAAGAAGGATTGGCGTGGTCGTAGCTCCTCCTCCACACGCAAAATCATTGGGAACCCGAACCTCCTCCCCCGAATTCAGAGTGTGCTACGACGCATTCCTAGAGTGGCGGCGTGCAAATGGGTGGAACAACGAAATGGGGGACCATCTTCCTGGATTGTTCCAATCAGCGGGTCTGGCCAGCGTAAGTAGCTGTGCGCAGGATGAGGTGGTGAAGCGCGGCGGCCCAGAGTTTGCATGGCAGAGCTATTTATGGAACGCTTCAACACGTGGCCAGCGTAGCCGCTGGGTTCGGGTACAGAGACCCGGTTGGAAACTGCGCGTGAGGTATATGAGTCATGGATCAGGACAGAGCTCCAGCAACTCACCGATGCGCTGAGTGAGACGAACACCGCCCGGATGAAAGCTCTCGCCCAGCAGCAGTCGCGCCAGATCGCTTCCGTAGAAAGCGGCGCAGCACTGTTTAACCGACGGGGCGTCCACCGTCAGTCTCCGGAGCCGGCCGGTGCGCCGATGCTGACCACCGAGTCCGTTTTCCGCCGGTTCCCATTCGGGTCGAACTTGAAGGACACCGGCTGCGGGCGATAGGGCTGGCCGCTCCGGACCGCCCGCCGGCGTGCGGGCTCCATCGCTTCCAACTGCGCCCGTGCCTGCTCCCGGTACCCGACGGAATTGTAGGCGCAGAAGGGAATTTGTCTGCCGCCGGGCAGCAGGAATTCCCTGCAGCACTTCATCAGGTTCTTCTGGTTGAACGTCCACGGATCCATGAAGTCCTGCAGCATGATCATCAGCATGTTGTTGGCGATGTCGCCGATGGTCGCGCCATCCGGCAGTCCGCAGGCCTGACAGGAAAATGCCACCTGCTCGACGGACCTGCTGGATCCAGGCACGGAGGACGACGACCAAAGGCCTTCGAGCGCCTTCCGGATTTCCAGACCGAAATCGGGCATGACCCGGTTGGCGATGTAGTCGAGATAGTCGTTGACATTGACGATGCGAGACAGCGGCGTCACCTTTTCGCCGTCGATGAACGCATACGTCACCGAATTGCAGGTGGGAAAGCAGCACGGAACCGGAACGAAGTCGCTGGCCAGGAACTTGCCCGCTGTCTGTTCCTCGATGAGCTTCAGGATGTCCGGGATGGTCATGCGCTGCATGGGGTCGTGCCGCATATGGCGCCCGGCGTGGAACGCCGGCTGAAAATTAATTCCGCGCACAGCCGGATGCTGGATGGCGAAGTCGATGATCCGGCCCACCTCATGCTCGTTGACGCCACGCTCCACAGCGGGTACCAGCGTCACGTTCAGTCCGGCGGCGCCCAAACGGTCGAGGGCCCGCAGTTTTTCGTCGAGAATATCCGGTTCACCGCGAATGATCCGATACGTCTCGCGGTCGAAGCCGTCGAACTGAAAATAGAAGGACGGGCGCACCTCGGCCAGCTGATCGAGAAAGCGGTCGTCCTGCGCGATGCGTTTGCCGTTCGTGTTGATCATCACGAACGGGATGCCGCGAGCGCGGGCTGCGCGGACAAAGTCGATGATCCGCGGGTGGATCGTGGGCTCGCCGCCGGAGAACTGGACGACCTCCGGTCTTCCCTCGGTGCGGACGAAATCGTCCAGCATCGCCTCCACTTCTTCCCCCGTCAGACTGAAACCTGGTTTCGCCTCCGCGAAGCACAGCGGACAGTTCATATTGCAGCCGCTGTTCACTTCGATGATGCCGAGGCAGGTGTGCTGCTGGTGATCGGGGCACAGTCCGCAGTCATGCGGACAGCCGTCCCGGACTTCCGAACCGAAGGCCAGAGGGATCGTTCCCGGCTTGTTGTAGCGGCTGAGCGCGAGTGGCGTACTGATTGGCCTCTTTCTGGCCGATGTGGCTGCGCACCGGAGCGGCATCACCGCCGGTCTGCTGGGGACGCTGGGCGCCGTCTCGTTCGCTGCGGAGCTGATCTTTTTGAGACCTCTGCGTCTTCCTGTTCCGCCAACCCGCCAACGTCTCTAGTAAGTATCCCCCAGCAAAGCTGGGGGCTTTATGGTGTGAGCCGCTCAAAGCGGCTGGGCGGGGCCGCTGACGCGGCCCCGGTTTTGGTGCGCCACCGGTCGGTGGCAGTTCAGCGCCACAGGTTCATTTGGTCCATCCGCTCGTCTTCCCTCTCCTGCTTCCGGATGTATTCCCGAATCACCGCCTCGTCCCGCCCTACCGTCGACACGAAGTAGCCTCGCGCCCAGAAGTTCTGCCCCACAAAATTCTGCTTCCGTTCTCCGTACACCCGCGCCAGGTGGATCGCGCTCTTGCCCTTGATATACCCCACCACCTGCGACACCGCGTACTTGGGCGGAATCGATATCAACATGTGTACATGATCGGGCAGCAGATGGCCTTCCTCGATCCGGCTTTCCCTTTGCCCGGCCAGATCCCGCAGCACTTCCCCCAAATGTTTTCGCAGCGCCCCGTACAGCGCCTTCCTCCGGCACTTCGGGATAAACACCATATGGTATTTGCACTCCCATTTCGAGTGGCTTAAGCTTTCATACTCGTCCATCCGGATTCTCCTTTGCGTGTGCTTTGCCGGCTCACGTTTAGAAGTTTTCTGGATGGACCCCCGTAAATGTCAAACTCTGACCGCCTCCCCGGCAAAGCCGGGGGAACTCCTACTTCGTATTAGACCATACAAGAGCTGTTCCGAAGACAGCCATTCCATAGCAGTTCCGGGAATCAGCTCACCTTGATGGCACAATCCCAATCGTCGCTCGAAGCGCCAACGTCTGCTGGACGAGCTCTGTTCTGATCCATGACTCGTGTACCCTCACGCGCAGTTTCCAACTGGGCCTCTGTACAGAACCCAGCGGCTACGCTGGCCACGTGTTGAACCGTTCCAGTCCATAAATAGCTTTGCCATGCAAACTCTGGCCCGCCGCGCTTTACCGCCTCATCCTGCCAACGGCTACTTGCTGCCCCATTTCGTTGTTCCACCCATTTGCACGCCGCCATTCCAGGAATGCGTCGTAGCACATTCTGAATTCGGGAGGAGGTTCGGCTTTCCAATGATTTTGCGTATGGTTGTAATCGAAAGCTACGACCACGCCAATCTTTCATGTGGCATTCACCTGCCTCATGTCTTCGATCTGGTCTATGCCTCAGCCCAAACAGCGGGTCAGGCATCAGGTGAGAATGGAGCAGCATTCTAACCAGCTGCCCCGAATCGGGGGCATATCATCTTGGCCACCACCCAGCCCGCTCTGGCACGGTGATTGTGGAGAGGTTAGTGAATCTCGCCGACAATATCGACGGGAGATCGAACGCCCTGACCGTCTCCGATGTTGCCGAATTGCTGCAGATCTCCGAGCGCCAAGTCTACAAACTCGCCGCCGAGAATCGCATTCCATCATTCAGGATCGGCGGCTCCGTGCGCTTCGATCCCGCGACCATCGCGGCGTGGCTACGGCAAAAGATCGGACCCTCATCGGTCCGCTCCGACGAGGCATCGCGCCGGGCACGGAGAATTTCTTGAGCGCCTTCAGGGCCCGGCGGCGCGTGTCGCAGCTTCCCGTGGTTTCGTTGCGGGCTGCGGTGGCGCGGGTGGTTGGTCTTTCAAAAGAAGGCCATCACAGTAGTATTGTTCTTCCTTCAACGAACCGTCGACCCGGCGCCCGATGACGGCCGGGCCGTCCTCGCGGTGCAACGTGTCCTTTCGGCAGGGCTGCATGATTTGGGGCACCGGATTCAGTCCCAAGGTCATTTGGGGCATCGTCAAACAGAAAGCAAAAGACTGTGATATTCCGTCTCTCCCGCCGCACGACCTGAGGCGAACTTGCGCCCGTCTTTGCCATCAGGCCGGCGACGATCTGGAGCAGATTCAGTTTTTGTTGGGGCACGTGTCGGTACAAACGACGGAACGGTAGCTGGGCTGCAAACAGCGATTCCGCAACGCCGTGCATGATCGGATTGGGCTGGAACCTGGTCCGGACCGGCAGGAATCTTCGTAGATCTCGCACCGCTGGCTGACTTCCCATTAGTGATCAGGCGTCAACTAATGGATTGGCGATCTAACGCCAATCTTGCACGGATGGAACGGCAGTCAGACGGCGATTGCTGCAGGCTCATCGAAGCGCAAACACTCCGTGGATAGAGGAGCCTTGTTCGATGTATGTGCAAATCATGTGCGCATCCACGCGAGATAGCCCAACATCCTCCAGAAACTCATGCAACTGGCTTGGTGCTTGGGGAAGGTCGTTGTCTGCGATCGAGAAAACCTGCGAGATCGGCTGGCCTTCACGCAGAACGCGAACATCTGATCCCGTCACATCAAGGTCGTAACGCGTTTTTGGCCAAGGTTTCGGAGGAGCTGCGGATGTTGGCTCTCCCTCCTCCGTGCCGAAACCGCTCGGAACGTTGCCATAGCGTTCGGCCGCCGTGTGGAGACTCCTGAGCGCCAAAGGATGAACGGTCTGCGGTTGGGGCACGACCGAGAGAAGATGTTGTTCTGGGTTTGGCTGTTCGAGCGCATAGTGATGCGGATGATTGCTAAAGATGATCATCGAAAAGGGGTCAGTGTCATTGTGTTGCGCCTTAACTCTGTCCAGAAGAGCGAGCATCGGACGAGAAAATCCTGTTCCGCCCTGGCGTCCTAAGATTCTTTCCGCCCACTTGAACGGCAGGTTGGTGTCGACAAAGATCACGAGCGGATGCTTAGTGTGCTTCGCCACAGCGCTGTTGATGAGCGGCCCTAAACGGAAGTTCGGTTTGATTTCGGGGGTGCCGCGAACACCCAAGACGCCCCGTCGATATCGACTCTTGGCTTCGATGGACAAAAGTTGCCCGGTCAGTAAGTGACGAGCGGTGAATTCAGCATGCTTTGTGCGACCGTCCTTTTCATCTTCATGCTCGACTTTGAAACCGGCGCGGTAGCAGGTCGCCTCAGCGAACAATTCGTGACGCGCGCCTTGGAACATCTCCCGGTTCTTCAGACGCTGAAGCCACTCTTCATCAATGCCGCCATTGTCATCCACGATGTACAGATCGTAGGCAAAACAGTTGAAGGCTGCGAGCGCACCAGTGAGCACGCCGACTCGACTCCCGTCGGGTTGTGCAGGCTGGGCGTTCATATAGCGGGCAGCTTGCGCACGCCACGTGATAACTGGATGGCGTTGCTCCTCCGGTTTTGCGGCTTCCGCCTTGCACCATTCAACGCCAAGGATCTCTACGACGTAATCACGCAAGAAATCAGAAAAGAACTTCCACTTGTCGGAGCTGTACAGCCGGCCGCTGACAGCGACCATCCGTTGGCCGAAAGCCACTATAGAGATTTGCGGCCGCACTTGGCCGAATCTCCGCTCCCGCTCTTGTTCCTTGCGGTGTTTCTCTTCAAAAAGGGCAGCTGCCTTTTCGCGCAGCTCCGGCGGAACCTCTCCCCAAGAGAGGCCACCTTTCGATGCCATCATCTTTGGCTGTGGCGGCTTGGGCCGCACCAGACAGCACTTTTTGAATTTGAGACCACTTCCACAGGAACAGCGATAGTTACGCCCGATCTTAGGGAAGTTGGTGTTTGCGCCATTGGACGTTCGTTTAGACATATGACGGCGAGTAAGAGGCTTAGCACAATCATAGCCGTGATACGTGCGTCGCCTCAAGGCCCAGCCGTAGTTACTTCTTGTCGTCGGGCAGCGTGAACGGCGCAACCGAAGGATCGGGAAGTCCGAACGTGAAGACGATCTCGTCGGAATCCTCATCAGGCTTTTTCTCAACCCGCGCCGATTCGATGACGCTTCCACGGCGAAGCTGATGCTCGAAGAGGCCTTCCCGCTTGTTCAGCGAATAGGCCTCGTTCAATTCCTTCACCGACAAACGGCCGCCCAAGACCTCAAGCAGGGTCTGCGGTGACATTCTGATTTCTCCCACACCGTTCCTCCCTCCCGAATAGGTCAACCCTCGGACATGCGTCCGTTTCTTTTCTCTTCCGAGCCAATGTACCAGTTCATTGCGCGCATTGTCCGGGCTTTGCATAATCGTTGGAAGCCGTCCCACCATGGCATGCATGACTTCACTCAGCGGTGTTGCCCATTCGGCTATATCGCGAATGAAGAGTTCCACGTTCGCATCCTGTTTGATCGTTTGAGTGTTCCGGCCCCGAAGCGAAACGATAACCACGAAGTCGATGGACGTGTGGCGCTTCAGGGCATGGAATGCGACGTCCCGTACGGAATACGAGTAGCTGCTGCTCATGTTCCGAAGTACGTGGGCGCCGCCATCACAGATGATCACGCCTCGAAGGCCTGTGAAGCCGCAGCGCTTGAGTTGATCACCCTTTTCTTTGAGCGCGAGGTAGAGAGGATTACGGTCTCGCTGTGTCGGGATGGTATAGCTGGTGTAACCCGTACACCAGACGAAGGGTCTCCCCGGCACGTAGGTGATCTGAATGACCGATTCGCGCGCCCAGGAAACAACCAACTGCCGTTGCTCACCAGGTGCTGCTTGCACATCCCGAACGAATTGATCGAAGCGATCATTGAAAATGAGCGCTTGGAATTGTTCGACCGGCGGCATGATGACGGGAGGCTTGCTGCCTCTGCCGGTGTAAAGTCGCGTACTGGCATGAAAGGCGAATCCTCCTTCTGTAATACCTAAATCCGGCGCATTCTGGACTTTAAAAAGCAGCCGAGAGGCCTTTCTGAAGCGGGTGGAAAGCTTATTGTAGTACTGTAAGCCTAACATCACTTTC
>Ga0335075_10008827_pt1 | contig 15428 bp, 13 predicted proteins | sample Lox_Sample_24_FD_206723 | JGI IMG/M metagenome (GOLD analysis project Ga0335075, IMG submission 206723) | Soil microbial communities from Loxahatchee National Wildlife Refuge, Florida, United States - Lox_Sample_2.4 | ecosystem: Environmental > Terrestrial > Soil > Wetlands | place: USA... | reverse complement strand
CCACGCAGTGGGGGGTGCCCGCCTCCGCGGAGGAGGCCTGGACCCCGCCCGCGGACGCTACCCGGGCGGAGCGGCAACCGGACGCGACGATCATCGACCGGCCCGGCAGCGCCGGGCCGGCCCCCGGGGCGGCCCCGGCGGCGGAGCCCGATCCGTTCGCGGCCTGGTTCGCGCCGGATGCTCAGGCGACGCCGCCCGCCAGGCCCCGCGGGCAGTGGCAGGCGGCCGAGCCGTGGCAGGCGGCCGACACGGTCTACGCCAGTCCGGGGCAGCAAGGCCCGACCTATCCGGCCCCGTCGCAGCCCGCTCCCGGCTACCCGCCGCCCCGGCCGCCCTACGCCGGGCAGCCGGGGCCGCCGCCGGAGGGCAGGCGGTCTTCTGGCGGTAGGAAGGCCGCCTTCATCGCCGTGGTGGCGGTGGTGATGCTGGCCGCCGGCGGCGGCGCCTACGCCCTCGTCTCGCGGGCGAACAAGCACCACGGCACCGCTCAGCCGACGACCAGCCCGACCACCGCGTCTTCAGCCGCTTCCTCGGCGCCGGCGTCGGCCGGCGCGAGCGCGTCCGCCACCGGCGGCTCAAGCCCGTCCTCCTCCGCCAGCGCGTCGCCCGCCGCCAGCGTGGTCAGCGTCGCCGCGGGCGTCGCGACAACCGGCGCCGAGCCCGCGGTGGAGACGACGCTGAGCCATTACTTCCAGGGGATCAACACCCACGACTACGACGAGTACCAGAGCGCCCACAACGCGCAGGAGCAGGGGACGGAATCGCAGTCCCAGTTCGACTCAGGTTACGGGTCGACCAAGGATTCAGGGATGACGCTGATCTCGCTGGAGGCCACCGCCAACGGCGGGGAGTCGGCCACGGTCACGTTCACCAGCCGCCAGGACGCGGGAGCGAGCATCGACGGCAGCACCTGCAACAACTGGGACGTCACCTACTTCCTGGTCGCCGGGAGCGACGGCGGCTACCTGATCGGCGCCCCTCCCTCGGGGTACAAGCCCAGCTACACGGACTGCTGAGCCCATGGTCGTGCCGGAAGCCGCTCGGTGGGTCGCTGCCGCATGTGGCGCACTGCTCGTGCTGTCAGGGTGGCAGAGCGTAATCGGAACGCTCATCGTGCCGCGCCCGCTGGCCTCGTGGCTGACCCGCGCGGCCGACCGGCTGGTGGTCGGCACCTACCACATGGTGACGCGCCGGGTCGACGACTACAAACGGCGTGACCGGGTGCTCGCCACCCAGGCCGCCGCGATCCTGCTCACTCAGCTGGTCGGCTGGCTCGGGATCTTCGTGCTCGGCTACACGTTGCTGATCTGGCCGACCCGGGGCGCCAACATCAGCTCGGCCCTGACCGACGCCGGCTCGTCGATCTTCACCCTCGGCTTCTCCGAGCCGAAGGGCGCCGCGCCGGCCGCGCTCGTCTTCGTCGCCGCGGCAACCGGGATGGTCGTGGTCGCGCTGCAAGTCGGGTACCTGCCGACGCTGTACGCGGCCTTCAACCGGCGCGAGACCGAGGTCGCGCTGCTCGTGTCGCGCTCGGGAGCGCCGTCGTGGGGGCCCGAGCTGCTGGCGAGGACGTACTACGCGCTCGGGACCGGGGTTTCGTCGATCGACACGCTCCCCGAGCTGTACCGGACCTGGGAGCGCTGGGCGGCCGACGTGGCCGAGAGCCACACCACTTACCTGCCGCTGGTCCGGTTCCGCTCGCCGCTGCCGTACTCGTCGTGGGTGATCTCGCTGCTCGCGGTCCTCGACTCGGCCGCCCTGATGCTGGTCCTCGCGCCCGAGCAAGCGCCGGTGGTGGAGGCCAGGCTCTGCCTGCGGGGCGGTTTCTCGTGCCTGGGCCGGGTAGCGCGGGCGATGGGGCTCGACGTGCCCCAGGAAGCCGACCCGGACGCAGGCATCACGCTGACCTACGAGGAGTTCCTCGAGGCGATCAACCGGATGGAGGAGGTTGGCTTCCACGTCAGCCGAGAGGCCGCCGACGCCTGGCCGGACTTCGTCGGCTGGCGGGTGAACTACGAGAGCGCGGCCTACCAGATCGCGGCGGCGATCGACGCGGTCCCGGCGCGCTGGTCGGGCCCGCGCAAGCACAAGGAGTCGGAGATGTCGCCCCTGCGCCCGCCGAGCGGCCGCCAGCGCCAGCCCCGGGCCGCCGACGACGGGACCCATCGGCCATAAATGATCGATCATCAACCTCGGTTATGCTGGGCCGCATGACCGGGCAGTGGCTGAGCGAAGACGAGCAGCAGGCGTGGCGGACCTATCTTCGGCTCGGCTCGCTGCTGCCCGCCGCCCTCAACCGGCAGTTGCAGCAGGACAGCGGGCTGACGCTGCCCGAGTACGAGGTGCTCGTCGCGCTCAGCGAGGCGGCCGAGCAGCGGCTCCGCCCGTTCCAGATCTGCGACGCGCTGAACTGGGAGCAGAGCCGGCTGTCGCATCAGCTCACCCGGATGGAACGCCGAGGTCTGGTCAAGCGGCAGGAATGCAAGGCCGACGGCCGGGGCGCGTTCATCGCGCTGTCGGCGGCCGGCGCAGACGCGATTCGCGAGGCCGCGCCGCAGCACGTCGCGGCGGTGCGCCGGCTGGTCTTCGACCGGCTCAGCGGCGCTCAGCTGGCGGCGTTCGAGCAGGCCTGCACGCTCATCCTCGACGCCCTGGCCGAGGAGCCTTAGCCGGATTGCCGAGCGGTCTGAGGCCGCTACGGGCGATCGGCGGGAGCGGCGCTCTGGCCCTCGTCGGTCGCGGTGCCACGTGAGCTTCCCGCGATACCGGCGCTCCCCGCGCTACCCGCCGAAATCCCGGAACTACCGGAGTTCCCGACGCTGCCGACGCTGCCCGCTCTCCCGCTTGCCCCGGCCGACCCGGCCAGCCCACCTCCGCCGACCGTCCCACCTCCGCCAACCGTCCCAGCTCCGCCGGCTGATCCGGCTCCGCCGACCGAGGCGCCGGCCGATCCACCGGGCACCGGCCCGCCGCCGTTGCCCGCGAACGGGCCCGACAGGCGCTGGAGACAGTACGAGAAGATCTTGAACTGACCCCCGGCGATCGGGCCGAGCTCCCCGATCAGGGTCGTCCAGGCCGCCCTGCTGGCCGACGTCGAGTGCGAGCCGTCCTGAAAGCCCCCCAGGTCCTGGACGTACTCGCGGCACAGCGTGCCCGGATCCGAGGTCGGACGGGCGGACGGCGGCGCGGAGATGCTCGGCCGCTCCCCCGGTTTCGACGAGGTAGGGCTGACATTCGGGTCACGGGCGGCGCCCGGCGCCATCACCGCCTGCGAGCCCCTTGAACGGCCGGTCGCGGGGGCCGACGCGCTGGCGCCCGCGGGCCGGTGCACGAACGAGGTGAGCTCGCCGATCGAGCCGGTGACGACGCCGGTGACGACCGCCGCCACCACGATCAGAACGCTCGCGGCGGCACCGGTGACGGCCAGCCGCGGCCTGCGCGGCGCAGCCGCGACGGGGCGGCTGCGGCGGTGCCGGTGCCTGGCCGACCGCGCTGGCGGCCGCGAGCCGACCGAAGGGAAAACAGAGGGGAGGACGAGCATGTGCTCGGTAACGGCCGCGTGCTGGCCCGTCACCGCGGCAGGAAAGGGCGCCGACGGATGCGGGGCGAACCCGAACGCGCGGTAGGCGGCCCTGGCCGCCGCCTCGTCAGAGAGCTCATGGCTAGTCCCGGCCGCCCGGAGCGCGTCCAGCGTGCTCTCGACCGGCCGCAACGCGTCCGGGGTGCTCCAGGTCTCGCCGGACAGCAGCGCGTCGAGGTCCCGCTCGTCGTATGAGGGACCCCAGATCGGTCGCAGCTCGCTGTCTGGCATGTCATCGTCCGGAACGCCGAGCCCAGGCAAAGCGTTACACCCCTGCCCGTGACGTGACCCCGGGACCGGTCAGCATCGCCTCGAGCTTGCGCAGGCCACGGTGCGCGGCAACCCGGACCGCGCCGGTTGACGTGCCGAGCATCTCGGCGATCACCTCGGTGTCGAGCCCCGCCACCACCCGCAGCAGGATCACGTTGGCCTGCTGCTCGGGGAGCCGGCCGAGCAACGCGATCGCGGACTCGGTGGCGAGGTTGTCGAGGGCGAGCTGCTCGGCTCCCGGCGCCGTCGGCACCTCGGCCGGTCCGATGTCGTCCAGCGGCTCGGCCGGGTGCCGTCGCACGTGCCTGGCCTGATCGAGCATCCGGCGCCGGGCGGTGGTGAACAGCCAGGCCCGCCAGGCGCTCTCGTCGCCGACGAACGCCGGGAGTCCCCTGACGACGGAGACCCAGGTCTCGGCGGCGATGTCCTCAGCCGCGTCGGGGACGAGGACCCGGAGGTAGCGGATGAGCGCGGGGTTGGCGTCACGCCACAGCCGCGCGAAGTGATCTTCGCTCCCGCCCTGGGCAGCCGCAAGCACCGCCGCGAAGTCGTCGCCCACCACATGCTGAGTATCGACACACATGCCACATTCGCGCAGCGAAATCACTCAGGCAGGTGTTACCACAAACTGACGCAGGCACAGGTCGCGGAAGGTGACCGGACCCCGCGGGCCGGGCACCGCGTCGATGTTGATCCCGGTCTCCGGCAGCTCAAGCAGCTTGAACCCGTCGAGAAGCCTGGTCGGGGCGTTCCAGAACGCGCCCGTGCCCGTGTAGGCGTCGAGGAACGCCCGGGCCGCGCCCGCGTCGGCGGCGGCGATGCCCGCCGCCAGGCCAGACGTCTCGTCGTTGGCGATCATGGCCGCCTCGACCGGGCCGTCCGCCGCGGCGATCGTCACCGTCGCCTCGCGCTCCGGGTCGAGCGCCCACTCGTAGCCGAGGGGGTGGTCGTACGGGGGCAGCGAGACCCTGATGCCGAGGTCAGCCAGCTGCCCGGTGATCTCAGGCAGCCGGGAGTCCCACACCTGCCGGTCGAGCAGCAGCAGGTTGAGCCGGTTGCAGACGCCCAGCCGGTCCAGGCTCGAGCCGATCAGGCGGGCGGTCGCGGCCGGGTCGGCCGACGGGTGGACGTAGAGCACACCGCCGCCGTCGGCGTGTGCCAGCGTGCGCACCCCGTGCGCCGCCCCCTCCGCCGCCAGCGCCCTGGTCGAGTCGCCGCTGCCGCGCAGGATCACCAGCGGGATCAGCCTCGGCTCGCGGACGAGGGCGTACGCCGCGGCTTGCCCGGGCACCCGGATGAGCGCGATCGCGGCCGGGTCGAGGCCGGCCTCGGCCAGGGCCGGGGTGATCACGTTGTCGGCCAGCGCGATGGCCGACCGCAGGGCCGCGCTGCCGGTCCGCAGCACGCCCGCGTTCCGCGACTTGACTAGCTGCGAGGCGATGTCCACGACCACGTTCGGCCTGGCCTCGAAGTTCGCGCCGATCACGCCGACGGGACGGCTTCGCTCGGTCAGCACCAGGCCGCCGGGCAGGTCGCGGACCTTGCGCGACGACGGCTCGGGGGCGACGCCGGCCAGGATCTCAAGCTGGGCCGCCATCGCCTTCAGGCGGTCGGCGTCGAGCCTGAGCCGGTCCCGTACCCCGGCCGCCAGCCCGGCCTCGGCGGCCGCCCGCATGTCCGCCTCGTTGGCGGCGAGCACGGCCGGGGCGGCGTCCGCCAGCCCGCGGGCCATCGCCCCGAGCGCGGTGTCGATCGCACCGTCGGCGGCCCCGGCCAGGCTCGGCGCCGCCGCCCGGGCCGCCCGGGCGGCCTTGCGCACGGCCAGACCGGCGGCCTCGGTGTCTTCCGCTGTCATGACCCCGAGGTTACACGCCGGTCAGTTGGCCGACGGACGGCCGGTTTTCGCCGCGCTGCGGCGGGGATGGGAGCGCGACGCGGCCGGGGCGTCGAGCGCGCACTGCAGGTGGCCGAGCAGCCCGGCGTCCTCCTCGGCCGGCTCGCCCGCCCCCGGCGACGGCGCCTCCGCCGTCTTGGCCGGGTTGCGGATGGTGGCCGCGGCGAGCACGCCGCCGGCGGCGGCGACCACGGCCGCGATCACCACCGCCTTGTGGAACCCGCTCGTCAGCGCGGCCGGGTGCAGGTAGACGTCGCCGGTGATGCCCGCCAGCGGCGGCAGCACCGCCACCGCGATCAGGCTGGCCGCCCTGGCCACGTCGTTGTTGACGGCCGAGGCGATGCCCGCGTGCTCGGCCGGGGCGGCCGACAGGGCGGTCGCGGTCAGCGGGGCCACGTTGATCGCCAGCCCGAACCCGAACACCAGGACGGCGGGCAGCACCTGGGTCAGGTAGTCCCCCGAGCCGTGCAGCCGGGTGAACAGCAGCAGCCCGACCGCGATCACCAGCGGGCCGACGGTCATCTGCAGCCGCGGTCCGATCCGGGCGGCGAGCGCGGCCGACCGGGCCGACAACGTGAGCATGATGACCGTGATCGGCAGCAGCGAGATCCCGGCCTCGAGCGCGCTGTAGCCGCAGACCTCCTGCAGCACCACCGGCACCAGGAACAATGCGCCGCCGAGGGCGCCGTAGACCACGAACGTGACCGCGTTGGCCCCGCTGAACTGGCGGGTGCGGAAGATCGACAGCGGCAGCATGGCGTGCGGGCTGCGGGACTCGATCACGCAGAAGCCGACCAGGAAGGCGACCCCCGCCAGCAGCGGGATGAGCACCTTAGCCGAGGTCCAGTGGCCGTCCGACGCCGAGATCAGCCCGTAGGTGATGCCCGCGAGGGCGAGGCTGATCGTGACCGCCCCGGCGATGTCGAGCGGCTGCCGGGGGCCGGGCGCGCGCGACTCGGGGACGTGCCGGACCGAGATCGCGACGACCGCCGCCGCGATCGGCAGGTTGATGAAGAACACCAGCCGCCAGGACACGGCGCTGATGAGCCAGCCGCCGAGGAAAGGCCCGATCGCGGTGGCGACGCCGCCGAGACCCGACCACGCCCCGATCGCCCGCGGGCGGTCCTCGGCCGTGAACGACGCCTGGATGATGGCCAGGCTGCCCGGGACGAGCAGCGCGGCGCCGGCCCCCTGCACCGCCCGGGCCGCGATCAGGAACGCGGCGTCCGGGGCGAGGCCGCAGGCGAGGGACGCGATCGCGAACCAGATGGTGCCGATCACGAACACCTTCCTGCGGCCGAAGGCGTCGCCGAGCGCGCCGCCGAGCAGCAGCAGCCCGGCCAGCGTCAGCGTGTAGCCGTCGACCACCCACTGCATGCTCGACACCGACGCGTGGAAGTCCTTGGCGATGGCCGGGAGGGCGATGCCGACGACGGTGGCGTCGAGGGCGGCGATGCCGGAGCCGAGCACGGTCGCCGCGAGCACCCACCGCCCGGTCGCGCTCTTGTACCTCAGGCCCGGGTCGCTCTCCGCCCCGTTAGCCATCCGCCCCTCCCCGAGCCTGGTCAGACGCTCGGATTGGCGGACGGCCGTCCGATCACGGTGGCGGTGTAGGTCGTCCGGCGGCTGCGCAGCTCGTCGCGGATCTGGCGGCCGAGCCTGCGGGTCTCGCGCCGGTTGAGCACCGCCCCCGCCAGCGCGCCGGTCAGCAGCGGGCTGAGCGAGAAGGCGGACCTGCGCACCCGTGCCGCCAGCCGCCGGGTGAGCTGGCGCGCCAGCGGCGAGCCCGCGATCAGCAGCAGCCCGCCGTCCACCTGGTACACGCCGCGACGGCTGGCCCACGCGCCGATGTAGGCGCGGGCGCGGTCGGTCGCGCTGCCCGCGGCGGGCAGGCCGTAGATCTCGTGCAGCTCGGCCAGCAGCTTGATCTCGATCCCGACGACGGCCAGCGTCTCCGCCGCGACCTCGACCGGGAAGGCCGGCAGGGCCGGAAGCGCCGCGCAGGCGCCGGTGGCGCCGCCGACGGTCGCGGTGGCCCGGGCCGCCCGCTCGACCAGCAGGCCCGCGATCTCGTCGTCGGTGCGGCCGGGGAACTGCGCCCGCAGCGTGGCCTGGTCCCGGATCTGCAGCCGGGGGCCCATCGCCACCACCTGCCCGGTCAGCCAGCTCAGGCCGGAGCTGACCCCGCGGCCGGCCGAGCCCGCTCCCCGGCGGGCGCCGCCCGCGGTCCTGGCGACGGTTCCGGTGGCGCTGCCCGCGCCCCGGCGGGCGGCGCCGCTGCCGCGCCTGACCGCGTCCGCGCCGCGGCCCGCGACGTACTGCAGCGCCCCGATGATCCGCTTCTTGTCCCCCGAACCGGAGCCGTCTGCCTCGGATAGTTCGACGGCGACCTCGGCCGCCTGCCGTGCGGCCGCGTCGTCACCCGCCGCCTGCCCGCTCTCAACTCCGGCCATCTGAAGCCACCCATCCGTCGACGTGCTTGCCTTACCCACGCTCCCTGCGACTCATGTAGTAACAACGCTACCCAGACTAAAGGCGACTAACTGGACGCCGCGTGGCAGGCTAGCTGGGTCGGCGACGACGCCACCCCCGGCATCGCGCCGAAGCAGACCTGGGCCGCGCGCGGATGCCAGCGCGAGACTGGCGGAGTCGGCTGACCCGAGCCGACACCCTGACCGCCCGGGGCGATGCCGCCCGGCCTGACGCCGGCCGTCCCGGTCCGGGCAGCGCGCGCTCCGGTGGGGGCGGCGAGCGCTCCCGTGCGGGCCGAAGGGGCTCCGCTGCGGCCGCCGCCGACGGCGACCATGCCCCCGGGGTCGGCCGACCCGAGACCGGCGGGCGACTGCGCCGACGCCAGCGCGGGACGCGGGGCCGGACCGGGCGCGACGCCCGCCGACCCGAGCACGAACAGCGCCATCACCGCGGCGACGAGCGCGGCCGGCAGCAGCGTCACCCCCGGATGCCACCGAACGGCCCCCGCGCCGAGCCCGATGGCGCCGCGCAGCCGGTCGAGCAGCAGCGCGATGACAAGCTGCGGGAGCGGCAGCGCGGGACCGAAGCCCCGGCTCGCCTCCTGCCGCAGGCGGCGGATGACCGCCCGCCGCTGGCGGCCGGTCAGGCCCGGCAGCAGGTAGATCGTGACCCCGCGCGGAAGCCGCTCGGCGATGCCCTGCAGCCCGGTTGCGTCATGAGAGCCCGACACGAAGTCGCGACGGCGGACGTGAATCACGGCTCCGACCATTCCCGCAGGTCAGTCCGCACGCAGACACCAAAAATACTCACCGGCTCCCCCCGTCGCCGTATTGCAGCACTGAATATAACGCAACGGTTTGCCATGTTCACGTAATTAGGCGAAGTTGCCCGCTTCGCGTCGCGACCCCATCCCGGTCTACCCTGCGTAGATGATCCCAGGGCAAACCGACGCCGACCCGCAGGGCGCGCCGCAGCCAGGCCAGCCGGCCGCGTCCGGCCTGGTCGACCAGCCGACGGCGGCGGCGGGCGGCGGCGACTCGGTCGCTGGCACCGCGGCTCGCCCGTCCCTGCGGCCGGTGCTGCGAGCGCGCCTGGCGCTGCCGCTCGGCCTGATCGCGGGCCTGCTCCTGGCGGCGGCGTTCCCGCCGGTCGGCCTGTGGCCGCTCGCCTTCGTCAGCCCGGCCCTGCTGGTGCTGGCGCTGTCCGGCCAGTCGCTGCGGGGCGCGTTCACGGTCGGCCTGGTGTTCGGCCTCGCGTTCTTCTTCCCGCTGGTCGCCTGGGTCATCAACCTGGCCTGGTTCGCCTGGGTCGCACTCGCGATCGCCTCGGCCCTGATCTTCGCGGTGTTCGCGATCGCGCAGCGGCTGCTGCTCAACCTGCGCTGGTGGCCGCCCGCGGTGGCCGGCTGGTGGGTGGCGGCCGAGGCGTTCAGGGACCGCTGGCCGTGGGGCGGGTTCCCGTGGGGCCGGCTGGCGATGAGCCAGGCCGGCGTCCCGACCCAGGGCTGGGCGGCGATCGCCGGGCCGCCCGCGCTGACCTTCGTCGTCGCCCTCGTCGGGGCCGCCCTCGGCCGGCTGCTGCTGTCGGTCCTGCCCACGCCGGGAACATCGGGAATACCACAGACGCCGCGAACGCCACGCCGGCTGCTGGCGCCCGCGCTGGCGGTGGCGGGCTCGGTCGCGCTGGCGCTGCTGCCGGCCGCGCTGACGCTCGACCCGGTGCCCGCGCACGGCCCGACCTCCGTGGTCGCCGCCATCCAGGGCAACGTGCCCCGGGCCCGGTCGCTGGCGGCCGAGCTCGACAACGTCGAGCGGGAGATCACCCTCAACCACGTCGCCGCCACCGACAAGCTGGCCGACAAGGTCGCCGCAGGCCAGGCCGCCCGGCCCGACCTGGTGATCTGGCCGGAGAACTCGACCGACATCGACCCCACCCTCGACCCGCCCACGTACGAGGAGATCAGCAGCGCCGCCGCCGCGATCGGCCGCCCGATCCTGGTCGGGGCGGTGCTGCAGAACCCGCAGCGCAACGCGGGCGTGCTCTGGCTCCCGGGCAAGGGGCCGACGACCATCTACGCGAAGCGCCGGCTGGTGCCGTTCGGCGAGTTCCTCCCGTTCCGGGCCCTGATCAGCAAGATCACCTCGCTGACGTCGCTGCTGCCGACCGACTTCACGCCCGGGCACCAGACCGTGGTCTTCGACACCGGGCAGATCAAGCTGGGCGACGTCATCTGCTACGAGGTCGCGTTCGACGACCTCGTCCGGTCCGAGGTCGCGGCGGGCGCGAACCTGCTGTCGGTGCAGAGCAACGACGCCACCTTCGAGCGCGAGGGCCCGACCACGGCCGAGAGCAGCCAGCAGCTGGCGATGGCCAGGATCAGGGCGGTCGAGTTCGACCGGACCGTCGTCGTCGCCTCCACCACCGGCTACAGCGCGATCGTGGCCCCCGACGGCGCGGTGATCGCGCGCACTGCCATGTGGACGCAGGCCGAGCTCGACGCCCGGGTTCCGCTGCTCACCTACAGCACGCTGGCCGAACGGCTCGGCGCCGGGCCCGAGTGGGTCATCGTCGCCGCGACCACGGTCGCGCTCGGGCTCGCGATCGGCCAGTCGGCCGCCCGGCGTCGCCGGGCCCGATCAGGTAACCGGCCGGCCGAGAGCGCGCCGGCCGAATAAACTGGGCCATTCCGCGCGGCATTCCCCCGCGAACGGGAAAGGCCCGGGGAGGACGGCGGCAAGCTCGCCTACACCTGGCCGATCTCCACCGGCCGGACCACGATGCCGACCCCGGACGGAAGCACGCTCGTGAACCCGGCTTCGCTCCCGGCCGACCCGGCCGACTCGCCCACCACTACGTCTTCCCGCGGCAATACTTCGCGGCGTGGATCTGCGGGCGGAGCAACCTTCCGTTCGAGATAAAGATCTTGATTCTCCCGAACGGTCCCGGGTGACTCAGGGACGGGTCGAGTGCGACGAGGACTGCTGGTTGACGTGGGACGTGGGGGTGGCGACGGACGAGACCACCAGGATCACCCCGAGCGTGAGGGCCAGCGCGAGCGGGATGAGCAGCGGCGCCGCGGCACGGGCGGTACGGCGGCCGCGGGAGCGGCGATCCGTCGCACGGCGCTTGTCGCTCCCCGCACGATTGCCGTAGCTGCCCTCGATCAACGTCACGATGGCTACCCCCGCTCGGTAAAGGTGAGGTAGTCAGCCTAACTCTGTTACTCAACAGTTATCGAGTAGATAGCGAGACTTATCCGTTGCGTCACGGTTAGTTAGCATGCCTCCCACAACGTGGCGATGCCCTGGCCGACCCCGATGCACATCGATGCCGCGCCCCGCGCCGCGCCGCGGCGGCGCATCTCGTGCAGCAGGGTGGTGACGATCCGCGCGCCCGAGCAGCCGAGCGGGTGGCCGATCGCGATCGCGCCGCCGTTGACGTTGACCTTCTCCGGGTCGAGCTTGAGTTCGTCCACGCAGGCGACCGATTGTGCCGCGAACGCCTCGTTCAGCTCGACCAGGTCCAGGTTCTCGACCCGCCAGCCGGCCCGGGCGAGGGCCCGGTTCATCGCCGGCACCGGGCCGATGCCCATGTAGTCGGGGTGCACTCCGGCCGCCGACCCGCCGACGTAGCGGGCCAGCGGGGTGACGCCGGCGCGGCTGACCGCTTCCTCCGACATCAGCAGCAGCGCGGCCGCGCCGTCGTTCAGCGGCGACGAGTTGCCGCCGGTCACCGTGCCGCCCTTGCGGAACGCGGGCCGCTTGCCCGCCAGCTCCTCGAGCGTGATCGACGCCTTGATCCCCTCGTCGGCGGTCACGTCGCCGTGCGTGGTCGCGACCGGCACGAGCTCGGCCTCGAACCGGCCCGCGTCCCTGGCGGCGGCGGCCCGGTGGTGGCTGCGGAGCGCGAACTCGTCCTGCCGCTCGCGGGTGATGCCGTACTTGTCGGCCACGTTCTCGGCCGTCTCGCCCAGGCTGATCGGCGGGTACAGCTCCTGCATGCGCGGGCTCACCAGCCGCCAGCCGAGGCGGGTGTCGGCCGTCTCGAGCGACCGCGCCCAGGCGTCGCCGCTGCGCTGGACGACGAACGGCGCCCTCGTCATCGACTCGGTGCCGCCGGCCACGCAGATGTCGGCGTCGCCCGCCGCGATCGCCCGGGCGGCGTCGCTGACCGCCTCCATGCCCGAGCCGCAGAGCCGGTTCACGGTCGCGCCGGGGATCTCGACCGGCAGCCCGGCCAGCAGCACCGCCATCCGGGCGACGTTCCTGTTGTCCTCGCCCGCCTGGTTGGCGGCGCCCCAGTAGACGTCGTCGATCGCGGTCACATCGAGGTCACTGTTGCGCGCCATGAGCGCCTTGAGCACGTCGGCCGCGAGATGATCAGGCCGTACCTCGGCCAGCGCCCCCTTGACCTTGCCGATGGGCGTCCGACAGGCGTCGACCACGAATACCGAGCTCACTCTGACCTACCTCTCCATGGAACCCTCAGCTAACAACGATAAGACATGACGAACCGGGCAGCCCGGACGCCGCTGGCCGGACGGTGTTACCCGACCGTTACCGCTATCTGACGTTGAAGACGCAACCAGTTCGCGGCGGGAAACGTCGTGATAGGTATAGATAAGACAGCCGTGATGTGATGTTTCCCGATTTGATAAGAATCTCGCCTAGAATCTGAATGTTGCCTGCTCACCACGCGTTGTGACCGCTGGCGTCGCGTGCGCCCAGCCACGCTCAGGTGCACCGGGATCATCAATCTTGGCCGATTGACGAGGAGAGCCGAACTGTGTCGTTTTTGGGGAGTGCGGGCGGCGCCGGCCGGGCGGGCAAGGCGTTGCTGAAGCACCGGGTGATCGCGGGGACGGCGGGAGCGGGCACCGCGGTGCTCGTCGTCGGGTGCGCGTTCGCGGCGACGACCTCGACCGGGTCGAGCCACGAGAAGCTCGCCGACGTCAGCAACAACAGCTCGGTCAGCGCCGGCGCCCATCAGGCGAACCCGAAGACTAAGGCTAAGGTTGCGCCGGTCACCCCGTTGAAGATTGTCTCCGTGACCCCGTCCAGCGGGGCGCGCGGCGCGAACGGCGCCGCCCCGATCACGGTGAAGTTCTCGACCGCGCTGTCGCCGACGACCCCGCTGCCGAAGCTCTCCCCGGCGGTCAAGGGGAGCTGGCAGGTGTCCGGGGACACGGCGACGTTCACCCCGGCGGCGGGCTACCTGGCCGACACCACCGTGCGGGTCAGCGTGCCCGGCGGCGCCAGCGGCATCGCTCCCGCGAACACGGCGGCCGGGACGCTGAAGAGCACGTCGGTTACCTCGTTCACCACCGGCACTTACTCCACCCTGCGGCTGCAGCAGGTGCTGGCGCAGCTCGGCTACCTGCCGCTGACCTGGACGCCGACCGACCCGTCGACCGGCACGGTCGCCGCCACCGACGCGAACGCGCAGCTCTCGGCCGCCTACGACCCGCCCGCGGGCACGTTCACCTTCGACTCCGGCTACCCGAGCTCGCTCACCAGCCAGTGGTCCGTCGGGACGGACAACGTCCTGGTCGGCGGGGCCGTCCGCGCGTTCGAGAACAACATCGGCCTGACGATGGACGGCGACGCGGGCCCGCAGGTCTGGGCGGCGCTGCTCGACGCGGTCGCCAAGGACAAGACCAACCCCAACGGCTACAGCTACGCGCTCGCCACCCAGGGCTCGTCGAACGAGTCGCTGCAGGTCTGGCACGACGGCAAGCGGGTCGTGGTCACCCCGGCCAACACCGGCATCCCGGCCTCGCCGACGGTGGACGGCACCTACCCGGTCTACCTGAAGTACACCGTCACCCAGATGAAGGGCCTCAACCCGGACGGGACCAAGTACGACGACACCGTGTACTGGGCGTCGTACTTCAACGGCGGCGACGCCGTGCACGCCTTCCCGCGCCCCGGCTACGGGTGGTACCAGTCGCTCGGCTGCGTCGAGCTTCCCTACAACGGGGCGGGCCCGGGCGTGGCCGAGACCGTCTACAACTACCTCAGCTACGGGTCGCTGGTCACCGTGACCGGCGCGGTCGCCTGACCGGAGCTCAGGCCGCGCGAGCGGACGCGGACACCGCGGCCGCGAAGCGCGAGGACGGGCGTTCCCCGGCCACCTGCTCGGCGGTCTCGAACGTGCTGACCTCGGTCAGCCGGGGGGCCAGGGCGACTCGCAGCCCGGCTCCCGCCAGCCGATCGAGCAGGACCCGGCCGGTTTCCTGAGCGGACATCGGGACCCCGGACAGCAGCGAGCGGTCGGGGCGGCGCAGCCCGAGCATCCAGAAGCCGCCGTCGGTCGACGGGCCGAAGACCGCGTCCGCCTCGCCCGATTCGAGCGAGGCGGCCGCGTCGGCCAGCATGTCCACCGTGACCTGTGGCGCGTCGGTCCCGATGAGCACCATCGGCAGCGGCGCGACCGCGTAGGCGTCGGCGAACGCGGCCGCGAGCCGCTCGTCGAGCCCGCCGCCGCGCTGCCCGATCACCCGGAACCCGTCCGGCAGCCAGTCGCCGGGCGGGCCGTCGAGCGCGAGCACCCGCCTGGTCACCGGCGCGGCCGCCACTACCTCGAGCGTGTCGGCCAGCGCGGCCTCCGCCAGCACGGCCGCCTGGTGCGGATGGAGCGGCGGCGTGAGCCAGTCGCCGACCCGGTCCGGCGCCTCGGCGAGGACGATGACCTGGCTCCCGTGACCGGTTTCGATGTCGGTTTCCATGCCGCCGACGCTAGTAGCGCGATGCCGAATCGGCCTGGCTTACCGGCTTACGGATCGGTGACGGCGGTCGGCCCGGCTACCGGGTCAGCGGCCCGCCTGGGCGGCCCAGGACGGCGCCTGGTGGCGGGGCGCGGGCCGGGGGATCCGGGCGAGCGGGAGCGAGATCAGGAACTGGCAGCCGGGGCCGGTGTTGAGCACACTGATGTCGCCCGAGTGCGCCTCGACGATCCCGCGGGCGATGGACAGGCCGAGCCCGGCCCCGCCCGACGGGTCGGGGGTGCGCGCGCTCTCGCCGCGGAACGCCACGTCGAACACCCGGGGCAGATCGTCGAGCGGGATGCCGCCGCATTCGTCGGACACGCTGACGCACGCCATCCCCGACCGCAGCTCGCCCAGGATCTCGATCGTCCCGTCGGGCGGGGTGTGCCTGATGGCGTTGATGACCAGGTTCCTGACCGCGCGGCCGAACTCGGCGCTGTCGATCA
>Ga0335075_10008826_pt1 | contig 15429 bp, 11 predicted proteins | sample Lox_Sample_24_FD_206723 | JGI IMG/M metagenome (GOLD analysis project Ga0335075, IMG submission 206723) | Soil microbial communities from Loxahatchee National Wildlife Refuge, Florida, United States - Lox_Sample_2.4 | ecosystem: Environmental > Terrestrial > Soil > Wetlands | place: USA... | reverse complement strand
TTGTAGTTCTTGGCGTCCTTCTTCGCCAGGTACTTGGCCTCGGCCAGCGGCTTGGGGTAGGTCCAGAGGCCGACGTTGACGGTCAGGTGGAAATTCCGCGCTGGCTGGTTGAAATGCACGATCTGCCCGGTCAGGCTTTGCGTCCATGCTTCCGGCAGGCCGATCTTGAAGCCCGCCGTCGTGCCGAGTTCGGCCGCGCTGAAGTTGTGCCACACGTAACCGGGAGGCAGCACTGGGGGACTCGTTGACGAACTCGGCGTCGGGCTAGGGGAGGAACTGGGCGTCACACTCGCCGATGGGGACGGTTGCGGACTGGTGCTGCCACTCGGGCTTGCGGACGAGGAGGGCTTCCGTGATGGTGCTGCGGATGGCTTACCAGTACTGAGCGCGTGCCCAGGCTTCGGTGCCGCACTGTGCTGGCCCGCAGGCGGGGTGCTGACGTGCTTGCCGCCGGGTTTGGTGGAGCCGCTCGAAGCCGGATGGGTTGAGCTGGATCCGCCGGCTGCTTGCGTGCCGAGCTGCGAAGAGCTCAGTGCCTGCGTCGCCTGCGTGTGCGAATAGATGTCCCAGCCGACGAGCGCGGCTATCACGATCGCCGCAATGCCTGCTCCGGCTACCATCAACCGCCAGCGACCCGACGAGGGCTTGGACGGTCCGCTCCGGCTCCAGAACCGCAGCCAGCCGTTGCCGCCGCCGGATCCGGGGGGTCCACTTGGGCCAGCTGGTCCGCCGGTGGCCGGCGGACCAGCCTGGCCGGGGGTCCCGCCCGGCCGTTCGGCACCCGCGCTGCCTTCAGTCTCGCCGGAGCCCGGCTTCATCGGCTGCCACAGGACTGGCTCGCGGTCAGAGCCGAGAACCGGCATGTCAGCGTCGGCGCCTGCTGCACCGCGGGCGAGAGCAGCCTGGTTGAGCGCCTCACCCGGACCTGTCGCGTCCGGCATCGACAGTTCGGCATACACCGGGGGAGCGAGGAACGCCGCCCGCTGCTGGCTCGTCCGCTGGGGCTGGGCGCGATTTGTGGCCGGGTCTGGCGCTGCATTGGCAGAGTCACTAACAGCCGCAGCAGCCTGACCGCTGGCGTCCGCCGCCGCGGCAGCGGCGGCTGCTCCGGCCACGCCCGCCGCCGCGGCGGCGGGCGCATCACCGGCAGCTGAGTTGCGCGCGGCTGAGTTGCGGGCGGCTGGGCTGTGGGCGGCCGAGTCGTACGCGACCTCGCTGCTGGCAACGGCGTCACTGGCAGCTGAGTTGGACGAGACTGAGCTGCCAGCGGCTGCCCCGGCGGCACCTGAGTTCGCGGCAACCGAGTTGCCAGCGGCCGCGTAGCTTGCCACTGCGTCACCGGCAACTCCGCCAGCAGCGATTGAGCTGCGAAAGGCTGGGTCGGTGGCAGCTGAGCTCGCGAGTGAGCGTGCGCCGGTCCGCGCCGCGGTTGTCGCCTCCGACAACAGCCGCGCCGCCGTCGCCGCGTCCGGCCTGCCGCCGGGATCCCGGCTGAGCAGGGCGTCAATGACCGGGGCAAGCGGGCCAGCCGAGGGCGCCTGCGGGGCGTCTTCCGTTGCCACCCCGGCGGTGATGACGGTCGAGCCACCGATCCGGTCAAACGGCCCGCGTCCTTCTACAGCCGCATACAGCGTGGCGCCCAGTGACCAGAGGTCAGACGCTGAAGTTGCGACGTCACCGCGGACCCGCTCCGGCGCGGTAAAGCCAGGCGTGCCGACCACCATGCCGCCGAGAGTCATCGAGGGGTCTTCAGCGAAGGTCGCGATCCCGAAATCAGTCAGCACGGCCTTGCCGCCGTGGGGGACCAAGACGTTGCTCGGCTTGACGTCGCGGTGCAGCACGCCGGCTGCGTGCGCGGTCGCCAGCGCGCTGACCAGGCTGGAACCGAGTTCAGCGGCTTCCAGCGGTGGCAGCGGCCCGTCCTCGGTGATGACCCGGTCCAGCGAACGGGCCTCGACCAGCTCCATGATGATCCACGGGGTGCCGCCCTCCTCGACCACGTCGTAGACAGTTACGACGCTGGGGTGCTTGAGCCGGGCCGCGGTCCTGGCCTCACGCAGCGTGCGCTGATAGATCGCCTCGGTGTCGGAAGGCGAGGCGTGCGCGGCTATCTGCACCTCCTTTACGGCCACGTCCCGGGCGAGCAGTTCGTCACGGCCTCGCCAGACGATCCCCATCGCGCCGCGGCCGATCGGCCCCTGCAGGCGATAACGGCCGGCAATCAGCCGGCCGCTGCCCATGACTGCGTGCATGGCGGGACCCTATCTACAGCCGACACTCAGTGTCCTGTGAGGAAGATGTGAGTTTGGACCGACGACAGCGTAGCGTCCGCAGGGGTCGGATTCGTTACTGTTGTGGCCTCGCCATCGCTGCCACATCCAGGGCTTTGTCCAGCTGCGCCGTGCTGATGTCGCCGCGCGCGACATATCCGCGGGAGATCACTACGTCGCGGATGGTCGCTCCAGTCTCTAGCGCCTCGTGCGCGACGGCTGCGGCGGCCTCATACCCGATGAACGGGTTCAGCGCGGTGACGATCGCCGGCGACGACTCGGCGTTGCGCCGCAAGTGCTCAACATTGGCGCCGATGCCAGCCACGCACTTGTCGGCGAGTGACATCGATGCGGCCGACAGAAGGCGCAGCGAGGACAGCAGATTGCGGCCGATGACCGGCATCATGACGTTCAGCTCGAAGTTGCCGGCCGCGCCGCCGAAGGCGACTGCGGCGTCGTTTCCCACGACCTGCGTGCAGACCTGACACACCGCTTCGCAGATAACCGGGTTGACCTTGCCCGGCATGATCGACGAGCCCGGCTGCAGGTCCGGGATGCGGATCTCGGCCAGGCCCGTCCGCGGCCCTGAGCCCATCAGCCGCAGGTCGTTGCAAATTTTGTAGAGGCTGACCGCGATGGTCCTGGTCACGCCGCTCGCCGCGACCAGACCGTCCCTGGCGCCCGCAGCCTCGAAGTGGTTGGGTGCCTCGGTCAGCGGCAGCCGCATGCCGGTGGCCAGGTGGCCGATCACGGAGGCCGCGAAGCCTGCGGGCGCGTTCAGGCCGGTGCCGACCGCGGTCCCGCCGAGCGGCAGTTCGCCGACGTCGGGCAGTACATCGCGGGCCCGCTGCAGGCCGTGCCGGACGGCCGCTGCGTATCCGCCGAACTCCTGGCCCAGCATCACCGGCGTCGCGTCCATCAGGTGCGTGCGGCCGCTCTTGACCACGTCGGTGAACTCGGCAGCCTTGGCATCCAGCACGTCAGCGAGGTGACCGAGAGCGGGAAGCAGCGAGAGCACGATCAGCCGCACCGCAGCCAGGTGGATCGCCGACGGGAAGACGTCGTTGGACGACTGGGACGCGTTCACATGGTCGTTCGGATGGACGGGCCGGCGGAGCCTCTGCGTGGCCAGGCGGGCGATCACCTCGTTGGCGTTCATGTTTGACGAAGTGCCCGAGCCGGTCTGGAACACGTCGATCGGGAACTGGTCGTCGTAGCGGCCGGGGGCGACCTCGGCGGCGGCATCGTGGATGGCTGCTGCCATATCGGCAGGCAGGACGCCAAGCTGGCCGTTGACTACGGCGGCCGCGCCCTTGATCGAGGCCAGCGCGCCGATCAGGTCGCGGGACACCGGTTCGCCGGAGATCTCGAAGTTCTGCACCGCGCGCTGCGTCTGCGCGCCCCACAGCGCATCTGCGGGCACAGCCACTTCGCCCATCGAGTCGTGCTCGATGCGATAGCCCTCCGGTGCGCCGGCCATGACAACCTCCCGCGTCAGCTGGGTCCCGAGCCGATCGTCAGCAGCGGCTGCTTAGGCGCGGTGACATCAGCGAAGAAGTCGTTGCCTTTGTCGTCCACCACGATGAAGGCGGGGAAGTCGCGGACCTCGATCCGCCACACCGCTTCCATGCCGAGCTCGGGGTACTCGAGCACCTCGACCTTGGTGATGCAGTCCCGGGCGAGCTTGGCGGCCGCGCCGCCGATCGACCCGAGGTAGAAGCCGCCGTGCTCCTGGCAGGCCTTGGTCACTGCGGCAGACCGGTTCCCCTTCGCGAGCATGACGAGCGAACCGCCCGCCGCCTGGAACTTGTCCACGTAGGAGTCCATCCGGCCGGCCGTTGTCGGACCGAAGGAGCCGGACGCGTAGCCTTCGGGCGTCTTAGCCGGGCCGGCGTAGTAGACCGCGTGATCGCGCAGGTAGGCCGGCATGGGCTGGCCCGAGTCGAGTAGCTCGTTGATCTTGGCGTGCGCGATGTCCCGAGCCACCACCATGGGGCCGCTGAGCGCCAGCCTGGTCTTGATGGGGTAGCGAGACAGCTCGGCCCTGATCTCGTTCATCGGCCTCGACAGGTCGATGCGAACGACGTCGGAATCCAGGTCAGCCGCCTCGGTGTCAGGAAGATACTGCGCGGGATCGGTCTCCAGTTGCTCGAGGAATACCCCGTTCCCGTTGATCTTGGCTTTGGCCTGCCGGTCCGCGGAACAGGACACCGCGATCGCGACGGGGCAGGACGCGCCGTGGCGGGGGAGCCGGATCACCCGCACGTCGTGACAGAAGTACTTGCCGCCGAACTGAGCGCCGATCCCGGCGCGCCTGGTGATATCCAGCACTTGCTGTTCGAGTTCGACGTCGCGGAAGCCGTGGGCGTCCATCGAGCCGGCCGTCGGGAGCGCATCGAGGTACTTGGCCGATGCGTACTTGGCCGTTTTGAGCGCGTACTCGGCGCTCGTGCCGCCGACCACGATGGCCAGGTGATACGGCGGGCAGGCAGCCGTTCCGAGCGAGCGGATCTTTTCCTCAAGGAACGACGCCATCTTGGCCGGGCTAAGCACTGCCTTGGTCTCTTGATAGAGATACGACTTGTTGGCCGAGCCGCCGCCCTTGGCCATGAACAGGAACTTGTACTCAGCGCCACCGGTTGCGTACAGCTCGATCTGGGCCGGGAGGTTGCTGCCGGTGTTGCGCTCGTCCCACATAGTCAGCGGCGCTAGCTGGGAGTAGCGAAGGTTGAGCTTGGTGTAAGCGTCGTACACGCCGCGGGCGATGTGCTCTTCGTCCCGGCCGTCGGTGAGCACGTGCTGGCCGCGCTTGCCCATGACGATGGCAGTGCCGGTGTCCTGGCACATCGGAAGGATGCCGCCGGCCGCGATGCACGCGTTCTTGAGCAGGTCGCCGGCGACGAACTTGTCGTTGGGGCTCGCCTCGGGGTCGTCCAGGATCGATCGCAGTTGCCGCAGGTGCGCGGGCCGCAGCAGGTGCGCGATATCGTGCATGGCGGTGGCGGTGAGCTCGGTCAGTACCTTCGGCTCCAGCTGCAAGAACTCCCGGCCGAATGCCTTTGCCACGCTGATGCCATCGGCTGTGAGCAGCCGGTATTCGGTCTCATCGGCGCCAGTGGGCAGCATGTCGGTGTAGGAGAACTCGGGCATGGGCACGTCCTTGAGCCGGGTGTTTTACCTTCGATCCTATTTCCGGCCGCGGATTTTCGGTGATCCGGGAGAGTTATGCGGACTATGACATGCGTAACTCTCGGGATCACGGTGGATGGCTCAGCTTAGGCGCGCATGCCTGACGCGCGAGAGCTGCCACCGGGGATCCGGCAGCAGCCCTCGCTTGTTGCGTCTGGCTCGCTCGGCCTACATGGCCTCGGCCTCCAGGAGCTCCGCATCCAGCAGCTCGGTGGTGAGCGCGTCGCCTTCTGCGGACTCGGGCTGTCCGGCCGGGGCACCTGCGTGCCGCATCCGGATGGCGACGGCGATCACGATCAGCGCGACGGCGTCGAAGATCGCGGCAGCCGTGAAGGCGGCAGCCATCCCGTGCACCTTGATGTGCTCCGCCTGGGCTGCGACCGACGCGCCGAGGACCGGGTGCCGTGCGGCCGCGCGGCTCTCGGTGCCGTAGATCGTCACCAGAATGGCCAGGCCCAGCGCGCCGCCGACTTGCTGCATCACGTTGACCATGCTGGCTGCCACGCCGGACTCTTTCGGCGGCACGCCTGCCAGCGAGGCCATTGTCAACGGTACGAACACAACGCCCATGCCGGTGCCGAGCAGCAGCATCGGGACGAGCACGCCGGGGAAGTAGGTCGTCCCGGTACTGAGCTGACCAAGCCAGGCCATCCCGGCGACGACCGGTAGCAGGCCCGCGATCATCAGTGACTTCGGCCCGAACCGGTTCACCAGCTGCGGCGCCAGCCTGGACGTGGCGAACAGCGCACCTGTCATCGGGACGAAGGCCAGCCCTGCCTTGACAGGGCTGAATCCCAGCACCTCCTGAACGAACTGCGTCAGGAAGAAGAACGACCCGAACATGCCGGCCACCAGCAGCAGCCGGGCGACATAAGACGCGGCGCGGCTGCGGTCCCGTACCAGCCAGAGCGGCGTGATCGGCTGGCTGGTCCTGGTCTCGATTAGCAGGAAGGCGCCGAGGAGCAGCGCTGCCAGCGCGAACGAGCCGATCGACACGCGGTTGGACCAGCCGTTCGAGGCGACGTTGATGAAGGCGTAGACCAGGGCCGACATTCCTGCCGTGGAGGTGATGGCGCCGGCCGCGTCGAAGTGCCCGCGTTGCCGCTGGGACCTGGCCAGAAGCCGCGGTGCCAGCGCCACCACCGCGATGCCGATGGGCACGTTAACGAAGAACACCCAGCGCCAGGACGCCCACTGGACGATGATCCCGCCGAGTACCAGACCCAGCGACGAGCCGCCCATGGTAACGGCTGTGAAGATGCTAAGAGCCCGGATCCGCTCCCGGCCTTCAGGGAAGCCGGTCACGATTGCGGCCAGTACGGCAGGGGACGCGATAGCGCCGCCGACGCCCTGGACCGCGCGCGCCGCGAGCAGGAGGCCGGACGAGGTCGCCAGCCCGCCGGCCAGCGAGGCCAGCGTAAAGATCGCAAGCCCGGTCATGAAGGCCTGGCGCCTGCCGAGGATGTCACCAGCCCGGCCGCCGAGCAGCAGCAGGCCGCCGAAGGTGAGGGCGTAAGCGTTGAGCACCCAGGACAGGCTGGTTGCTGACAAGTGCAGCCCAGTCGACATGGACGGCAGCGCGATGTTCACCACCGTCATATCCAGGACGATCATCAGCTGAGCGCAGAGCACGACGGCGAGGGTGATATTCCGCCGGTCGTGGCTGCGCGCGGCATGCGAAGGGTGAGCTGGGGGTGAAACGGAGCCGACCTCCCGCGACCTTGCGGGCGCGGCGTGGTTTGGCGAAGAAGACATGGTTCCTTCCCGGAACGGTGCGGTGACGGCCCGCGAGCCACGACATCACTGGCAAGCGCGGCTAGAGTGAGCTAAGCTATTCGGAGGATCCCTCCGGTAACTATACGGAGGATCCCTCCGCTTCGCAAGTTGATAACTGCTGGAGTTAGCGATGAGCGCAACCGAGCCGGCCAGCCAGGCCGCATCGCCAGAGCGCAATTTGCCGGTTCTGCATGCGGCGCCGCCGAAGCGGGCTGACGCGCGCCGTAACTACGACCGGCTGCTCGCGGCCGCCACAGCGCTCTTCGCCGAGCGCGGTGCTGACGACGTATCGCTGGAGGAGATCGCCCGCCGGGCAGGCGTCGGCATCGGCACGCTGTACAGGCATTTCCCGGCCCGCCAGGCCCTGCTCGAGGCGGTGTACAAAGATCAGGTCGACGGGCTCGAGGTACTGGCGGGCAAACTGCTCGCGTCCGAATCCCCTGGCGCGGCGCTCGGTGAGTGGATGCGCGCATTCGTGGCATTCGGCCGGACTAAGCGCAGCCTGAGCTCTGCGCTGGTAGCCACCATCGGCAAAGACTCCGAGCTCATGTCGGCCTGCAGCATGATCATTCGAGGCTGCACGGAAACGGTGCTCAGCCGGGCCCAGGAAGCCGGCGAGGCACGTCCGGAAGTGCAGAGCGCAGACATCATGCGCCTAGCGCACGCTCTCATCACAGCCACGGAGATGGGTCCGGCGGACCCGGATCAGCCGGAGCGGCTCGCCAACCTGATTGTGGGCAGCGTGCTCGTGCCCGAAGCTGAGCGGACCTGAGGTCAGTTCCTCAGGCTCCCGGGGACAGCTTTGCGAGCCCCGATTCCGCTCACTGTGACTCTGCGAGAGGCGGCTCCCTCGCCGGAATCCGCCCGCGCGCCGACCGGCATGCACCGGTCGCTGCGGGGTAACAACGCAATGCCGGGTGGCCGGCCACCGTCCGGCAGATCCGGGCGAGGGCACGGCCACCCGGACCAGCCCCGAGAATGAGGATGGTGCATCGTGAGCATCCCCGAGCAGGGCATGAGCCCTGAGCAATTTCACGAACAGGTCGACATTGACGAGGCCGTCAGGCAACTGCGGTTAGCTGCCCACGACATCGCGGTGGCGTCCGGCTGCATCGGGCTGGGTGACCTGAATGAGGCGCACACGAACGTCATCACGGCGCGCGCCGCAGCGGACGCCGCCGAGGAGATCCTTCGCGTGGCCATCATGTCCGGCGGGCACGATCTTCCCTGACCACGCCTATCACGCGGATCTGGCCAGTAATGCCACCCGGCCTGCCGGCGGACCCGTCCCGCGAAGCTGAGCCGGCTGAGTGCCGCTGGCCTTCGCGGCGTCTGACTGGCTTGCTGCCAGTGCGGCACGGGCTCCGATCAGCCACTGCCTCGCCAGGTTCAGCCTGGCCGCGGTGTCGCCGATCTCACGGGCCAGCTGCCGATCATGCGCGCCTTGGGCGGCCTTGGCGCTGAGTTCGGTAAGAATTGCGGCGAGCCGCTCCACACGTTGCTCCGCCCGGCTAACCGAGTCCCCGGCCGTTGCTACTTGCATGTGTCTCCCGGCCATCGCATCCTCATCCGCCGCCATGGCACGGCGGCCGGAAAACAGGATCAGGAGCGCCGCCCAGCTAACAGCCGCCGGTACGGCGTCCCGTGACGCGTCGAACGCCCCGGCCCAGTGACGCTGCCGGACGTCCATAATCACGGTTGCCACGTACACGGCCGTGATAGCGAGGCTGACGACGCACAAGAGGCCGACCAGCAACCACCGCCAGAGCGGCCGGCGGCGTGCCGCGACCCGTGACAACTGCTGGCCCGCTGCCCGAGCGGCGCCTTTGGCTGATCCGCGCTGCCCGGCTGGCGCCGTCTGTCTGGTCTGTCTGGCCGGTGTGCTCGGCCTGGCCGCCTGGCAGGCAACCGCATCATGATGATTTGCCACAGCGAACCTGCCGATGCTGAAGCTCGCAAACTCGTCCGATTGCGCTTAGCCCATCGCAATAAGCAGCGGCGAGCACACGCACATTGGTTCTGCCCCGCTTGGGGCCCCGTCAGTCCGCCGTGGCGCCCGCAGCCTCTCCGCATATCACGGTTCCGGTGCAGGCATATCGGGATAAACGGCGCGCTGAACGGTACCGGGAGCCGTGAAGAGTCACTCGCGCCACGCAGATCATGACCGCTTTGCCAGCTATGAGTGTTTGCTGGCTGTGGCGCTGCGAAGGTCGGGGAGGCACGGGCCCGAGTCCCACGAAAGGATTAGTGTGTGACTCACACATCAGTCTCGTAAGCCGAGCGCCAGGGCCATTGCCCGCCGACGGTCGCTGCGAGCGGCGAACGGAGGCGGTAAGGATGGCACAGGCAACGGGAACTTTCACCGTCGCGTCCTGGGACGAGAGCACCTACCAGGACCTAGGTGAGGGTGCCAAGCTCACCAAAGCGACGGTCACTTTCGGCATGAAGGGCGATATCGCCGGTAAGGCAACCTGGGACGCGCTCATGTGCTACCGCGCGGACGGCACTGCTGCCTTCACCGGGATCCAGCGCGTAGAGGGCCAGCTGGCCGGCGTAGACGGCAGCTTCGTACTGCAGGCTGACGGTGAGTATGCCGACGGTGAAGCACGATCACGCTGGCAGGTCATCACCGGCACCGGCACCGGCGGACTGGCGGGCCTGACCGGCACAGGCGAGTCGGTCGCGACCGCCACCCCGCCGGGTAGCTTCACCTTCGACTATGACTTCAGCTGATCATGTGAGCCTGGACCGGCCGGCGAACGTTTTCGGGGCGCTGGCGCTGGTCGTCAGTGACCAGATTGCCGATGCGACCGCTGAGGCGGCGGGGCGGGCCGACTCCGCTCCGGCAGCGCTAGCGGCACTTTTGCATTTCCTGGACAGGCCGAGCGTGGACATTCTCCGCCAGGTGCTCGGTTTGTCGTCATCCGGCGCAGTCAGGCTGCTCGACCGCCTCGCCGAATCCGGTTACGCCGAGCGGGTGCCCGGCGCCGATCGCCGGTCGACTGCGATCGTGCTGACCGACGCTGGCAGGCTGGCGGCCGAGCAAGTCTGCCGGGCCAGAGCCGGAGTGCTCGACCGGGCCACGGCCACGCTGTCACCGGCAGAACGAGCGGAGTTCGACAGGCTCGCAGGCAAGATGCTGATCGGGATGATGCGCGGACCGGGCGCGGTCCGGTGGATCTGCCGGCTGTGCGACACCGGCATCTGCCGTGGGTCACCTGGCGGCTGCCCCGTCGGGAACGTTGCCCGCGAACGGTACGCGGCCGGAAATCCCTGAGTATCGCTATCAGCCTCGGCGGGCTTGTCAGGAGCCCGGAGGCAGGCGCCCGTCAGTCGCACGGACCGACTGGCGGCCAGAGTCGACAGCCGCGTCGTCACCGGCCGCTGCACCCGGCGCCTCGTCGGCGGCGAAGTCGTCGGCCACTATGTCCGTGCCGGCCGCGGAGGTCGCGGCTCCGGCAGCGATCGAAGCTGCCGCCACGCCGGCCCCGGCGGCCTCTTCGTGCACGTACCGGCCACCGCGGAACGCCGAGGCGGCGGCTGCGATCACCAGCACCACCATTGCCATGACGAACACGATCACCAGTCCGTGATGGAACGGCTGGGAGATCAGGCGCGGGAAGAATGCCTTGCCGGTGAGCACGGCTACGTTCCGGGCTGGCAGGTGGCTCAGTACTCCGGTCGGGGCGAGCAGTGACTTCACCGGGTTATAGCCGAGGAAGGCGGCGAACAGGCTGCCAACCGGAGGCAGCGAGGCTATCCGGTGCGCGATCAAGCCCGGCACGCCTTGCGCTGTCAAGCCGCTGGTCAGCGTCGTCGGCAAGGTGGCGGCCAGACCGGCGATCATCAGCGAGAAGAACACGCCGATCGACAGGACGAAGCCAGAGTTCTGGAACGTCGCCAGCATCCCGGATGCCGCCCCGCGCTGCTTGGCGGGGACGCTGTTCATGATCGCCGCGGCGTTCGGCGCCGAGAACAGTCCCATGCCAGCGCCGGCCAGGAAGATCAGCGCGGCGAACTCCGGGTAGCTGAAGTCGACCGGGATGAACAGCAGGCCGCCGAACGCCAGCGCGGATACCAGCAGACCGCCTGAGGCGAAAGCCCGGGCGCCGTGCTTGTCGGACAGCCAGCCCGAAACCGGCCCGGAGACGACAAAGCCGCACGTCAGCGCGAGCAGGTAGATACCAGACCAGAGCGGCGTGTCCTTGTAGGCGTAGCCATGCAGGGGCAGCCAGATGCCCTGCAACCAGATGATGAGCATGAACTGGAGGCCGCCACGGGCGATGGCGGCCAGCAAAGTCGCACCGGTGCCGGCCGCGAACGCCCTGATGCGCATCAGGCGCAGGTCGAACATGGGCGAAGTGACCCTGGTTTCGATAAAGCAGAACAGGAGCAGCAGCCCTACGCCGCCGAAGAGCCCGGTTAGCACCAGCGGGCTGGTCCAGCCCATCGAGTGGCCGCCGTACGGCTGGATGCCGTAGGTGATGCCGGTGAGCAGCATGATCAGGCCCACCGCAAACGTGACGTTTCCGAGCCAGTCGATCTTGGCTGGCGTCCGTACCCCGACTTCCCGCAGGCTGAGGTACGACCAGATCGTTCCGCCGAGGCCGATCGGCACCGAGACGATGAACACCAGTCGCCAGTCCACCGCGGCCAGCACGCCGCCCAAGATCAGCCCGATGAACTGGCCGGAGATGCCGGCGACCTGGTTGATGCCCATGGCAGTGCCGCGCTGATTGGACGGGAACGCGTCCGTCAGGATCGCCGGAGAGTTCGCCATCAGCATCGCCCCGCCGACCGCCTGGATGACCCGCCAGCCGATCAGCCACAGGGCTCCCGCGCCCCCCGTATACGGATCAAACGGGAGCGCGAGGGCGCCGAGGCCGAAGATCGCGAAGCCAGCGTTGTACATCCGCACGCGGCCGTAGATGTCGCCCAGCCGGCCCAGCGTGACGACCAGGACGGCGGAAACGACGAGGTAGCCCATCAGCATCCACAGCAGGTAGCTGATGTTGCTGGCCTGGAGCGGATCAAGGTTAATGCCACGGAAGATGGCGGGCAGCGCGATGATCACGATCGACGCGTTGACCGTCGCGGCGAGCATGCCCAGGGTGGTGTTGGAGAGTGCGACCCACTTGTAACGCCCGCCAGTCGCGCCGGGCCTGCCTGCAGCCCTCGGTGCGGTCGCGTCGCTCACCTACTGGCTCCCGGTCTTGGCTTCAATTACTTGCTGCGACAAAACTAACAGGCGGCCTGGCCTACCCGGGCGGGAGCCTAGCGGCGACCGGTGCCGCCAGCAGGGCCTAATGCTACTCGGCGACATATGCCAAAAAGGTCGTAAATGGTGAGAGCTGCCATTATTATTGACGCCATGCTTGCCGGAGTTGACGTAGCTAGCTTTCAGGGTTCGCCAGGGTCATGGACCAGCGCCGCCGGCGATTTTGCCTGGGCCGCAGTCAAGCTCACCGAGCTTGAGCCTAACGGGACCAAGTACGTTAATCCAGACGCGAAAGCCGACATGGATTGGCTGCATACCAACAACAAGGCGCGCATCGGATACTTTTTCGGGCATCCGTCAGTGGACGCTACCCAGACGGTTGACTTCTTCCTGTCTGAGTTCAACCACTTCGGCCTCTACGACACGGACGCGGTAGCCCTCGATCTGGAAACGGCGGACGGCCTGTCCGCTCAACAGGTGGCGGCCTGGGCTGCCGATGTGCAGTCTCAGTTGCAGAAGCGGCTCGACAGGACCCCGCTGCTGTACACGTTTGTCGATTTCGCGAAAGAGGGCAACTGCGCGGGCCTCGGCGACTACCCGCTGTGGATCGCCGATCCGTCTAGCCCTGAGGGCCACCCGGTGGTGCCGGCGCCCTGGAAGACCTGGACCATACACCAATATACGACAATTGCTAATATTGACCGTGACGTAGCCGATTACGCCAGCCAGTCAGCAATGGTTCAAGCGCTCGGCAAGAAAACACCACCACCGGAGCCTGACATGTTGAACCTCGGGGGGACTTCCTCTGCCATCGCGGCGACGATCTGGCCGAACGGCCGGAAGGTGCTCGCCGGCATCGGCACGGATTCATACGTGTACCGGAAGGCGTGGTCCGGGAGTGCCTGGGGCGACTGGGCGAAGGTGAGCACGACCAAGGCCAAAGGCACCCTGGCGCTCACCTCGGCCGGTACGGGCGACGGCGCGATCTACTACATCGAGCCGTCGGGTCAGACGGTGGAGATAACCACCAGCAACTACGGGGACACCTGGACCTGAGGCGAACCTGCACCACCCTCGCTGGTAACACGTCGGTGACCTGCGGCTGGAGTATCTTCTACAGAGTGACCTACCGCCCGGGACCGCGAGATCTTCGTGCCTCAGACTCCGAACGCGACCGGGTTGTCACGCTGCTTGGCGAGGCCGCGGCTGACGGCAGGCTGAACCCAGACGAGCATGCTGACCGCGTAGAACGCGCGTACCAGGCGCGGACTCTCGGAGAACTCGCTGCGTTGACAACGGATCTCGCCGGCCCGGCAGCTCAGCCGATCCGGCTAGACGGCCGGCGACCCGTCACTGGCGTATTCGGGCGCGATAGCCGGGACGGCTGCTGGGTGGTACCGGAGAACCTGCCAGTCATCGCAATCTTCGGCGAGGTGGAACTCGACCTCCGGCAGGCGCTGCTGCAAAGCGGCCGGACCGTCATCTATGCAACGCTCATGCTCGGCACAATTCACCTCCTCGTGCCGGACGGGGTCGTGGTCGAGACGACCGGCAGCGCTGTCCTTACCCGGAGGATTACCCGTACCGTCCGACCGCCGGGACAACGGATCACCGCGCCCGGGTTCGGCAGGGCCGACCGGAGCGAGCCCCCGGACCAGCCCGTCATCGAGCTTCGCACGTTCGGCTTCGGCGGCACTATCAAGGTGACGTCGCCGAAACGGCCTCGCCGCCTCGGCGGCCTTCGCCGCTTCGGGCAGCTCCGCTAACGACCGAAGTCAGCAGCTAGTACTGCACGACCGAATATTTGGCGACTTTCCACAGCTGATGCTCGCTATGGATGTTGCGTACGGTGCCGGACCGGGCGCGCATGACCAGCGAATGCGTGACTGCCCCGCCAGCCCGGTACCTGACGCCGGCCAGCAGCTCGCCGTCGGTAATGCCGGTTGCCGCGAAGAACGCGTCGTCAGACGTAACCAGGTCGTCGGTACTGAGGACCTGGTCCAGGTCGTGTCCGGCAGCTAGTGCCTTATCGCGCTCGGCATCATCCCGTGGCGCGAGCTTGCCGAGAATGACGCCGCCAAGGCACTTAACCGCGCACGCCGCGATGATCCCTTCCGGGGTGCCGCCGATGCCGAGCAGCAAGTCGATGCCGGTGCCGTCTCGGGCCGCCATGATCGCTCCGGCGACGTCACCGTCGGTGAGCAGCTTAATCCGGGCACCAGCTTGCCGGATCTCGCGAATGAGGTCGGCATGTCGCGGGCGGTCGAGCATCACGACGGTCACATCGGAGGGCGAGCAACGTTTGGCTCGCGCGACGGCCGCTATGTTCGCGGCGGGCGGAGCGTCGAGATCGACGACACTTGCCGCTTCGGGGCCCGTCACGAGCTTGGACATGTAGTAGACCGCTGACGGGTCGTACATCGAGCCGCGGGCGCTCACTGCGATCACCGAGATCGCGTTCGGCATGCCGTTCGCGGTGAGTCGCGTGCCGTCAATGGGGTCGACGGCCACATCGCAGAGCGGGCCGCTGCCGTCTCCGACGTGCTCTCCGTTGTACAACATCGGAGCGGCGTCCTTCTCGCCCTCACCGATCACGACGACACCGTTCATCGACACCGTGTTGATGAGCTGTCGCATTGCGTTGACGGCGGCGCCGTCTGCGCCGTTCTTGTCGCCTCTGCCGACCCACCGCGCGGAAGCCATGGCGCCAGCCTCGGTCACCCTGGCCAACTCCAGTGCCAGGTTGCGGTCAGGCGCATGCCTTCCCGGCTCCGGGGTTACGAGGCTTGGGTCGTCCTGCAGATCTCCGACCGGTCCGGGAATGCCCGGGGCGCCCGCCACACCGGTGAACCCGCCGTCGCTGACGGGGTCGGCTGGCACGCCAGGCATCCCGGCCGCCTGTTGGTCGCTCATCGCCAGCACCTTCCCTGTCGGTGGCCCGTGGTGGAATCCTATGTAGCGGGCTGGCTGGCCTGC
>Ga0335075_10008825_pt1 | contig 15431 bp, 15 predicted proteins | sample Lox_Sample_24_FD_206723 | JGI IMG/M metagenome (GOLD analysis project Ga0335075, IMG submission 206723) | Soil microbial communities from Loxahatchee National Wildlife Refuge, Florida, United States - Lox_Sample_2.4 | ecosystem: Environmental > Terrestrial > Soil > Wetlands | place: USA... | reverse complement strand
CCCGACATGCCCCGGGCGGGGGTCTTGAGCCAACAAAACCGAGGGAAAGCTCCGGGAATGTCAAGAACCCCAGAAACCAGGAGCAAAAGTCAGAAAGATCAGGGGGATTTTCAGCAGCCTGCTAGAGCGTGATCGCCGAAGGTTGAATCACCGAAGGCGTGAATCACGCGGGAAGACAAAGACCTGGAGCGGGATGCGTGAGCCGAAGCGAACGCATCCCGCTCTGGGGCAGCGCCTCGACCAAGGCAGAGAATTCCATGCATTCGCTGCATGTGCGAATGGCCCCGGATAAGGGTGCGCATCCCGGGATGCGCACCAAACTCTGTTCGCGACGGGAGCGAGAACGAGCCCGCCTTCGAGTGAAATGGAGTTTGTGTGATGAAGACTTTCCTTGGTGTGGCGCTCTCGGCGTTCGTGCTCGCGGCCCCGGTGGTCTCCGAGGCGGCGAGCGTTTCTCGGACCGCGGCACAGCCGCAGTCTTCCGTCGCGGCCTCCGATCCGGCGGGGACGACCTACGCGTCAAGCTATGCTGCCCAACACCCGTATGCGTGGCTCGACTATCAGGACGGTGTCCACCTGATGCCGGTTTCCCCAGTCGCGCATGCCGGGGCGACTGGCCCGGTCGTGCAATGCACCGTGTGCGAGCTGATGAACAGGACCGGCGGCGAGCGCTGAGAGCGAGCCCGGTTTAGAAGGAGTGGCGCTGCGCCCTACTTCTATCCGGCGAGAACCGAAGTCCGACCTGCGATTCTGCCCATCTGCGCTGACGTAGCAACGGGCCATGGCGCGGAGCCGTCGATACGAAGCGTCATGGCCCGTTGCGGTGAGAACTTGGCGGCATGGGCGGCCGGCCTCAGCCGGGCGATGCGGGAATGAGGCCGCACGGTGTTGCGGTCGCGACGCCGCTCCTCGAGGGCTGCGCGTGCCCGGGCGAACGAAGTGAACAAGGTTTGGTTCGAGAACTCGTCGCGCAGCCGGCCGTTGAAGCTCTCGATGAAGGCGTTCTGCACGGGCTTGCCGGTCGTGTCCCGGCTGAACGTGAGCTCGTCCGCATCGCCCGGGTGCGAGAGGGACTCGACGACGCGAAAATCGTTGCCGCCGTCGAAGTTGGCCTTCGTCGCCCGCATGACATCGCCAAGCCGCGCGCCGGTGGTGCAGAGGAGCCACGGCAGCCACCGCGCTGGGGTGGGCCGTCTTCGCCCGCTCGTCCTCCTCGCGCCCCGGTCTCCGCCCCCCGCTCGCTTGGAGAACTCCCTTGCGCGCGTCCATCCCGGCGCGATGTGTCCGGCTGTTGTCGGGACACTCCCGGCGCCATGAGAATCGAGGGAAGGGCATCACCATAGCCAACCCGAAGCGCTCCGGCCGGACGCGCAAGGACGAAACCATTGAGATGCGTGCGGCGGCCAGCACCAAGGCGCTCCGGCATGGCCGCACACGAAATCGGCAACCGGGGGGTCGTGTCCCGGGCAAAAGACGAGCAGGCCCAGGGTTCTACCGGCGCTGGAAATTCCAGCCCATGCCCGGCGATCCGTTCCTGCTCGTCATCCCCATGGAGTTGGTTCGGGCGTCGCTCGCCGCGGCGTCACGGGCAGCCGCGTAGCCGTTGCAGAGCTACCCTGGTGGAGGGGGTTTCCCGCATAACCCTCCCCTAAGGTGTTGATCCCAGAAGATGTTTTTCGTTGCGCTCCCGTCTTACCCTTGACGCTACCCCCGACGGCTCACGGGTGGACGACCGGCGGCGGGACGCAAAGCATGACAGCATTGCATGGCGGAGGCATCGGGGCATAGGCTACCGCTCGCGGGGAGCACCGGTATCCATCGCCTGAGAGCATGCTGGCCGGGCTCTATATCGCTGCGGGCAATGAGGCCCGGGCTGCACACGCACCACTCAACGCGATGCAATCCGGAGTTATGCCCATGTACACCCACACCGCGAAGCGATCTGGCCTGAAGCACCGCAAGGCGGTGCGGAGCTCCAACACGCCCGTCGCCGGCATCGACCACAATCAGCCTCCGGTCGATCCGCTAGAAGGGCGGCTCACCGTCCGGCCGGATGAAGCCTGGCGGATGCTCGGCATCGGCCACTCAAAAGGGTTCGCGATGATCGCGCGCGGCGATCTCACGGTGACGCGTCTCGGCGGCGTCACGCTGATCCACGCGGACTCGATCCGCGCGATGCTCGCCAAATCCTCCATCAGCGACCGAGCAAAGGCAGCCGTCGCGTCGGTCCGCGCACGAAAGCAAACACGTCAGGAACGGGAGGGCGCTGCGGGCGTCATGCCGTGACGCCGGCCAGGCCGGCGGTCGCCCGGCAGCCGGGTGGGCCGAGCTATTGGGATGACCTCAGGTTATTCCGGCGGATCGCCGACGGCGACCGTCTGCTTGACTTTGATCTGTTGCGCGCCCGTCTCTTTGCGCACGCAAGGCCGATCATCAGCTCGCGCTACCGCCATCGATTGCAGCGACGCCGGCGCAACACCGGCCGCTCGGGCAAGTCGCGCGCCGGACCCGACGATGACGAGCATCCCGTCGATAGAAACGCCCCGGTCCTGTTACGAGCCGGGGCGTTAGGTCGCCGAATTCCTCAACCGCGAAGTCGTCGGACCGGCACGCAGCGGAAAAGAAAACCCGATGCGTGACTTTGCTATCACGGCAGCGCCGGGCGAACAACGCCGCGCTATGCCGCAGGCGGAGCGGCGCCGCCCGGACCGTAATCCCGCGCCGGCGGACCCGCCCGAGACCGGCGCCGATCGCTGCCTCATCCTGGGCGATCACCATGCCCTCGGCGCGCTCGCCTTCTACCGCGGCGCCGGCCTTACCGACCAGGCGATCCATGAGCGCTTGGCGGTGCTCTTCACGCCCCACATCGCGCCGCCCTGGCCCGAGCCTTTCCGTCATGACGACGCCGCCTGGGCGCTGGCCCGGCATGCCGCGGCGGTCGATCTGCCGCGCGGCGAGATCTTCGACCTGCTCGCCTACTGCCTCGCCCGGCTGCCGGCCTGGCCGAATGATCCCGAGCATCTGATCGCGATTGTTTCCAACTCGGAGTGCGCGCAATGACCGACATCGACGATGACCGCGCCGACCTGGAGCAACGGATCAAGCGCGCGAAGACCGCGGCCAAGCGCCGGAAGGCAGCGCAGCCGAAGCCGAACGGCGAGGCTCCGGCGGATGATGTCGATATTGATGCGGTGGTGAGCGACCTCGCCCACCTTAGCCTCGCCGACTATGAGCGGATGCGCCGGACGACGGCGGAGCGGCTGAACCTGCGGGCCTCGATTCTCGATCGCCTCGTTCAAGCCGAGCGTGACATTGACAATGGCGATAGCAAGGGTCAGGGCCGGCCAGTCGATCTTCCGCCGCCGACGCCGTGGCCGGATGCTGTCAACGGCGCGGTCCTGTTGCATGTTCTCTCGCGCTACTTCGCCCGGCATCTGATTCTTCCTCCCGGCGCGCATCGGGCGATGGCTCTATGGACGGTGCACTGCCATGCCTATGAAGTTTTTGCGTTCACGCCGCGTCTGCAATTCAAAAGTCCCGTCAAGGGCGCGGGTAAATCAACGGCATTGGAACTGCTCAAGGGCGTCGTGCCGAAGCCCATGGAAACCGAGACCGTTACTCAGGCTTTTCTGTTCCGCGTGATCGAGCTGGCGCGGCCCACGGTGCTGCTGGACGAGGCCGACACCTATTTGCAGGACGATGATGACCTGCGCGGGATGGTCAACGCCGGCTTCAAGCCGGGAGCGACGGCCGGCCGATGCGTCGGCGAAGATCAAACGCCGCGCTTGTTCTCTTGTCATGCGCCCGTTGCCCTTGCAGCAATTGGTTCGTTGCCCGGAACGATCGAGGATCGCGCGATCAGGATCATGATGAAGCGACGCAGTCGCGCCGAGAGGATTTGGCCGATCGAAGACATCACCCGCCGGATCGGGGGGCGCTTGCAGGCGAAGGCGGCGCGGTGGGTGCGGGATCATCGGGCCGAGTTGCAGCGGGCGCGCCCGGACATGGGCATTCTCTTCAACCGTCCGGCCGATAGGTGGCGTGCTCTCTATGCGGTTGCCGAGGTCGCCGGCGAGCCCTGGCCTCGGCTCGCCCGCGAGGCGATGCAGGCGCTCGCCGCGGCCTCGGACGATGAGGCCGAGAGCCTGGGCGAGAAACTGCTCGGGGACGCGAAGCGCATCTTCGAAGGGTGGCCCACGGATCCGGAGGAGTTGATCGGCGGGCCGATCGACGAGCTACCGACCGCGGCCATCGTGGAGAAGCTGCTCGCCATGCAGGATCGCCCTTGGGCCGAGATGGGCCGCGCCCGCCGGCCCATGACGACTACCCGGTTCACCCAGATGGTTAGCAGATTCAGGATCACCCGGCATCGGTTGACGGACCCGATGACAGGGAAAGGTGGTGCCTGGGGCTATCGCCGGACGGACTTCGACGAGGCTTGGAGCCGCTACCTCGATGCGTAGCTTCCGGCACTCTCGCCCTGCAAAAGTGGGAAAGTGGGAGGAAGCCAGGCTTTCTGAGGGTTTGCGCCGATTCCAAAGTGGGAGGAGTCCGCAACCCCCCTCCCACTTTGGAAGCGGCGGAACGCCCAGAGTTTCCTTGCTTCCTCCCACTTTCCCACTTTTGCAGGGCGGGATGCCGGAAACGGCGCGATGCGAGGGCTCCGCAAGGCGGCGGATCGGTAGGTCCGCCCCCCGCCCGTCCGGCTGATCGACATCCGCTTTTGACATGTCAGGAGCACTTTATGAGCCGCATCCGTCTCGAGGATTTGCGCGCCCGGATCGGTACTGCCCGACCCATGCTGCCGCCCGCCGCGCCTGCCGCCCCTCCGCCCGCGCTGGGGGCCGCCAAGCCCACCAGAGTCCCGCCAGCGGCCGCGGGCGCATCCTCTGCCCGGCCGCCCGCCCCGCGGCTGCAAGCCCCGCCGGCGCGCACGGGGACGCTGCGACTGGCCCTCGGGCGCGTCCGCGCCCAGGCGGGACCTGGCTCGGCATCCGCTCCCGCGGTCAAGCCGCCGGCCGGAGCGGAGCACAAGAAGGCGACAGATCCTCGGATCGACCAGCGCCAGGCGGAGCGGCGCCGGCGGAAGGCGCTAGCGGCGCTGGGCGCCGTTCTTGCCGAGCGATTTCCGGCCGTGTTCGGCGACGCCGCTACGCCGCCGCCGCTGGTGATCGGCATCGACCGCGAGCTGCGCCGTGCTCTGGACGGTGAATACCCTCACAAGCTGGTCAAGCTTTTCGTCGTCCGCTGGGTTCGCCGCCCGCCTTACCTCGCGGCCATCGCCGTGGGCATGCCCCGGCGCAACCTCGCTGGCGAGATCGTCGAGCCGCTGCGCCCCGAAGACATCGCCTTCGCCGCCGCAACGCTTGCTGCCCGAGGGGCATCACCATGAGCACCTACCGTCCGATCACCGATGTCTGGTGGCTGGCACGCGCCAAGCTCACGGGAGGCTTCAAGGCGTACGGCTGCTACCCCGGCGGCTTCGTTGAACGCGCCCGCGCCCTGTTAGGCGTGAACCTGGCCTATCCCGTCTTGCACGTATGCGCCGGCAGGGTGCGCACCTATCCGTACCGCAACCGCGTGCGCGTCTTCTCCGTCTTCGAGGCGCCACGGGCGCTCGACCAACGTGCCGCAACCGGCAACAAGCTTGAGGAGGCCACCGCCTTCCGGCTCGATATGGAGCGCTTCAATGCCCGATTATTACCCTTCGCCGCGCGAGCCCGACCCGCGCCGCATGCGCGAAATCGTCACCCGCATCGGAGGTGCTGGCCGCAATCGCCAGGCGCGCCTGTACATCGACGGCGAACCTTGGGCGATCGTCCAATGGGGCGGGCCTGGACGGTGGTGTATCGAAGACGGTCAGTGTCGATGCCACGAACACCTCGACGCGGCCGCCGAGCAACTCCGCGGCGGCACCCTCGAGACAGCGATCGCGCTGGCCACGGCGATGATTCGTGACGGGCGGATGCCGTCGCCCGAAGAGGCCGAGCGGCTGGCCGAAGAACAGCGACAAAAGAAGCGGCAAGAGCGCGAAGCATGGGATCCCACGCGGCTGTACGAAACGCTAGCCGAGACGCTTGAACTCTGGACCGAGCGAGATCCCGACTTCACCCGGTCCAATAGCTATCGCCGGCTGGTTGACGAACTGATCGCGATCTCTGAGGCAGCGATCGATCACTTCGAGACCGTGCGCGATACCGCCTTGAGCGAGCTCCGCCGGATCGAGGCGGGAGAACAGCCGAGCTGGTATGGCGACGCCGACACCGAGGCGGCGCGCGCGCAGTTTGCCTACGCCGAGGAGCATCTAGCCCGCGCCCGGCAGATCGTGGGCCAGTACGCTCCGGAGCGGGCGCTGCCGCCGGCAGCGGATCACAACGCGGAGGAACTGCTCGCAGAGGCGCGGGCGATCCGGGCAACCCGCGAAGCCCGCCGGCAGCGCGAGGCCGCGCGCGATCCGGACGGCGCCAAGCGGAGGCGCAAGCGCGCGATGGGGCGCTGGCGCAAAAACGCCGGCGTGGTGCAGCACCTCGCCAGCCTCATGAGCGAGGATGAAATGGCTTGGTTCGCCACAGCAGAACGAACTTCGGACAATGCCCTGCGGCTGCAAGGCCTCTGCGATTCATTGTGGGAGCGCGAGATGGCGCAACATCGGGGACAGCGGCAGGCCGCGGATGCACGGATCGCGGACGCGCGCGCGAGGGCTATGATCGCGATGCGGAGCGAGCTTTAAGCTATGACTCGCGGTGGAGTGGCCGGCGGGGTCTATGATGTCGCGAAGGAGGACACGAGAATGGAAATTGATCTGCAACGGTGGGGCCAGCTGATCGACGAGATCGCGGTCACGCGCGCCGAGCATATCGGCCTCGGAAACATGGCCGTCGGGCTCGAGCGAGCATGCGGGCAGGCGCTGGTAACGCGGATGCGCTCCGATGAGGCCCTGGAGCGTGCCAAGCGCTCGGTTCATAGGGGCGATATCCTGGACGGCTATCAGATGGCGCTCGATGCAGCGAGCGCGGAAGTTGTGCGGCTTGATCGCGAATTTGCCGTAATGAGCACTAGGCTCTCGGCTCTCGCACAGCGTTTGGGAGCGCTGAGCGCGATCGAGCAAAGGTGTCGAGCGTGGGCGCGCACCGCCGGCATCATCTTGCCGGACGGTGACACTGTCAAACACATGACGGTGCAGGGAGCGCCGGAGGGCGCACGCCAATTCGGTGCCGGCCAGGGCGACGGCAGCGGCCTGCGTGCCGCCGGCCCATTGGACGCGCCGGCGGCACCGCCGCCCAGCGCGCTGGACGGCCTGGCCGACGTGATCAGAAGGGTGGCACGATGAGCACGAAGGGGGTAAACGGCGCGGATATCGCCACCGAGATCCAGCGTCTCGAGACCGAGATCGCCGCGATCGAGACCGCTGCCCTGCCGGTGGCCGATCAGGTGGCCATGGCGGCGAGGCGCCTCGAAGATGATCTCGCGTTCTTCACACGGCACGGCTTTACGCGACTTGGCTATCAAGCAGGCGAAGCCGAGGCGTACTTCCGCCGTCAGGTCGCCGGCGCGTTGATGGCGCTCGGCGGCGACGTGATGCAACGAATGGAGCGCGAGCGTATCGAACGCGCGCACAAGGCGAGTGGCAGGCTCGCACTAAGCGAGGCGGAACGAGAGAGACGCCTTGCCGAACTGCGCGCCAGGTTGCGAAAGTTGCACGCGGAGCTGGAGCTTGCCGTACGGCGGACCGAGGCGGGGAGCGAGCTGGTCGGCCGCATCGCGAACTTCGACGCCGAGCTCTATCTCCGCCCTGCCGATATCGTCGAGCGAATCGCCAGAGGAGAAGAAGTATGATCGACACGATCGACAGGCTCTACGCGGTCGAGGTCGCCAACCTTTGCGTTGACGCTGGACGGGCGGACCCAATCGCGCCCGCCCTGTTCGACGGATTTACGGTCGAGCAGGTGAGGGCGCGCCTTGCCCGCTTGGCCGCGTCCGCGAGGCCTCCGGTGCCGGCTTCCGCGCCACCATCACCGGCGACCTGGCCTGCGGTCGCGCCGACTTGGGCCGAAGTGCAGCAAGCGGCCAGGGAACGCTTCGCGGCCGCGGTGCGCCAAGCGGCCTGACGGCTGACCGCTACCCGCCCCTCATCTCCGCAGTGGAGGCGGCGCCGGCGATCGCGGCGTAAGCCGCGCGCTCTCGCCGTCCGGGCTCGGCTTGGCGCTGCCGGCGGCCCGCCGGCATGATCGCCGGCCATGCCGGCGGTCGCGGTCAAGCCCTACGCCCAGAAGCACGGGATCCCGCCTTCGACGCTGTTCAAAGCGATCCGGGACGGGCACCTGGCGCGCGATGCGAGGGGCAAGCTCGACGAGGGTGAGGCTGACGCCTGGCGCGAAGGCTACAGCGCCAGAGGCCAGCGCGTCACCGCCGCAGCAGCTACCCGGGAGCAGATGCTTACTGCCCAAGCGATCGGGGCGGCTGCCCAGATTGGCAGGCTGCGGCGCGAGCTCACCGACCTGCGGGAGAGCACAGCACCACGGGCGGTGGCGGAAGCGGCCCGCAGCCGCCGGTTGCAACGGCTGGAAGCAGCCCTAGCGGCCCTGCCGGGCTGGGGCACCCCCGCCGCGGCGGAAGCCCTCCAGCGTCCGAAGAAGGCGGTGCGGAAAGCGCTGCAACTGTTCGTTGGGCGGCTGGCCGCCGAACTCGCCCTCGATGCCGAGGCCGCGGCCGGGACAGGTGCGCTTTTGAAACGAGGCGCGCCCTAGCGCCGAGCCGCGCCTTTTTCGCCCGCAGTCATGTCGATGCCGACGGAGGACCCGTAATAATTGCAGTGCACGGCACTATGGAACCTACTCGAGCAGAAGCCTGGGTTGCCGCGGGTCACGACGATTGAATGAATTCCTACCCCACCGGCGCTTGATCTTCATGACCGGGCGACGCGCGTGTTAAGCGAGCTGCGCTGCCTGATGGCTGCGTCGGGTGGTTTCTTGCCGGTCCGGTTGCGGGCGGCGACGTACGGAAGCGGACATTCGATTCATGACTGAGTCTCGCCGATCGCGGAATGGGGGCTTTCCGACACCTTCGGCGAAGAGCCGACGAAGACTCTTATTGGGCGAAATTGAAGGCCGGCCCGTGCAACGTGGCCGGCGGCCGCCGTTCGGCTGCGTGCGGCGCCGGCAGGTCACACGACGGAATAAGGGGAGCCGCACAAATTCGTCTCAGTAAATCTGCCAGTGACTGCTGACGATCGAGCGTCATCGTCAGGACGCGTAGCAAATCGAGCAACTCATCGTTCCACGCGTCAGCCCAATCCGTCGGTCGTACTCGATCAAGCGCACTCGCCGAAGACGCCGCGCGGCCAGTCGGCCGACTTGTTCGGTAGCTGAGCCACTTGGCAACTACCGGCATCCCGCTGACCGAATAGGCCCATACATCAGGACGGACTCCCGAGACCTGACCATCTCCAACAAGCAATGTGCGGGTCGCCTCATCATAGCGGATCGCCGACACGTCTATCGGCACGATATTGACTGGCTCAACCCAAGCGATGCCCTCAACAGGCGGAACCTCTCCGCCGCGCCCCGCATTCGGGTCGCGGAAGCGCTCTGCGTAGCTATGCAACCAGATCAATTCGCTGCCGGCCGCCACCGCCTCCCGCCAAAGCGCGACGTCGGCGGTGAGAGGGACACGCAAACCGGGCGTGCGTAGCGCGTCGGCGAAGCGTGCTTGATAGGCGGAGGCGCTCAGCAGCGCGTAGACATATGCGGCGATGTCTTCCGGAGTCGGCACCTCGATGCCAAGGTGGCCAGCCAGCACTCTCGCTAAGCCCGCCGTGATGTTTGCTTCGCGACAAGCGGCATCTCTGTAGAGTGGGATAATATCCTTTCCGCCGTAGTTTCCTCGGAAGAAGTGCAGGTCAGGAACTTCAACCGCCAGTGTGAGCGCGGGTCCATCGGCGACATGGCCGGTCAAGAGCGAAGCGAAGAAGATTTGCCGTTCCGAAAGGCTTTGCCAGAGCGCGGGCCTCTCAAGTGCCGCCAGCCTAGGGTCATCGAATGCCCATTGTCGGTCGAAGCTACGATACGCGTAGCGGACAATTGGTTGGTGCGGCGTCCCAACCAGCGCGTCGGATAGTTTCGGTAGCCGACCGACTGACGTGTCGATGTTGCGACCGGTACTAGCCGTAACAAAGAGTTCGCGTTTCTTCTCCGTAGGCGCACCGACAAACTGCTCCCAGCGCCGCGCTAACAAGTCGGGCGAGGGTGCGATTGGCCACGTCCGGCCGAACTTGCACCCGGGCTGCTGCCACGGGAAGATATCAGCTATAAGGGGCAGATCGGTCCAGGCGGCGTCACCCGTCGGCGGCACGAACGGATCGCGCCACCCCGTTGGCGCGTCTGTCCATTCGCCGGCGAGCGGGCTATCGGCCCCTGCGATCGCGCGCATCGCTTGCAACTTTTCCTCAGACGTCCCGCGGACCCGACGGTAATGGACCCGGGCCGGTCGTCTGCGATTACTCGCGCCATCCCGCGCGAGCACCACGACCGCGACCGGGGTCTCGATCGCGAAGACATTCTCCTCCGGATTTGCCCCGCGATTGTCACCTCCGAGGTCGATCACCCACGCTTCATCGCAAATCTCGCGAACAAGCTGACGCAGGCCCATGAAGCCGGGCCCGGCGAGCCAGCTCGCACCGGTGATAAAAGCGACGACCCCAGGTCCGTCGCCATGCGCCTCGAACGCCTTCCAAATTGCCCAGCGCCAGAAATAGACGTATAGGTTGTAAAGGTTGGCGATGTGGCTAAAAATCGTATTCTGATTTGCTATATCGTAAATATCAGCAAACAAGCTGCGTGCGTTGTTCCGACTGGGCACGCGCCCGCTTACGACCCATCCGCCAGATCCACGTCCCTCCGCCGCGCGCTCGACCCGGCGATAGGGGGGATTGCCAATGACAACGGTGACGCGCTGCACTAGCTTGATGCGCCGCGCGCGATTCTGCTCCGCTGCCAACGTCTCGGCGTCGCCGAATAGGGCATATTGGTCGTCCGTCGCAAGTGGAGACTCAAGCGTGTCGGTCAAGATCACCCGCGCCGTAGCGACGCGTCCGTTCGAAAGGCTTGAAAGGCGCTGCGTCAGCCGCAGATGGGCGACCGAATAAGGGCCAGGCAGAAGCTCGAATGCATATAGATTCTGCTCCAGGTTGGCCGCTGCTTGGCGCGGACCAGCCGTGCCTCGCGCGGCAGCGGCGCGCGTTACTGCTTTGTCAATCACGGCGAGTGGGAACGTGCCGGTGCCGGCTGCCGGATCGAGGGTGACGACCTGCGGATCAGCGAAGCTGAGCCTGCGACTGAGCCGTTCGACCAGTAGATGATCGGTGATCGTTACCATAGCCTGGACAATGTCGATCGGCGTAAAATAAACACCTGACTGCCGCCGCTCTTCGGGATCGTAGACGCTAAGGAAGTCCTCGTAGAAGTACAGCCAAGGGTCGCCTCGCAGATCAGCGCTCGCGTTGACTCTGCGGGCGTTAACAGCGCTGATAAGCGTCTCAAGCGCACCAAGCTCTACCCGCACCGCTTCAGCCAACGGCGCTCGGTCGAGCAGCGGCGCAAACGCGGCAGCAAGCACCGGGCTTGATTCCCGGATGGCCGATCGAGCTTCCGTGACTGTGATGAGGCCGTCGTGATTAGCGTCCACGTCGGCCGATGTGAGCACCGCCAAGACCATTCCGTACGCAACAACCTGCGATATTCCGTCTGCGAAATCGCGTTCGGTGGCCTGGGCGTAGATGTGCTGTCGCCAAGCGCGCAAGCTTCCCTGGGCGAGGGCACCAGCGCCGCCGGACTGGTTCAGCAGCCACAGCAGCCGATCGCGTAAATCGGCCGTTCGAATAGCTAGTCTTCGTGACAGAGCTGCGACGTCCACAATGGGCGTCGGAGTTAGTTCAAAAAAGCGGCTAAGCAAGCGCACAAGCGCGTCAGGCTGCCAACGATGCGCATCACTATATGGAAGTGAGGCGGCCCCGCCGACCGGGTCTCCGTCCCGGTAAAGCTGCGCTTCGGCCCCGTTGCACACGATCAGGATTTCCGCTTCTTTGCGCAAGAGTTCCCACTGCCGCGCATTGCGACCCGTCCACTGCGTTACGTCCACCGAAATGCTGGGCGGCTTGAGTTCCACAAAGCCTTTCTGCCGCGTTGTAGCCCCTTGTGTCAGCAGCGCGGCGAAATCCGGCCGCGTCCGATCCAAGCGCGTCTCTCTTATGAGCCGAAGCGTTCCCAATCCCGCTTCAGCGGCAACGCCCGAAAGCAGGTTGCTGACAGGTGTCGTCAGCTGGGCCTCCTCCTCCGCATCCACGGAAGCGGCAGCTGCCGCGTGTACGGCTACCTCGTAGGGGCGCGCTAATGTTTCGAAACTCATATGGAATAGCTAACCGGCGCCCGAATGGCCGGCCTGCCCGACTCGCCGCTCGGCCGCCGGTCGCGGTTGCGCGAACAACTCGTCGATGCTGGTGAACGGGCGGTCGGTGGACATGGGGAGCGGGGGTTGACCGTCATAGGTCACCGGCATTGCGAAGACGGCACGCCGATAGAGCCGCACGAGATCAATCTTCTGGTGCATGTACGGCGTGAAGCGATCGGCCGCATCACCAAGCTGGCGCGTGGCTTCGGCTTGCCAATGCGGCCGATCACGTGCGAGGGGCCGAGCCTCGGCCTTGAGCATGTGGATTATCCCCTGCACCAGCAGTGATTCCACCGCATGCAATTGCTCACGGCCCACGCTTTTGACCTCCTCGATCACGTTCTCCCAATCGACCTGATCGTTGACGCGCTCTCCGTCCGCGAGGCGGCAAAGCAAAGCCGCCTGGTGCTCCGACCAGATGAGAATGTCGGTATCGTAGAGATCGCTCGTGGGCTGGCCTCCACTTGTGTGGTCGCACGCTGAAAGCGCACAACCTTCGCCGGCGGACGGGCGAGGAACGCGGCCCAATCACGCATGAGGGCGGCGCGCTTCTCGAAGAGATCGCCGCGCCGGTATGCGGCTTCCACCTTGTCGCCGACGACGTGAGCGAGCGCCTGCTCGGCGACCTCCTGTGCGCAATGCGTCGCCTCGGCGGCCCAATCCCGGAACGTGCTGCGGAATCCGTGCACGGTGAGATCGCCGCGGCCCATCCGCCGCAACACGGCGCCGAGCGTCATGTCGGACATCGACACCTTGTACTTCTGCCCGAGGAAGACGAGACCGCTGCCATTCTTCAGGTCAGCCATCCGGCGGAGGATCTGCATCGCCGCTTGAGAGAGCGGAACACGGTGAGCCACCCCGGCCTTCATGCGCTCGCCGGGGATCGTCCACAGGCTCGCCTGCATGTCGATCTCGGTCCATCTCGCGCCACGGACCTCGCCCGACCTGGCCGCGGTAAGGATCGCGAACTCGAGCGCCGCGGCGCCGAAGCTGCCCTGCTGCCGGAGCGCCATCATGAACGCCGGTGCCTCCCGCCAATCGAGGGCGGCGTGGTGGCGGACGGCGCGCACCTTGCCGGGCGCGGGCAGCATGATCTGCAGGTGGCCGCGCCAGACGGCCGGGTTGAGTCCCTCGCGCCAGCCGCGGGCCTTGGCGTAGGAGAGAATGACCTCGATGCGGCCGCGAAGCCGGCTCGCCGTCTCGGGATAGCGGTTCCAGATCGGTCGAAGGACCTCGAGGACGTGCTCAGTGGCGACCTCGCCGACTGCCAGGCTGCCGATGATGGGGAAGGCATAGGCGCCGAGCGTATGCTTCCACTGGCGGCGGTGTACTGGGCTGCGCCAGCCCGCTTCGTGGGCGGCGATATAGGCGCCGGCCGCTTCTTCAAAGGTGGTGGCCCGCGCTTGCGCCACCTGGTCGGCGCGCTCTTGCTGGCGTCGCTGCTCGAGCGGATCGACCCCATCGGCGATGAGCTTGCGCGCGGCGGCGGCACGCTCCCGCGCTTCGACGAGGGAGATGAGCTGGATGCTGCCGAGGCTCATCTGCCGCGGTTTCGCGCGCGAGCCGTAGCGGAGGAACCACGAGCCGCGCTCGTGCGCACCGACTTCCAACCACAAACCGTCGCCGTCGCCGTACTTACCGGGCACCTTCAGCTTGGCTCGGACAGTGCTCGCGGTGAGCTTTGCCACTATTGCCTCCTCCCTAACCCCTGACGCTACCCCTGACGGTATGCCGGATCGGTGCGGATTGTAGCGGAGGCGCACGGAAGGAACAATGCGAAAATCGGCTTATTTCCTCTGTTTTTCGGATTGTCGCGGAGGTGGCCGGCGTGAGTAATGGTGGAGGGGGTTGGATTCGAACCAACGTAGGCGTGCGCCAACGGATTTACAGTCCGTCCCCTTTAGCCACTCGGGCACCCCTCCGCCGCGCGGGGTATGGAAAGTCGGAAGAGTTGTCAACGAAGCGTGGGCGAGCGCTTGGGGGCCGATTATCGCGCCCGGCGAACTGCTCTATAGGGGCCGGATGATGGAACGGCACAATCCGCCCCGCCGCCTGGGGCCACCGCCCCGCTCTGAGACCCCGCGCCCCGGAGCTCCCCATGCGGCACCGCGTGGGGGCATGTGGCTCTACGGCCTGCACGCGGTGGCCGCCGCGCTCGCGAACCCGCACCGAAGGGCACGGCGGCTGCTGCTCACCGATGAGGCCGAGGCGGCGCTCGGGCCGCGCATGGGCGGGCCCTGGCCGCTCGCGCCCGAGCGCACCGAGCGCGGCCGGCTCGACCAGCTGCTCGGCCATAACACCGTCCACCAGGGCGCGGCGCTGCTGGCGGATCCGCTGGCCCAGCCGCCGCTCGCCCAGGTGCTGGCGCGGCCGGGCCCGCTGATCGTGCTCGACCAGGTCTCCGATCCGCGCAATGTCGGCGCGATCCTGCGCTCGGCCGCCGCCTTCGGCGCCGCCGGCGTGATCGCCCAGGAGCGCAACGCGCCGGACGAGACGGGGGCGCTCGCGAAGGCGGCCTCGGGCGCGCTCGAGACCATCCCGCTGTTGCGCGCGGTCAACATCGCCCGCACGTTGATCGCCCTCAAGGCGGCGAATTGCTGGACGGTGGGGCTCGCCGCGGAGGCGCCGGGCGCGCTCTCGGGGCCCGTGCTCCGCGCCCGGCGCGTGGCGCTGGTGCTCGGCGCGGAGGACGAGGGGCTGCGGCGGCTCACGCGCGAGACCTGCGACGAGATTGCGCGCCTGGCGATGCCGCGCGCCGGGGGCAAGGCGATGCCGAGCCTCAATGTCGCGGCGGCGGGCGCGATCGCGCTCTACGAGCTCAGCCGCCCCGGCGACGCGCCCGCATGATGAGCCCAGAGGGATGAGCCCAGAGGGATGAACCCAGAGGGATGAGCGCCGAGGCCGATTCCCTGGCCGAGCTGCTGCTCGCCGCGCGCCAGGCCCACCAGAAGCTCGACACGCTGCCGGAGAATCTGAGGCCGGCGGAC
>Ga0335075_10008824_pt1 | contig 15431 bp, 11 predicted proteins | sample Lox_Sample_24_FD_206723 | JGI IMG/M metagenome (GOLD analysis project Ga0335075, IMG submission 206723) | Soil microbial communities from Loxahatchee National Wildlife Refuge, Florida, United States - Lox_Sample_2.4 | ecosystem: Environmental > Terrestrial > Soil > Wetlands | place: USA... | reverse complement strand
CCCAGGCTTCGTCGTTCCACGCGTCGTCAAGGCCCGGGGCGCCCGCGTGGATCAGCATGTACTGCATCGTCATCTCCCTTACCGGCCACTCGACAGCAGCCGCATGGACGCCGCCCCGCTTCTCGTCATCGCATCCGCCGCCCTGCGGGCAGGCCCCCTGCGGAAGGTCCGCCCGCGGAACACGCGGCCGAGCCCGAACCGCACGTCCCGTACCGCGGCGGCGGCCTCGCCAGCGCGGACGTCCGCCGCCCGCTGCTCGGCGGCGCCGACACCATGCTCGCACTTGTACATCTGGTACGACAGCGTGTAAACCATCGCTCCTCCGTCCGGTCGATCTTCTCGCGAGCGAGCCGCCCTTTCGGCTCGTCCACTCGGACGACGAACGGAATCTCCCCGATGGACACCCCGGATGAAGATTCGTTCTAAGAGGTCACGCCGGAAACCCAGATCAGCCACGTGCAGGCGCGCCCTAGGCGCTCTTCTGCCGTTCCCGGTAGGCGCGCATGGAGACCTGGGAGTTGCAGCCGGGGCTGCAGAACTGCCCGGACAGATTACGGGTCGTGTCGTAGAAGCCGCCGTAGCAGGTCGAGCACCCTGGGATCCGAGCATCCGCGCACGGTCGCCGCGCAGGGACCTGGCCTCCTGGACGGAGAAAGCCGTCGAATGACCCTCCGCCCCGCGCCCGATCGATCAGGAATGAAGAAGCGCAAGCACGTTGCCGAACCCTAGCCTTGAAGTGCAGGGGGGCGGCCCGACGCCGGGCCCCCAGCGTCAAGAAGGGAAGCAAGCCAATGTCCGCTGACACTGCCACGACCGAGTCCGACGGCTTCAGCGCCGCCGAGCGTGCCGCGATGAAGAACCGCGTCTCCGAGCTGCGCGCCGAGGGCAAGAAGGGCGCCAAGAAGGCCGACGGCCTGCAGGCGGTCCTCGACAGCATCGCCGCGATGGCACCCGAGGATCGCGCGATGGCCGAGCGGGTCCACGTCACGGTAACCGCGACCGCCCCCGATCTGTCGCCCAAGACCTGGTACGGGATGCCCGCCTACGCGAACGCGGACGGCAAGGTCGTCGTCTTCTTCCAGGACTCAGGCAAGTTCAACTACCGCTACTCGACCCTGGGCTTCCAGGACGTGGCGAACCTCGACGACGGCGACCTATGGCCCGTGTCTTACGCGCTCATGAAGTGGACCCCCGCGGCCGAGAAGAGGGTCGCCGAGCTAGTCAGGGCCGCGACCTCCTGACCCCCGACTTACCGCCGGAATGCGGCTCGGACCGCAGCCGCAGTGGAGCTGAAGTACTCCGGCGGTTCGATGAAGCCCCACTCGCTGAACGTCGAGCCGTTGGCGGCCGACCGTCGGTAGCCGAAACAGGCGAGGTAGAGCGTCCGGATATACATGACCCCCTCGAGCCGGTCGAGTTCGTCGTCCGTCAGCTCGACCTGTCGTCGGTAGGCGTTGACGGCGGCATCGATCCACTCCTGATTCGGCCGACGCGGGTTCCACGCACCCGTGCCCCAGATCAGGTACGCGAAGTCGGCCAGGCGCGGACCGCGCCCGGACGCCTTCCAGTTGATCGCGACCGGCCCGGTCTCGCTCAGCACGGCGTGATCGGGCGCGTGCAAGAGGTTTCCGTGCAGCAGGCCCTCCGGCAGGCCGAGACCGTCGTCGGCCGAGCGCACCCGGTCGCGGAGCCGCTCGAAGCGCTCGCGCTCGGCGGCGGGCACCTTGGTGTCGACCGCGTCGAGGAACGACAAGGCCGCCAGCAGGTCCTGACGCGGCGCGCCCTCCCGGCTCGGGTCCTCCCCGCTCGCCCCGCCCGGGCGGCCGGCCGACTCGTCGTACGGCAACGCGTGCAGCCGTCCGAGAAGCTCGCCCATCATGGCGAACTTCGCCGCCCCGTCGGGCAGCTGTACGCCGTCCACGAACCGCGTCACCAGGACGCCGCTGCCATCAAAGTCAGATACCGCATCGTCGACGGCGAGCCGCTCGGCGGGATAGCCCTGCCGTTCCAGGAAGCGGAGGATCGCGGCGTCGCCCTCAACCCCGGTCAGCGGCCGGGCAGGCGGAAACGCACGAACGACCCACGGGCCGCCGTCCTGGCGGTCGATGCGGAACACGTAGGTCTTGTGCACGCTCAGCTTCGTGGCGGCGATCGGGTCAATGCCGTAGCGACCCCGAAGATGGGCGAGCAGCCGCTTCGCGTCTGGTTCGTGGTGCATGCGCGCACCGAGACCCCGGAGATCCGTCAGCGCTTCGGTGTAGCGCTGCCCGGTCTGCTCAGCGTGGCGCCGGACAGCCTTCTTGTAGCTGGCGTCCCTGGTCATCGGACAAGCCTCCCCGTGACACCCTCGTTCCCCAGCGACGCGGTGCAGGAAGATGGCCTGTGACTTCGACGACCGAGAGGGCGAATCCCCTTCGCCGATGGAACCCCGGCTGGGGCGGATGTTCCACAGCTCGGCGACCGGTCGCCGCCGTGAACGAAACTCTTCCCGACACGCCCGGCCTTCGTCAAGTTCAACCGACACTCAACTGGCGCTAAAGCGCCGCTTAACCAGGTCATGGCAGGATTTCGCGGCAAGATCCGAGAACAAAGGGGGATGCCATGACAGAGACACAGACCCGTAAGGCAGGCCTGCGGGGGCGCCTGCCTAAGAAGCCGGTTGGCGAGCGGTTCAACATCCAGTACTTGTCCGCCTACCTGACCTCGCCGCTGCCCGCACCCGTCTACCCGGTCGACGTTACCGCCGGGATCACCAACTGGCAGATGCTCGGCAACGGTCCCGACCCCACCTGCACCAAGGACCCGAACGGAGTGGGGGACTGCACGTTCGCCGGGCGCCAGCACTACCGGATGGCGAAGGCCGCCGCCGTCCCCGAGACCGAGGTCTGGGAGTCGTCCAATGACCTAGTCACCGAGTACCTCGCCTACGACCACGGCAAGGACCGGGGCGCGCAGATCGCCGACCTGCTCCTGTACTGGTACAAGGCCGGCACCATCCAGGCCTTCGCCCCGCTCGACCACACCAACCCGGCCGAGGTGGACGCGGCCATGGCCGCCTTCCACGGCGTCTACGTCGGCGTGAACCTGACCGATGACGCCGAGCAGCTCTTCGAGCAGCAGCAGCCGTGGACCACCGCCAACGGCGAGCAGCCCGACCCGAGCGACGGTCACTGCATCGTGAAGGTAAAGTCCGACGGCAGCAAGTACGACGGCTGGGTGACCTGGGGAGCGGTCCAGGAGTCCACCCTGCCGTGGACAGCGGCCTGCCTAGACGAGGCCTGGGTGATCATCACCCAGGAAGACGCAGCCGCCGGAAACGTCAACCTCGCGGCCCTGCGCGCCGACATCGACGCCCTCCAAGGCCAAGGCGGCTGACTGGCAGGGAACTACCTCCGCGATGGAAACTACCTTCGTCCCGGCGTTCTTCACGTAGAGCTCGGGGGACAGCTCGGTCGAGGGCGTGGCGCTGAAGTAGTCCTTCCAGGCGATGCCGTGGGCGTCCAGCTCATCGCCGTGGAAAGCTCATTGGACTGATCCGTGCGCGGGTAACGGCCCGGCCGACTTCCCGGTGGCCGATTTCTCGGGGAAGGTTCCGAGTTTGGCAACGTCGTAGCCGCGCGGGTAGCTGCGAATGTTGCGACGCTGCCGAGGGTAAAGCGGTTCCTTCCGCGGCGGCAAGAACCGCACGATCGCCGCGCGGGCCCGCAGCGCTCCTGATGCGGCGGCACGCTCCAAGCGCAGCGGCCGGTCGTAGCCGAACGCCGAGAGCAGTTGGTCGTCCATCAGGGCCTTCGCGAACCGGTCAACCAGGACCCGCGGCGCCAGTTGGTTCGGTGGAAACGTGGCCATCAGCCCCAGCGTGGCTTCCGAGACAGCGTACCCGCCCGGATCAAATCCGAAGTGCTCCTCCTCGTAGTTGTCGAGGAAGTCGGCGAACTCCTGATGAGTGCCCGGGATGCCCTTGATGCCCATGTGCTTGCCGAGTTCACGATAGTAATTGGCGCTCGCGGTGCGTTCCGCCTCCGTGAGCCGCCGCCAGCCGTATCGCTCCAGCCAGCGGATCGGCACGACCACGAAGGTACACAGAACGTAGAGCATGTCATCGTTGGAGATGTCGTAGGCGCCGTGCATCTGGTTCATCCGCCGCAGGGCCGTCCGTCCGGCCTCGCTCGCGAAGCCGTGTTCCAGAACGGTGTCCAGGACTATAACCGTGTCGTCGTAGCGGCGTTGCGTGCGCTGTGTGAGCTCGCCGGTCTGGCATAGCAGCCGCCCGATGCTCGGTACTGCGTAAGTACGGTACAAGGCGAAGCTCAAGGATTGATTCATGTCCCATGGGAACTCGCACGTAACGAGGATCCGGTAAATCGCGTGAAAGTCGATGGCGGGATCGAGCTCACCGATCCGCCGTGCCCAGTAACCGCGTTCCATATTCACCTCGGCGCCCTCTACGCCGATTGTGACATGAAGCGCCCCCGTGAACCAACGGGTGACACCGAGGCTAGCCTGCCCGGAGGCCATCCGGCTGCCGGGCGGCCGGTCTGGGCGTCAGCGGGGCTGGCGCCGACTTGCAGTTGCCGGGGTGCCTCAGACGGCGGTGCGCCCGCCGTCGACGTTGAGGACGGCGCCCTGGACGTAGCTCGCGGCGCCCGCGACCAGGAGACCATGGGCAGCGTTCCCGACCCGGAGACCCTGCGCGTGCAGGCGGCCGCGATCCGCTGGTACGGCCGGGCGGGCGACCCCGCACGCCGCCCGCAACCGGGCCAGGTTCCTCCTCCAGCCCTACCTTGTCTGAGTCTTCGGCGCCGCCCACCCAGACCTTCTGCGCATCCGCCGCGAGCTCGCCGGCTGGAGCGGCCTGGACGGCGACCCAGGCGCCGCCCGCGACGAGCTCGGCGAGCTGCCGCCCGCGATGGAAACGGCGGCCCTGGGGGCCGAGCACCCGCGCACCGTGGCCGCGCGCACGGACTTAGCGTTCTGGACGGAGAAAAGCGGAATTAACGAAACCTGCACCGCGACATGGCGGCGGCGTTGACCAGGGTGTCTGATGCCCTGCCTATCACGCAGATCCTCGACTGCGGGTGGGATCACATCGTGCCTGCCCTCGCATAAAGATCAAATTCGAGATGATCCCGAACGGACCCTGCCCTCCGCATCACCACCTCATGTCCCTAATCCCGGGGCGACCAGGTCGATCAGCGCCACGAGATTGATCAGTTCCTTCTTACAAACGCCAAGTGCAAGGATGGTGGCTGTGACAGCGGCTGATCCGGTAGATGTCCTGCGGCGCACTTCTCTGCTTGCCTCCGTCCCTGACGCCGACCTTGCCGCCCTCGCGAGCGCGTCCCGGATGCGGACCCTGCGCCGCGGCCAGGTCGTGTGCAGCGCCGGGGATCCGGCTGACACGCTGATTGTGGTGATGTCCGGTCGGCTGAAGGTGGTGACCCGCTCGGCCGATGGGGCCGAGCTCACGCTGACGATCCTCGGGCCAGGTGCGACGCTCGGCGACGTGAGCATCGCCGATGGCGGCCCCCGGTCGGCGGACGTGGAGACTCTGGAGGACAGCCAGGTGCTCTTCATTCCGCGCGGACGGGTCCAGGACGTCTGCGCCCGGATACCGGCGGCTGCCGTGGCCCTGGCCACCTCGGTCGCGGCGACCGTCCGCCGCCTCACCGACGCGATCGCGGACCTGGCGTTCCTCGACCTTCCCCGCCGGGTCGCCAAGGTGCTGCTCAGCCAGGCCCGCGACGCCAACGGGGTCATCTCACCGCAGCTGACCCAGGAGCAGTTCGCCCACCTCGCCGCCGGTACCAGGCAAAGCGTCAACGCCGCCCTGCGAGGCTTCGAAAAGCGGGGATGGATTACGGTGAACGGACGGGACCTGGCGGTCCGGCAACCGGAGATGCTGGCTCATTTCGCCGGCGAATAGATATCGTCGGTGACGAGGGTCCGGAAAGGCCTCGATTGCGTAGGCGGCGCCTACGATGATGGCGGGCGTCATTCCTTAGGCCCTTCCGTTGGGCTCGGGGTGATTGAGGAGCTTTATGGAGTGTCGGCGGTGCGGGGCTGCGATGCAGGCCGGCGATCGGTTTTGCTTCGAGTGCGGGACGCCAGCCGGCGGCTGCCCGGCGTGCGGTGAGCGGGTCACAGCTCGGGACCGTTTCTGTCGTTCATGCGGGTACCCGCTGGCGGCCGCCGCGCAGGCATCCGACGCCGCGCGCTCGTCGGCGCCGGCGGCCGGGTCAGGGTTCGCGCGGACCGGGGGCGCCTGGGCGGCGGGTAGCCCGGAGTTCGCGGCGGCGGGCGCCGGTGCCGGGGGTCCGGTGACGGAACGTCGGGTCTGCTCGGTGTTGTTCTGCGACGTGGTGGGGTTTACGCCGTTGTCGGAGGCGCGGGATCCAGAGGCGGTGCGGGAGCTTCTGTCGCAGTACTTCGCGGTGGCGCGGACGGTGATCGGCCGGTACGGCGGGGTGGTGGAGAAGTTCATCGGGGACGCCGTGATGGCGGTATGGGGGACGCCGGTGGCGGCGGAGGGCGACGCGGAGCGGGCGGTGCGGGCCGGGCTGGAGCTGGTGGCGGCGGTCGCGGCTTTGGGGGACGAGGTCGGGGCGCCGGGGTTGGCGGCGCGGGCGGGGGTGGTAACGGGGGAGGTGGCGGTGACCCTCGGCGCGGTGGGGGAGGGAATGGTGGCGGGGGACGCGGTGAACACGGCGTCGCGGGTGCAGGCGGCGGCGGAGCCGGGGTGCGTGCTGGCGGATGAGGCGACGTACCGGCTGGCGGCCTCGGCGGTGGCGTTCTCGGATGCGGGGGAGCGTTCGCTGAAGGGAAAGGCGGGGCCGCTACGGGTGTGGCGGGCGGTGCGGGTGGTGTCGGCGGTCGGCGGGGCGCAGCGGATCGACGGGCTGGAGGGGCCGCTGGCGGGGCGGGATTTCGAGCTGCGCGCGGTGAAGGAGCTGTTCCACGCGTCGGCGGACCGGCGGTCGCCGCGGATGGTGGTGGTGTCGGGGCCGACCGGGGTGGGGAAGTCGCGGCTGGGGTGGGAGTTCGAGAAGTACGTGGACGGGCTGGCCGGGGATGTGTGGTGGCATCGGGGGCGGTGCCTGGCCTACGGGGACGGAGTGGCGTTCTGGGCGTTGGCGCAGATTTTCCGGCAGCGGCTGGGGATCGCGGAGGACGACCCGGCGGAGGCGGCGGCGCAGAAGCTGGCGGAGGGGCTGGAGCGGTACGTGCCGGATGCGAAGGAGCGGCCGTACGTGGGGGCGCGGCTGGCGCGGCTGCTGGGGGTGGCGTTCGCGGGGGACGGCGGGGGGCCGCTCGCGCGGGAGGAGCTGTTCGCGGGATGGCGGTTGTTCCTGGAACGGCTGGCGGGGGTGAGCCCGGTGGCGTTGCTGGTGGAGGACGCGCAGTACGCGGACGCGGGGCTGCTGGACTTCCTGGACTACCTGACGGATTGGGTGCGGGGGCTGCCGCTGTTCATCCTGGTGCTATCGCGGCCGGAGCTGATGCTGTCGCGGCCGGGGCTCGGGGCCGGGCGCAACCGGGTGACGCTGACGCTGGACCCGCTGGACGCGGGGGCGATGGACGCTTTGATCGAGGCGCTGGTGCCGGGGATGCCGGCCGGGGCGCGGGCGGCGGTGACGGGGCAGGCGCAGGGGCTGCCGCTGTTCGCGATCGAGGTGATCCGGTCGCTGATCGACCGGGACGTGGTGCAGCCGGTGAACGGCGCCTACCGGCTGGTGGCCGACATCGGGGAGCTGCAGGTGCCGGGGAGCCTGCACGCCCTGCTGGCGGCGCGGCTTGACGCCCTGGAGCCGGGGTCGCGGCGGGTGGCGTGCGACGCGGCGGTGGTCGGGAAGACGTTCACGGCCGAGGCGCTGACGGCGGTGTCGGGGCTGGAGGAGGGGGCGGTGCGGGGGGCACTGGGCGACCTGGTGCGGCGCGAGGTGCTGGTGATCTCGGCGGACCCGCTGTCGCCGGAGCGGGGGTCCTACTCCTTCGCCCAGCACATGCTGCGGCAGGTGGCCTACGAGACGCTGTCGCGGCGGGACCGCAAGGCGCGGCACCTAGCGGTGGCCGCTTACCTGCGGGGGGCGTTCCCGGATGACGGGGAGGAGGCCGCGGACGTGATCGCCGCTCATTACCTGGACGCGCTGCGGGCGGTCCCGGACGACCGTGACGCCCCGGCGATCCGCGCCCGGGCGATCGGGATGCTGGTGCGGGCCGGGCAGCGGGCCGAGCGGACCGGCGCGCCCGCCTCCGCCGCCGCCAGCTACGCCTCCGCCGCCACCCACGCCGCACAGCAGGCGGGCGTGGGTAGCGCGGACGCGGAGCCCAGCGGAAACGGCCCACAGTCGGCCGGCTCGTTGTGGGAGATGGCGGCCCTAGCCGCTGACACCAGCGGTGACTACCCGGTGGCGGCGGAGCATGCCGGGCGGGCGCGGGAGGATCACCTGCAGCACGGCCGGGCCAGGGACGCCGCCTGCGCCCAGGCGATGGTCGGCCAGGCACACCGCCTGTCGGGGCGGCTTGGGGAGGCTCGCGAACAGCTCACGGCCGCCCTGGCGGTGCTGCGGGACAATCCCGACGCCGACACCGTCCGTGTCCTGGAGCAACTCGCGGCGGTTGAGGTATTCTCCGGCTCGCCCGAGGGGGACACGCTGACGGCCGAGGCGCTCGCCCAAGGCCAGGCCCTCGCCGTCGATGACGCCACCCTGGCACGCCTGTTCGCGACCCGCGGAATATACGTCGCCATGGCGGGCCGCAGGGCGGAAGGCGCGGCCTACCTCCGGGAGTCGGCCCGGCTGGCCAGCCTGGCCGACGACCGCCTGCTCATGGGCCGGGCCCTGCTCAACCTGTCCGCCGCGGTGACCGCCATCGACCCTACGGAGGGCGCGGCCGCGGCGCGCGAGGCCGCCGCGCACGCACGCCGGGCCGGCGCCCGCGGGTACCTTGCGGTCGCTGTCACAAACCTAGCCGAGGCGCTGTTCATGCTCGGCGACTGGGACGCGGCCGCCGCCGAGCTGGGCCAGTCGGCCGACGCCGACGGCCTGGCCGACGTGGGCTTCATCGGCGGCTTCCGGGCCCTGATGGCGGCGCTGCGCGGCGACGTCCCGGCCGCGCAGGCGCTTCTGGATGGCCTGGACGACATGCGCGCCAGCGAAGACATCCAGGACCAGGCGTTCATGATGCTGGTGGAGGCGTTCACGGCGGCGGCTCGCCGCCAGCCCGCGGCCGCGCTGGATCACGCCCGCGCCGCCCTCCGGTACGCCACCTCGCTGGGAATCAGTGCCCAGGACCAGCGCTGGGCGTGGCCGCTGGCCGCCCGCGCGGCCTGGGAGCTGTCGGACGCGGGGGTCGCCGCGGAACTGCTCGAACTGCTGGACCGCTACCGGCCCGGCGAGCTGGCCCCCATGTTGCGGGCCGAGCGGGACCTGGCCCGCGCCCGCCTGGCGACCCTCGACGCCGACGAGGACGGGGCCGGCGGCCAGGACACGATCGGCGCCGCGTTCGCCGCCGCGGTCGCCGGGCTGCGCCAGCAGTCGACCCCCTACCACCTCGCCCACGGCCTGCTCGACCACGCCGCCTGGCTGGCCGGCCGGGGCGGCGACCCCGATCGCGCCGCCGCCATGGCCGCCGAGGCCGCCGCCATCGCCGCCCGGCTGCGCTGCCAGCCGCTGCTCGACCGCGCCGAGGCCCTCGCCCCGGCCGGCACGCCGCCCCTCCCCGGCTAGCGGTCGGCTAGCGGTCGAACCGCACCGTAAGCTCGTCCCGGGCGACGAAGACGGGGATGGCGCCGTCGGCGTGCCGGGCGGCGAGCGCATCGAGCGCGTCATCGGTCCAGCTTGGCGCGTGGTGGAACGCACACCTGCCGGGCTCCCGCCTCTGCGGCCAGGCCGATGGCGTACTCGGGGCAGGAGTGGCCGAGGTAGGCCACCGCCGGCAGTTCCTTGACCGTGTAGTGCGCGTCGTGAATTAGCAGGTCAACGCCCGTGGCCAGGGCGACGGCCGCCGGGTGAAGTTCCCCAAGGCCAGACGGGCCGGGTCCGAGCGCAAGCAGATGGTGATCAGAGACGTAGGCAACGGAATGGGCGCCGTCGCTCACCCGGTAGCCAAAGGTGCGGCCCCTTGCGCGGGATTGAAATAGACGTCCGCGCCGCCCACAGTAGAGCCGGTGCTGCTCGGTTCGGGGGCCTGTCGGCAAGGCGACAGGAGGGCTGTCGGCTGGCTGACTGACCGCGGCCGGCCGGTTCCGTGATGCTGGGGGCAGCCGGTCGATACCGGACACGAGAACACCGGGAAACGGGGAAGAAAATGAACAGCTACTACCTCACCAGCCAGCTCGTCAGTGACCGCCAGACCGCCCTCATCGCCGACTGCGGGCGGCGCGCCGAGGTCAAGCAGGCCCGCGCCGCCCGCAAGGCCAGCGCCGCGACCCCGGTCCGGTCGGCCCGGATCCGCCGGCTGCTCTTCGGCCGCCCGGCGCCCGCAGCTGCCTGAGAACCCCGATTGTTCGCGGTGAACGCGCAGCGCCGCATCGCGGTCAGGACCAGCACGCCAGGCAGAACCTGGGTTGACAGCGCCAAGGCGCGGGCGTATGCAAAGGTGGGTGACGTGCGGGCAGTGCGGTGCATTGGTGGGGGACCGCGACCGTTTCTGCGGGGATTGCGGCAGTCCTCTCGGGGTGTGCTCTTCATGCGGTGAGCCGCTCACTTCCGGCAAGCGGTTCTGCCGTGCCTGCGGCTCCCCCCTGTCTGATAACGCGGACGTGCCTGGTGCGGCATCGCCGCCGGCGGCGTTTCCCGGGCCCGACACCGGGCCTGGCCCCGAGCCGGTGGCGGAGCGGCGGCTGTGCTCGGTGTTGTTCTGTGACGTGGTGGGCTTCACGCCGTTGTCGGAGTCTCGCGATCCCGAGGCGGTCCGGGAGTTGCTGTCCCGGTATTTCGGCTTGGCGCGGACGGTGATCGGCCGGTACGGCGGGGTGGTCGAGAAGTTCATCGGGGACGCGGTGATGGCGGTGTGGGGAACGCCGGCCGCGACCGAGGGGGACGCGGAGCGGGCGGTGCGGGCAGCGCTGGACCTGGTGGCCGCGGTCAGCCAGTTGGGTGAGGAGGCCGCAATAGCGGACCTGGCGGCGCGGGCCGGCGTGGTGACCGGCGAGGTGGCGGTCACCCTGGGTGCGGTGGGCGAGGGGATGGTCGCCGGGGACGCGGTGAACACCGCGGCGCGGGTGCAGGCGGCGGCAGAGCCGGGACAGGTCCTGGTGGACGTGGCAACGCAGCGGCTGGCGGGCAGCGCGGTCGGGTTCGCCGGGGCGGGTGAGCGCCGGCTGAAGGGCAAGGCACGGCCGCAGCAGCTGTGGCGGGCGACCCGGATACTGGCCGGGGTTGGCGGTAGCCAGCGGATGGACGGGCTGGAGGCCCCGATGTCGGGGCGCGACGCGGAACTGCGCACGATCAAGGAGCTGTTCCACGCCGCGACTGAGCGGCGGGTGCCGCGCCTGGTGCTGGTGTCAGGTCCGGCCGGGGTGGGCAAGTCACGGCTGGGCTGGGAGTTCGAGAAGTACGCCGATGGCCTGGCCGAAGAGATGTGGTGGCACCGGGGGCGGTGCCTGTCGTACGGCGAGGGCGTGGCGTTCTGGGCGCTGGCGCAGATGGTTCGGCAGCGGTTCAAGATCGCCGAGGAAGACCCCGCCGATGCCGCGGCCGTCAAGCTCGCGGACGGGCTGGACCGGTTCGTCCCCGATCCTGACGAGCGGGCGTATGTCGGTGCACGGCTGGGCCGGCTGCTCGGCGTGGCCTCGGCCGGGGATGACGGGGCGGCGCTGGCGCGGGAGGAGCTGTTCGCGGGGTGGCGGTTGTTCTTCGAGCGCCTGGCCGCGGAAGGGCCGGTTGTGCTTGTGGTCGAGGATGCTCAGTGGGCCGACAGCGGGCTGCTGGACTTCCTGGATCATCTCATCGACTGGTCCCGTGATCTGCCGGTCTTCGTCCTCGTGTTCGCCCGGCCCGAGCTGGCTCAGGCCCGGCCGGGCCTCGGCGCCGGGCGGAACCGGAGCACGTTGACCCTGGACCCGCTGGACGCAGCCTCGATGGACACGCTGGTGGACGCTCTTGTGCCCGGGATACCGGGGGCGGCGCGCGCGAAGATCACCGGGCAGGCGCAGGGCATTCCGCTGTTCGCGGTGGAGACGGTGCGCGCACTGATCGACCAGGACGTCGTCCAGCCTCGAGAGGGGGTCTACCGGCTGGTCGGCGAGGTCGGGGAGCTGGCGGTGCCGGACAGCCTGCACGCCCTGCTGGCCTCCCGGCTCGATGCCCTGGACCCCGGCGTGCGGCACCTGGTGTCCGACGCCGCGGTGCTGGGCAGCACCTTCCCGGCCGAGGCGCTGATCGCGGTCTCCGGACGGGACGAGCCGACGGTGCGGGCGGCACTGTCCTTGCTCGTGCTCCGGGAGGTGTTCAGCGTCTCCGCCGACCCGCTGTCCCCGGAACGGGGCAGCTACCAGTTCTCCCAGCAGATGCTGCGCCAGGTCGCCTACGACACGATGTCCCGCCATGACCGCAAGACCCGCCACCTGAAGGTGGCTGCCCACCTGCGCGCCGCCTTCGCAGGCGACGGCGAGGAAGTCACCGACGTCATCGCCCGCCACTACCTGGACGCGATTGATGCCGTGCCCGATGACCCGGACGCTGATGAGATCCGCGACCGAGCCGTCGGCGCGCTGATCCGCGCAGGCGAACGCGCCGAGCGCACCGGCGCCCCGGCAATGGCAGCGATCAGTTTCGCCACGGCGGCGGAAATGACTCGGTCAAATGCCGAGGACGGGCAGCTAGCCGCCCCGGACGCCGCACCAGCAGCCGGCCTGCTGTGGGAACGCGCTGCGCTGGCCGCTGTAACGAACGGCAATTGGGCCCCGGCCATCGAGCACGCGCGTCGTGCCCGCGACGTCCAGCTCGAACGCGGGCACACCCGGGCGGCGGCCCGCGCACAGGCCATCGCCGGAGATGCCTTGGTCTTGTGGGGGCACCACAGAGAGGCGCGGGACCAGCTCACCGCCGCGGTGGAGGTGCTACGGGCAGAACCCGACGGTGATACGGTCCGCGCCCTGGAAAGGCTGGCGGCGCTTGAGGCATTCGCCGGCTCGCCCGACGCGGACAGGCTCTCCAACGAGGCGCTGATCCTCGGACAGGCTCTCGGTGTCAGCGCCGCCCAACTCGGCCGCCTGCTTCTCACGCGGGGGTTCTACCTCGGCTTCGCCGGACGACTTCCCGAGGCCTGCGCCTACTTCCGCGAAAGCGCCCGGCTGGCAGGGGACGCCGGGGACAATATGGCGTTGGGACGAGCGCTGCTCAACCTGGCGGACACTCTGGTGAAGACCGATCCCGCGGCTGCCGCGGACGCCGCGCGCACCGCCGCCGGACACCTGCGCCGGGCCGGCGCACGAGACCTCCTGGCGTACGCGGTCGGCAACCTGGTCCAAGCGCTGCTTGCCTTGGGTGAGTGGGACGCCGCGGCGCAGGAGCTCGCGCAGGCCGCAGACTCGGACGGGCTGTCGGATCACGACCATCTGGCCTGTGACCGGGCCTGGCTGGCGGCCTTGCGCGGCGACGCCGACGCCGCCGAGACGGTGCTGGCAGGGCTGTCGGACTGGCGCGCCAGCGAAGACGAGCAGGAGAAGGCGGCGGTCCGCATCGTGGAAGCCTTCACCGCCGCGGCCCGCCGTCGCACTGACACCGCGTTGGATTACGCGCGCTCCGCCCTTGCCGGTGCCGGTACGGTCGGAATCAGCCACGACTATCTGCGCTGGGGATGGCCGCTGGCCGAGCGCTGTGCCTACGAATTGGACGACGGTTCGGCCACCCTCGAGCTGCTCGTCATGCTTGACTCCTACCCGCCCGGCCACGTCGCGCCCGTTCAGCAGGCCGAGCGCGAGCTGGTCAGAGCCAGGATGGCGGGCGTCGAGGTCGGCCCTGCCGCCGATGCCGCCTTCGCCTCGGCGGTCAGCAGCCTGCGTGAGCTGAGCACGCCCTTTCACCTCGCCCATGGCCTGCTCGACCAGGCCAAGTACCTCGTGAGCCGGGGTGAGGCCGCCGAAGCCGCCGCGGCCGTCGAGGAGGCCCGCGAGATCGCCGCCCGCTTGCGCTGCGGGCCGTTGCTGGACCGGGCCGAAAACCTGATGCCCGCGGAGCCGCGGGTAAGCACCTAGGTGGCGACGCTGTCCGGCCCCCACGTCGGGCACTCCGCAGGCGGCGGCGAGGCACCTGCTCCCCGGCCGCGGCTCAGCCAGTAGATGCCCCAAGAAGATCTGGCTTTGGGCCAGGTAAGCGCGGTAGACCTCTCGCGGTGGGTGCGGCCGGCGCCGAGCTCGAACATCACCGGCACCAGCCGCAGCCGCATCACCGCGTCCCGGACCGACTGGCGCTCAGCGGCCAGCTTCTCCATCGTTGAACTCACGAGTACCCGCACGCGCTAATCAGGTGTGTGGATCTGGCTTCGTTCGTGAGAGAAGTGACCGCACTTAGGCGGCTCGGCTCGGAGCGGGCTTCCAACGTCTCAGGGCTGGATGTTCTCCAGGTCCTCGAGGAGGCTGGGGTGGGTCGGCTGCCATCCGAGCGCTTCGCGGGTGCGGGTGCTGGAGGCGGGCTGGTCCATCGCGAAGATCGGGCCGAACGGGCCGAAGTTCTCCTCCGGCACGGGCTGCACGGGCAGGCCCAGCCGGCGGCCGATGACGGCGGCGATGCCGCGGACCGCGTTGCCCTCGTCGGCTACGGCGTGCCAGGAGGTTCCGGCCGGGGCCGTCTCGAGGGCGAGCCGGAACAGGACGGCTGCGTCAAGGGCGTGCACGGCCGGCCAGCGCTGGGCGCCGTCGCCCGGGTAGCCGGCGATCCCGGTGCGGCGCGCCTGGTCGGCCAGCAGGCCGGCGAATCCGCCTCGGCCGTTGTTGTGGACGGTGCGGGGCATGCGGACGGCCGTGGCGCGCACGCCGCGCGATGCCAGGTCGAGCAGCGCGTTGACCGAGCGGGCCCGCCCGGCGACCGGTCCTTCGAGCGGCAGCGGGTCCTCCTCGGTGGAGGCCCGGCCCGCCACCCACGGCGTGCCGGAGACGGTGACGATCGGGCGGTCGCTGCCGGCCAGCTCACCGCCCAGGGCGGCCATCGCGGCGCTCTCCTCGGCGATGGCCGCGGCGAGCCCCTCGGGGGTGCCGTAGCTGGGGCTGAAGGCGAGGCTGATCACGCCGTCGGACTGCGCGGCGCCGGCCCGCAGGACATCGAGGTCCGTGATCCCTCCGCGCGCCACCTGGGCTCCGGCGGCCTTGAGGGCCTGCTCGGAGCTGTCGGAGCGGGCCAGGGCGAGAACGCTGTGGCCGCTGGTGAGTAGTTCGGTGACGACGGCGGATCCGATGGTGCCGGTGCCGCCGGTGACGAAGACGTGCATGA
>Ga0335075_10008823_pt1 | contig 15432 bp, 17 predicted proteins | sample Lox_Sample_24_FD_206723 | JGI IMG/M metagenome (GOLD analysis project Ga0335075, IMG submission 206723) | Soil microbial communities from Loxahatchee National Wildlife Refuge, Florida, United States - Lox_Sample_2.4 | ecosystem: Environmental > Terrestrial > Soil > Wetlands | place: USA... | reverse complement strand
TCCATGTCGGCGATCGGATCGAGCATTTCGATCGTTACGCGATCAACCGCCAGGACTTTTCCGATATTCGCTACTACTTCTATCTCCTTTCTCCGCAACAGACCGTCCAGATGGATCTGCGCTCTCCTGACGGCACGACGCGACGCGAACTGGTCAACGCCAACGTTGTGCCCACGCGACGCGTCGTCGATCTGACCGACGAAAGCACCTCCGATTTTTGGGACCTGTTGCGTCGCGCGGAGGAGAACGACATTCAGTCGCACCCGCGGCCAGTCGAGGTTGGCGATGTGACGATCGTCAAGCTGGAGGGCTTCGATCTCGATCGCAGCGATATCGACCGCTATATGGATGTCGTGCGCAGGCACAGCGCGCTGGTTCTGGATTTGCGCGGCAACGGGGGCGGGTCCGTCGATACGCTCCAGTGGCTGCTGGGCTCCTTTTTCGATCATCCGGTGAAGATTGCCGACCGCGTGGGGCGGCATAATCCCAGGCCGTTCATTGCCAAACCCTACGGCCGCACGTTCACGGGCAAACTGGTGGTTTTAGTGGATGGCCAGTCGGCGTCGGCATCGGAGCTATTTGCGCGCGTGATTCAGCTGGAGAAACGCGGCACCGTCATCGGCGACAAGACGCAGGGCGCCGTGATGGAGGCGACCTATTATCCCGTGCACCAGGGGGCGGACACGCAGATCCAGTACGCCTTCAGTATCACGGACGCGAACCTGCTGATGACCGACGGCAAGAGCCTCGAAAAGATGGGCGTGACCCCGGACGAAGTTCTTCTGCCCACCGGTGCGGACTTGGCTGCCCGTCGCGATCCAGTGCTGGCGCGCGGTGTGGAGATGGCCGGTGGGAAGCTGGATCCGGCCGCAGCCGGCAAGCTGTTTCCATATCAATGGCCCGCCATGTAAGCCGGGAAGGAACGGCGCATCCTCTGCGTCTCCGCCGCCGCGCATCTCAACGGATAAGGAGAGACGCGCGTGACCGAGAAAATCACTGTGGCCGCAGGCGACACCGTGCTGGTGGCCGAGGTGCGAGTGCACCTTCGCGATGGCGAGCCGTTTGAGCTGCTGCCCTTTGTCGATGGCAAAGATGTGAAAAGCAAAGTCAGCGATCTGCTGGAGGAGTGGGCGAAGTCCGGCTTCCTCGTCCGCGGCAGCCAGATCATTCCCTGGCATCGCGTCGAGCGCGTGGAGGCGGTGAGCGTCGAAGAGCTTGCGCCCGACGAAGCCGAGCGGCGGCTGACGGAATGGTCGACGCGGGACCAGCGGCAATACCAGCAGAGCTTCTGGAAGACGAAGGAGCCGCGCGAAAAGAAGAAAAAGGACGGAGACGCCGAAGGCGGCGGCAAGCCCGGAGCCATGTGATTCCGCAGCGGGCGCATGGCCCGGGCCTCAGATCCGCGGTCGGGAACCGCGCCGGCCTCGCCTGCGTACTGGCACCCATCGGGCGAGGTGGCTCCTGCACGATCCTCTGTGGATGCGCGCTATTCTTGCGGTGCACGTTGCGGCCGGCGCGGGCGCGTTTGTTCTGGCGCCGCTGGCGCTGCTGACCGCGAAGGGCGGCCAGGCCCATCGGCGCTGGGGCAAATTCTACTTCTGGTCCATGGCCGTCGTCGCTGCGACAGCGTTTGTGATGGCCTCATACCGGCCGGTGCTCTTCCTCGCGCTGGTCGCCATCTTCAGCTTCTATAACGCGTTCGTCGCGTATCGCGTGCTCGGGCAAAAGGCCGCCGTCACCGGCGCGCAGGTCGTGCGGCTGCTCGACTGGGTTGCCGCGCTCTTCTGCTTCGGCTCCTGCGGGGCGCTCGTCCTGCTCGGCGCCTTTCGCCCCCACCTCGTCAGCAACCTCGGCATCCCGGCCATCGTCTTCGGCCTCATCGGCATGCGCATCGCTGGCCGTGCCATGTGGGGATTCACGCACCCGCCCACCGAAAAGATGTTCTGGTGGTATGCGCATCTGCAGGGCATGATCGGCAGCTATATCGCCGCGTGGACGGCCTTCTGCGTGGTGACCATCGGCCCGCTGCTGCACCTCGGCTGGTGGATCTGGATCGCTCCGGTCGCGATCGGCGTGCCTGCCATCATCGCGACGACCGCGTATTACCAGCGCAAATTCGCACCGCGGCCCAAGGCAGTGGCTGCATAGGATGCTTCGAAACCTCCAAAGCGAGGCGCCGCCACGGTATAACATCCTGGTACATTCTTATGATCAGGCGCAGAATCCTGTTGCTGACGGTGGGGGCTGTGGCGAGCGCGGTGTGCTCGGGTGTCGGGTTGTTTGCGTGGCTTTTCGATGGAGGGCGGCTGTCGCCCTATCTCATTCCTTCGCTCTCATTTCTTCTGTTTTGGGTGTATTTGCCGCTGCCACGCACAGGGCTGCTCCTGTCCGGACTCGTCCCGGGAAGCACCTACATTGCACTGTTCCTGAGAGAACTCCGAATCTATTGTGCTGAACCGGGTTGCCGACTGGCAGATTCGTTCGCAATCGGACGAAATTTGCTTCTCCACGGTTGGCTGTCCTGGCTTATCCTCGCGGTGCCTGCCGTGTGCCTGCTGATGGATTACACGCGCCCCGCGATTGCGCACGAAGGCCGTCAGGACTTGCGCACATAGCGCCGCCCGGCAACCTCATACTTCCCCGACACCACCCGCGCAATCGCCTCAGCGTAGGCAATGTGCTCCTGCTCGAGGATGCGCTCGGCGAGCGCATGCGCGTCGTCGCCCTCGAGAACTGGCACCGTCTTCTGCAGAACGATGACGCCGTGGTCGAGCTGCTCGTCGACAAAGTGCACCGTGCAGCCGGCGACCTGAACGCCGTACTCGAAGGCCTGGGTCTGCGCGTCGAGGCCGGGAAAAGCCGGCAACAGCGAGGGGTGGATGTTGAGGATGCGCTGCGGGAAGGCCTGGATGAATCCCGGAGAGAGCAGCCGCATGTAGCCGGCGAGGCAGACGAGGTCAATCTGGTGCTCCTGGAGCGTGGCCACGATCTCCGCGTCGTGCTCGGCCCGCTTGCGGCCCTTCGCTTCGATGGCGATGGCGGTCAAACCACGTGTGCGCGCGGCGGTGAGACCAGGAGCGTCGGCGATGTTGGAAATGACAACAGCGATGCGAGCGCCGGGAATTTTGCCGCTGGCGATGGCGTCAGCGATGGCGAGGAAGTTGGAGCCGCGTCCGCTGAGGAGGATTCCGAGGTTGGGCATGGTCGATAGCAGGTGGCTACCAGCTAACCGCTCCTGGCTGTCTTTTACGCATAAATGACGCGCCGATCGCCCTTCACGATCCGGCCAATCACGTGGGATTTTTCTCCTGCGCGGTCGAGCATGCTCTTGCAGCGCTTGAACCGCTCGGCGGGGACGACGGCGATCAGCCCGATGCCCATGTTGAACGTCCGCAGCATTTCTTCCTGCTCCACGTTGCCCAGTTGCTGCAGGTGCTCGAAGATGGGCAGCACCGGCCAGCTTCCCAGCTCGATGTGCGCGGAAACGTTCTTGGGCAGGATGCGCGGCAGGTTTTCCGTAATGCCGCCGCCGGTAATGTGCGCAAATCCCACAGAGTAGTCGCTGGCGGTGAGCTTTTTGATCAGGCTCAGGTAGCTCTTGTGCGTCTTCATCAGCGCTGCGCCGGCTTTTTCCTTCAACGCGTTCACGTATTGCTCGGGCTTGTACTTCGCCACTTCGAAGAAGAGCTTGCGTGCCAGCGAGTAACCGTTGGTGTGCAGGCCGGTTGACGGGAACCCGAGCAGCACGTCGCCGGGGCGAATCTTCGCGCCGGTCACCAGCTTCGCGCGCTCCACCACGCCCACAATGAAGCCCGCCAGATCGTACTCGCCGTCGGCGTAGAAGCCGGGCATCTGCGCGGTCTCGCCGCCAATGAGCGCGCAGCCGTTCGCGCGGCATGCATCCGAGAGGCCCGAGACAATCTTCTCGGCCACCTCGCCGTCGAGCCGGCCCGTCGCGAGGTAGTCGAGGAAGAAGAGCGGCGTGGCGCCCTGCACCGCGATGTCGTTGACGCAGTGGTTCACCAGATCGGCGCCCACCGTGTGGTGAATGCCGAGCTGGAACGCCAGCTTGAGCTTGGTGCCGACGCCGTCGGCAGAGGAGACCAGCACCGGCTCCTCGTATTTGCCGTCGAGCTTGAAGAGGCCGCCAAAGCCGCCGATTTCACCGAGCACGTTGCGGGTGAAGGTGCGCTGCGCCAGGTACTTGATGCGCTGCTTGGCGCGGTCACCTGCGGCAATGTCGACGCCGGAATCGGCATACGTGACACCGGTCGGTGCAGGCGTTCGTGCGGAGGACGATGCGGTCGCTTTGGCGGCTGGCTCAGGCAAGAGAATGGACAGTGGGAGGTTTCCCGGAAGGAACTAGTTTAGAGCATCCGGAGGCTCGCGGACCGTGCGTTCCGCGGAAAACATTGTTCCTCAGGCGTCGTCGCGGTCGCGCTCCCGTGGACGTTCCGCGCGGGCATGTCCTGCGGGTGAAAGCAGGCTGATGCTGAGGATTCCGCTCTGCTTCGTCAGCAGAATGCCCTGGCCGGGAATGGGAATCTGGTCGCCGTCGGCCGTGACCCAGGAAGCTTTGGCAATGAACAGCGAATTCTCGTCCGGATCGTCGGAGTAGTAGAGCAGCACCCCCAGAATGCTGCGATTGCCCGGCAACTCCACCTGCACGATCTGCTCCTGACCGGCCTCGCTCTCGAAGATGTCGGTCCAGATGGAACTGCGCGTGGTGCGCTCGGTGAGCCGCAGACGCCGGAAGAGCCGGTTGCCGTCGTGATTGATGTAGAGAATGGCGAGGACCGCAAAGGCAAACGTGATTCCCGCCAGCAGGCCGAGACTGCCCGGATTCCAGACGATGGTTTGGCTGGAGTCGTCGTCATCGGCGGCTGCCTTCTCCGGAGCCTTTGCGTTGCTTCCGGCTGGAGCCGTGCCGCTGGCGGAACCTGGCTGCGACGCCGATTGCTTCTCGAGCGTGAACGGCAGCCTGCCCTGGCTCGCCGCCGCGAAGCACACATAAATGATGAAGCTGAAGAGGAGCGCCTCAATCACGCGCTCGAGGTCGGATTGGGTCCGGCGCGTGGCGAGTTGCTGGACGACGTAAGCCGCGGCAAAGCCCGGCAGCAGGATGAGGAAGATTTCGAGCGCTACCAGACTGGTGGGCACGGTCGTATCCGCCCGCAGCTACGGCTTCGGGGACCTTTCGCTGTCGTTGCGAGGCGGAATGCGCACCGGCTCCGGCAGCTTCACGGAGATTTCGCTGTCGGTGCGGCGCTTCCCTGGCTTTCCCGCGTAGTTCGTCAGTTTTTTCGAGCTGCCCTTCGGCAAGACGTATGGCATGAAGCCCTCTGAGGAAATTATTGCGCCCGCGGAGCACGAAAGTCCACAGGCCCCGCCGGAGCGAGGCCTGTTCGACTTCGATTCTGCGACGAAAGCTACGCGGCGGCTTGGGTCAGAGCGGCCTTCGCCGTGCCCACGAGCGCCGTGAATCCGGCGGCGTCGTTCACAGCCAGATCGGCGAGGATCTTGCGATCCAGCTCAACGCCGGCCTTCTTCAGCCCGCTGATGAGCTGCGAGTACGAGATGCCGTTGGCCTTGGCGGCGGCGTTGATGCGCACGATCCAGATGGAGCGGTACTGGCGCTTCTTGCCCTTGCGGCCGCTGTAGGCGAACTTCAGCCCGCGCTCGACGGCTTCCTGCGCCGCCTGGTACAGCTTGGATTTGGTGAGGAAGTAGCCGCTCGCCCTCTTGAGGATTTTCTTGCGGCGGTCGGTGCGTTTTGTCCCACGTTTTACGCGAGGCATGGTGTCTTCTCCTTTTTTAGTACTGCGTTCAGCGGCTGAAGGTGGGAAGCACCTCTTCGCGCGCTCTGCATGCCTGATTCACTCTCGGCGAACCGAGGGAGCCGAAGCCCGATTTGAATCAGACCCGCCTGAGATTCTCAGGCATAGGGAATCATGCGGGCGACCTTCGCGTGGTCGGCGTCAGAAACCAGGACGCCCTTGCGCAGGTGCCGCTTGGTTTTGACTTCCTTCGACGTGAGGATGTGCCGCATCTTCGTCTGGCCGCGCTTGATTTTGCCCGTGCCAGTCTTTTTGAAGCGCTTCGCGGCGCCCCTGTGTGTCTTGAGTTTGGGCATGGTGTCCTTCAACTTGCGTCGCGACCGGGCGTCCGGTGAGAGAAACCCAGCGCAGACAGCAGGATTCAGTTTACAGGAGGGTCGCCTGTGCGTCCACCGTTCCACGCGCCGAAGGCCCTGGCCCCTGCCTTACGGCAAATACTGCGCCGGGATCGGCGTCTGCGGATTCTCCGCCTGCCACACGATCTCGATGATGTGCCAGTTCTGCCCGTCGTAGACCGCCTGGATGCTGTTGATGCCGCGCGCAACCGGCTTGCCCGCGAGCGTGGTCTGGTAGGTGCTCCACAGATGGGCGATGCGGCCGAACGTCTCCGACTGGAACTTGAGCTGCTTCTCCGTCACGTCCTCGTCGCCGTTTTTCGCGACGGCGGTAACCCAGTCGTCAACGGTGAGCAAGCGTTGGGTTCCGGTGGTGCCGTTCACCGGGATGAGACGCACGTCCGGCAGAAACAGCGCGCGGAAGCAGGTGCGGTCCCGGTTCGCGGGCCCGGTGATCGCGGCATCGATAGCGGCGACAAGCTGATCGAGGGTCGCCGTCGACGGGCACGTGGCCGGTGCGGCAGGCGCGGACTGCGGAGTTTGGGCATGCGCTGCGGAAATCAGGCCGAGTGCGGCCAAAACCAGAGCGAGGCGGCGAACAAGCAGAGGCATGGCGGGAATTGTACAAGCCGAACTGCGCTACTCGCCGTCCATCTCTTTCGCGTACTCGTACAGAGGCATGCCGAAGAAATCCTGAACTCGTCCGGTAGGCGCATAGCCATGCCTGCGGTAGAACGCGATGGCTCGCTCGAGCGGCGCCGTCGTGTCGAGCGTGATCCGGCGACAGCCTCGCGTCCACAGCATCGACTCGGCGTCGGCGAGCAGTTCCGCTGCGACGCCGCTTCCCTGCCACGCGGCGCGGACCGCCATGCCGCGCAAATGGCCCTCCAGATCGCGCCCGAGGCTGGCCGCGACGGTTCCCGCGAATTCTCCCGCGGTTCCTTCAGCCACGAGGATGGTCATCGACGCAAAGCGCCCTGCCAGCATTTTTTCGGAAAGAACGGTGTCGGCAAAAGCGCCAGGGGTGTACTGCTCGCGAAAAGGCGCGAATGCCTCCGCGAGGCAGGCAAGGATTCCCTCCGCATCGGCAAGGGTGGCCTGGCGAACAAGAAATGGAGCAGATCGTGCCATGGGGTGAACCCCTTCTGCTATGGAGTCAGTGCGCGACTTCAGTCGCTGCCTGCATCTCGTCGATGATTGCGCGAGCGGCGGCGACGGGATCGCTGGCCTGGGTGATGGGGCGGCCGACGACGAGATAGCTGGCTCCCGCGGCCAGCGCGGCCGCAGGGGTGGCCACGCGCTTCTGGTCGGCAAGCTCGGCGCCGGCCGGACGGATCCCGGGAATCACCAGCGTCGCGCCGGGAAATGCCTGGCGCAGGCTGGCGGTCTCGTGCGTGCTGGCAACGAGGCCGGTGATGCCGGCGGCGGCGGCCATCTCCGCCAGGCGCGTCACCTGCTCGCCCGCCGAGCGGCCGATGCCGACGGCGGCGAGCTGTTCCGCGTCCATGCTCGTAAGAACGGTAACGGCCAGCAGTTGGGGCGCATGCTCACATTCCGACGCGGCTTTCGCGGCGGCGCGCAGCATCGCGGGACCTCCCGAAGCGTGGATGGTGAGCATCTCCGCGCCGGTCTCGCAGACCGAATGGACGGCGCCGGCGACGGTGTTGGGAATGTCGTAAAGCTTGAGATCGAGGAAGACGGAGCAGCCCCGATGGTGCAGCTCGTGGATGAAATTGTTGCCTTCGGCCAGATACAGTTCGAGTCCGACCTTATACCAGCAGCACAGCTCTTCCAGACGTTCCACCATCCCGATGGCCGGCGCGCCTTCCGGGTAATCGAGGGCTACGATGAGCCGAGGGTCCAGAGATTTCCCTCCACAGTCTTTTCTTCATAGTTGCACAGGGCCGCGCGAGGGAGAAGTGGATTCTGCGCTGCACCCAAAAACGACAGGCATGCCCGCGCGCAAAACAATACCACTCTCGGGTCAGCCGATGTTGCGGAAGTGTTGCGCAGAGCCCACAATTTCACGTGCAAATTTATTGGCAACTGATACACTTCCCCCACATTTCCAGGAAATATCAGGATCGGCAAGAGCTACGATTGCCTGGATGGGTGTGTTGAGGTATCAGGGATGGATGGCACGCTGAGAAGCCGCTCCCAGGCCCCGCCGTTGAAAGAGTCGATCGCGGGCGACGGCGGAGTGGATCTGCTTTTGGGGAACAAACACGCCGATTTGCTGGCGACGGATACCATCCTGCCGCCGGAACAGCGGCCCCGCACCGTCAAGGAACTCGGCGTCCGTCCCTCCGTGGTGGAAGACCTCGCCCTGAAGACGCTGTACACCGCGGGCTCCCTTTCGGTCTACGAGCTCGCGCGCCGGACGCGCCTGAGCTACGACGTCGCCAACGAGCTCTTCAACAAAATGCGCGCCGCCGTCCTCTGCCAGGTCACCGGCATGAAGGGGAATATCCCCGAGATCGCCATCACCACGCAGGGCCGCGCCCGCGCGCTGGAACTGCTGGCGGTGAGCCAGTACACCGGTCCCGCCCCGGTTGCGCTCGACGCCTACGTCGAGCAGGTGCGCCAGCAGAGCGTCCGCCATGCCGTGGTGCACAAGGAAGATGTCGCGCGCGCCTTCGAAAACATGGTGCTCGACGACAAGACGCTGTGGCAGATCGGCGTTTCGCTCAATTCGGGCTCCTCCATCTTCCTGCACGGACCGGCTGGCGTGGGCAAGTCGGCCATCGCCGAAACCATGGCCCGCACCCTGGCTGCCGACGACGTTTGGCTGCCGTGGGCGGTGGAAACCGACGGGCAGATCGTCTCGGTCTTCGATCCCATCGTCCACCGGCGCGTGGACCGCAGCGAGTTTTCGCAGTACGACGAACGATGGGTTCGCTGCCAGCGGCCCTCGGTCCTGGTGGGCGGCGAGCTGACCATCGAGATGCTCGACCTGCAGTTCAATGCCATTGCCGGCTTCTACACCGGACCGGTGCAGATGAAGGCCAACAATGGCGTGCTCATCGTCGACGACTTCGGGCGCCAGCGCATCCGGCCCGATGAGCTGCTGAACCGCTGGGTTGTGCCGCTCGATCGGCACATCGACTTCCTCACCCTCGTGGGCGGCAAGAAAATCGAGATTCCCTTCGAGATGCTGGTGGTCTTCGCCACCAACCTCGAACCGGACGAGCTGGTCGACGCGGCCTTCCTGCGCCGTATGCAGACCAAGATCAAGATCAGCATCGCCACGGAAGACCAGTTCTGCGAAATTTTCCGCCGGGTAGCCCATACCCGGCAGCTTCCTGTGGACATGAAGATCGTCCGCGAGCTGGCCAACATCATTCGCGGGCCGCTCAATCAGGAACTCCGCGGCTGCCAGCCTCGCGACCTGGTCAACCACGTCTGCTGGGAAGCCCGCTACGCCGACAAGCCGCCGCAACTCGACCGCGACTCGCTCATGAGCGCGGTGGAGACGTACTTCATCCCCGCTGGCTGAAACCAGCCCCATCAGACCCCGGAATGGCGATAGCCATCGCTGCGCCGCGAGGCGCACATGCCGGGGTCTGCCTGTAAAGGGGATTAGCGGGAAGCCGCTGGTTCGTCAGGCTGGTCGAGTCGTGCCACTTCCGTCGTTGGAGCGGAAAGCAGCTCGACTTTGACGGGCGCGATGCCGCGCTCACTGAAGCCCAGGGTGTAAGCCGCTGCGTACGACAGGTCGATAACCCGGCTTTCGGGCATCGGACCGCGGTCATTGACGCGAACCACAACGGATTTATGGTTGCGCAGGTTTGTCACTCGCAGCACGGACCCCAGAGGCAGCGTGCGGTGCGCGCACGTCATGGCGTTCTCATCGTAGGGCTGGCCGCTCGCTGTGGTTTTTCCCTGGAAGAATCGCCCGTACCAGGACGCTACCCCAAACTGATACCAATGATGCCGGGGCTTCGCGGCAGGCTTCGCGGAATTCGCAGGAGCCGTTGTCGCGGTGCTCGCGGTACTTAAGTGATCCGCCGGTGCCACCGTCTGCGCGCTCGCGACTCCAACAAGGATCGTCAGCAGGGCGCCTGCGATGGTGAGCGAACGTCGAGGACGAGGCAGTGCTTCGGATCGTCGGAGTACGTTCATTGAAACCTCCTGTTAAAAATTGTAGGAATGGGCTTGCGCTAAGTCAAACAAACAGCGAACTTTATTTCTGTTTTATTTGGGTCGCCGACCTTGCCAACTCTCACACGCATGTGATAGCTCGAGGCGCCCCGTTAGGGTTATCAGATGACGAACAGGACGCCTTCCCTGAGATACCCGCCGTTCGAGGAAGCCGACCTATCCAATACGATGGTTACCATGGACGAGCTTGCTGCCCCGCATCCGAACGAAAACGACAGCCGTCAGGAGTTGCCCGGCCGGAAGGTTGCCCTGACGATCGCAGGTTTCGATCCGTCGTCCGGGGCCGGGGTGACTGCCGACCTAAAAGTCTTTTGGAATCATGGAATTTACGGTGTCGCGGCGATCACCGCCCTGACCGTTCAGTCCACCCAGGGAGTGCGCCGGGTCCAACCTGTTGCAGGGGGGCTTCTGCGGGAGACGCTGGAATGCCTCGCCGCCGACCTTCCCATCGCCGGCGTGAAGATCGGCATGCTGGGCTCGGCCGAGGCCGCCGGGGAGGTGTCGAGGTTCTTAACCAAGGCCGGAATCCCCCGGGACCGGGTGGTCCTCGATCCGGTACTGGTTTCAAGCTCCGGCGCGGCCCTTTTGGAGCCAGCCGGGGTCGATGTGTTGAAAAAAACTTTGCTCCCCAGGGTCGGCTGGATCACACCAAATATGGATGAGCTTGGGGCCCTGACTGGGTCGGACGCCTATCTCCATGCGGACATCCCCGACGAAGCGGGCCGCGTGGCAGCTCTGGCGCCTGGGCTCAATGTCGTCGTCACCGGTGGCCATCTGAACCCGCCCGACGACTTTCTGCGAACCGCGGATGGAGCCGAAACCTGGTTTCCCGGCTCGAGGATCGAGACCACGTCCACCCACGGAACCGGCTGCGTCTTCTCCTCGGCGCTGCTCTGCCGGTTGCTGACGGGCGATTCGCCCCCGGACGCCGTTCGCGGATCCAAAGACTTCGTTCGCCGCGCCCTCGAGTCGGCAGTTCCGCTGGGCAGCGGCAAGGGACCGGTACTGAGCAAGTGAATTCAGGAGGCGTGGCCACTCCCTGACTTCCGCTTCGGATCCCCAAAAAATTAACCATTCCCTGTGATCGTTGCTACAGCCGGGTCGATACGTCTCCCTGTGATTCTCAGGAACATCCGACGCTCCCCCCAGGAGCGGATGTTCCCCGGAACTCAAAGGAGGACCCCATGGCACGCTGCCCGCGTTGTCTGCAACCCGTTGACGAGGACCGCAATTGCCTCGATGCCCACTGCGGCTACCCCATGAAGCGTCACGCGCTGCGGCCGTTCTGGACGATCTTTTCCCTCGTGGGCCTGGCTCACCTGACGCTGGTGCTGCGCATCGGCGTGCCGCCCGTCGAGCGCCCCATCCCCGCGGGATTCTGGATGTTCGTGGCCGTGTGCTGGCTCTTTGTGAATACCGCAGCGACCGTGCTGATCTACGTGCCGTATGTCTTCGCGTACGAGTTGCACCCCGACGAATACGCGGCGTGGCTGGAGTGGGCAAGACGCACGGTTCGGGCCGCGTTCGCGGGCGCTGGGTCGAATACGGCCGGCGCGCACCCGAAGTCAACGTCCAGCGGGGGATGAGCCGAGGTTGAGCTGAGGTTGAGCCGACGCCGTCGGGTGCCGGATCGGCACGCGCGAGCGCGTTGCCGGCTGTGACTACGGCTCCCGCCAGTCGAGCGCGTAAACATCCGACGTTCCCGCGTCGCGGATCAGCAGCGGCTCGTCGCCTGGAGTCAGCGCCAGCGACGAGTCGCCAAAGTATCCCGTGAAGACGAAGTTCTTCAGGTCCGCCACCGGCTCCGTCTTCCCATCGGTAACGTGAACGCGGATCACCGCCTTCGAGCCGGAGAGCAGATAGACATACTGGCTGTCGCGGGAGAAATTCGGCCATGCGACCAGGCCCGTCGCGAACACCGTCCATTTCTGCGTCTGGAAGTTGAAAAGGTGCAGCTCCGATTCGTCCTGCGGGAAGGCCGCCAGATACTCGCCGTTGGGCGACCACCGGGGCGAATATAAACCCTGCGATCCCGGCACCTGGGTTACCTGATGCGTCGCGACATCCAGAACGTAGAGCGCCGATCCTGCGTTCAGCGGGCCGCTGGCAAAGGTGATCCGGTTTCCATCCGGCGACCAGGTTGGATCGGATTGCGCCCCGCCACTCTCGGGCAACAGCGCCCGCGCCGTTCCGCCGTCGGGCGATATCTCCAGAAGCCGCGATGGCTTGTCGGGACGCGTCTCGTAGAAGAGAATTTCCTTCCCGTCGGGCGACCAGCGAGGCGCCACCGCGTACCCAGGAGCGCCGGTCAGTTGCAGGGGTTCGCTGCCGTCGGCTCTGGCGCGCCACAGATAGCCTTCGGGATAGGCCGTATACGCCACCCACTGGCGATCCGCGGAGAACGCCATGAACTCCGCCGAGATGCCGCCCAGAAACGGCACGAGCTGCCGGGACTTCGCGTCGTACCGGACCGACTGGCCACGGAAGGTCTGCCCCACGACAAACAGTTTTGTCCCGTCTTTCGACGGCACCGGAGAGCTGAGCGACATGGGGCTGGAGGTTATCGGCGTCGGGTCGGTTTCCGATCGAAACAGGCCGCCTTTGCGCGGCTGCGCCCAGATTTGCCCGCCCGCCACAAAAATGAATTGCCGGCCGTCCGCGGTCCAGCGTCCGCAACAGACCTCGGCAGGCGCCTGGCGCCAGTGGCCAAACAGAGGATGCAGGTCGCTCCCGTCGACGGCGACTTCCCAGATTGAGCTGGCCGGCCGCAGGCTGGGCTCGTGCACGTCGAAGCGGAGACGCCCGCCGTCAGGCGACCAGACCACCCCGTCGATAAAGCCCCCGCTCTTCAGCGTGGTCAGCTTGCGCGGAGCGCTGCCATCGGCATTGGCCACGAACAGATCGCTGTAGTTGCCGTACGCCAGCAGCTTGCCGTCGGGCGACCAGGCCGCAATGCTTCCTGAAGCGTCGCCCAGTCTCCTCGGCGAGCCGCCCAGCACCGGCATGATCCAGAACGGCCCCGCCGGCGGGGCGCCCTTCGAAGCGCGCAGCAGAAATTCTCCGTCGTCCGCCGACAAGGCCACGGGCACCATGTTGGGCGCGGGCATGGCAATGGGCGTCGGATCGCCGCCTGACGTCGTGATCTCGCTGGCGGTGTGCGCCAGCTCCGATCCCACGGCCAGGTAGAGCCGCGAGCCGTCGGTGGCGATCAGCGCCTTGGGCTGACCGTCGTGCGTCAGCTGCAGGTAATTCGAGGCGCCCGGAACGGAGGCTGGCCGCGTCAGCCAATACACCGCCAGCGCGGCGAGAGCGACCGCCGCCAGTGCAGCGCCGGCAACAGCCCCGCGCGCGCCCCACCTCTTCTCTTCGATCTGCGCGAACCTGGTCGTGCTGGACGACACCGCCGAGTCCGACAGCGCCTCCAGAGCAAACGCCAGATCGTGCGCCGAGTGGAACCGCTGCTCGGGGTTCTTCTCGAGGCAGCGATGCACCACGCGCTGCAGTCCCGGCGGCGCGTTCGGCAGCACTTGCGAAATCGGCTGCGGATCCTCCTTCAGGATCGCGGTCATCGTCTCTGCTGAGGTCGGCTTGCGGAAGGTGCGCGTGCCGCTCAGGATCTCGTAGAGAATCGCGCCGAAGGCGAAGATGTCGGCCCGGTGATCGACCGTCTCGCCGCGCACCTGCTCGGGGGCCATGTAGCCGACCGTGCCCATCACGACACCGGGATCTGTGGCGCTGGTCAGCGTCGCATCGGCGGAGTCGGGTCCGCCCCGCCGCGCCATCCGCGCCAATCCGAAGTCGAGGATCTTCACGCGGCCGTCGCGCGTGACGAACAGGTTTTCCGGCTTCAGGTCGCGATGCACGATGCCCTTGTCGTGCGCCGCCGCAAGGCCCCGCGCGATCTGCACGCCGTAATCGATGGCTTTGCGGATCGGAATCGGCCCTGCCTGCAGCAGTTGCCGCAGCGTGCTGCCTTCGAGCAGCTCCGACACCAGATAGGGCGCGCCCTGATACGTGCCCAGATGGAAGACCCCGAGGATGTTGGGATGATTGAGCGCGGCCGCGGCCTGCGCCTCCTGCTGAAACCGCCGCAGCCGATCGCTGTCGGCCGAGGTGAACGACGGGAGCACCTTAATGGCGACTTCGCGCTGCAGTTGCGGGTCGCGAGCCCGATACACCTCGCCCATGCCCCCCGCGCCCAGCAGGCCGACGATCTCGTAGCCATCCAGCTTCGTGCCGGTGCCCAAGGCCATAGTCGGCTGATTATAGAACTCAGCCGAAGTGCGACTCAGCAAAAAATCGGCCGCACCGCAGGCGCCGGCGTCACGGCTAAATCGTCGTCCAGTCCAGAATCACCTTGCCCGTGTTGCCGCTGATCATTGCCGCGAAGCCCTGCTCGAAATCCTTGTAGCTGAAGCGGTGCGTGATGACCGGACTGATATCGACGCCGCACGTCACCAGCACCGACATCTTGTACCAGGTCTCGTACATTTCGCGGCCGTAGATGCCGCGCAGCGTGAGCATGTTGAAGATGATCTTGCGCCAGTCGGTCTCCATCGGCTTGGCCGGGATGCCGAGGATGGCAATGCGGCCGCCGTGGCACATGTTCTCGATCATCTCGGTGAAGCCCGGGGCGCTGCCCGACATTTCGAGCCCGACATCGAATCCTTCGGTCATGCCCAGCTGCTTCTGCACCTCAGCCACCGGCGTCTGGCGCGGATCCACCGCGACCGTCGCGCCCATCTTCCGTGCCAGCTCGAGCCGGAAAGGATTGAGATCCGTCACGACCACGTAGCGGGCTCCCGCGTGGCGCACGATGGGAATGGCCATCAGCCCGATCGGCCCCGCGCCCGTGATCAGCACGTCTTCGCCGAGAACCGGAAACGCCAGCCCGGTGTGGACTGCGTTGCCGAAGGGATCGAAGATGGCGGCGATCTCTTCGGGCACGCCGGCGTGGTGACGCCAGATATTCGTCATCGGCAGCGAAATGTACTCGGCGAAGGCGCCGGGGCGATTCACCCCCACGCCCGAGGTGTGCGCGCAGAGATGGCGCCGCCCGGCGAGGCAGTTGCGGCAGCGTCCGCAGACCACGTGCCCTT
>Ga0335075_10008822_pt1 | contig 15433 bp, 12 predicted proteins | sample Lox_Sample_24_FD_206723 | JGI IMG/M metagenome (GOLD analysis project Ga0335075, IMG submission 206723) | Soil microbial communities from Loxahatchee National Wildlife Refuge, Florida, United States - Lox_Sample_2.4 | ecosystem: Environmental > Terrestrial > Soil > Wetlands | place: USA... | reverse complement strand
GGGCGTTGTCGTCCTGGTGCTCCAGCGGCCGGATCTCCGCTTCGATGAAGTCGTCCAGCTCGGCCAGGTACTCGGCCAGGTCCGCGGGAATGTCGAAGTCCATGCTCGCTGCCTACCACGTTCGGCGGAGCTGGCACTAGAAGCAAACCCGTACTGGCGAGTAATGTCGGAGTTACTGCCGTTAACTCGCCGGAGGCGCCGTGAGTACATACGAGCACTACACCACCCCGGTAGAGCCGGGCACCTGGGATATTCCGGCCGCCGGATCGGCACGGTTCAGCTGGGAGTACGACGAGGGCCGCAGTCGGCTGCTCGACCTGTACCAGCGCGGCAAGGACAAGCAGTGGGACGCGGCGAAGCGAATCGACTGGTCGATACCGGTCAATCCCTGCAACGTCATGGAGCAGACCGAGGAGCTGAACCCGATCTACGGCTCCCGCCAGTGGAACGTGCTGAACCAGAAGGAACGGGACGAGCTCGATCATCACCTGTCGGCGTGGCTGTTCAGCCAGTTCCTGCATGGTGAGCAGGGCGCGCTGACGGTTGCGGCCCGCATCGTGGAGTCAGTGCCGGACATGGACTCGAAGTTCTACGCGGCCACCCAGGCGATGGACGAGGCGCGGCACGTCGAGCTGTACTCCCGGTTCATGCGGGAGAAGATCGGGCTCTACTACCCGGTCAACCCCGACCTGGCCCAGTTGCTGTCCGACGCACTGTCAGACTCCCGCTGGGACATGCCCTACCTCGGCATGCAGGTGCTTATCGAAGGATTGGCGCTGGCCGCGTTCGGCGTCCACCGGGACCTGTCCAATAACGCGCTGGTGACTCAGCTGCTGGCCTATGTCATGCAGGACGAGGCGCGGCATGTCGCGTTCGGCAGGCTCGCGTTGCGCGATTACTACTCCGGGCTGACCTCGGCCGAGCGGGCGGACCGGGAGGAGTTCATCGTCGAGGGCTGTTACCTGATGCGCAACAGGTTCACCGGGCGCGAGGTGTGGGAGCGGATGGGCTTCGACGTCGAGGAGTGCGTCGCATTCACCGATCAGTCGCCGGTGCAGCAGGCCTTCCGAACGCTGCTGTTCTCCCGGATCGTGCCGTGCGTCAAGGACATCGGGTTGTGGGGACCCAAGGTGCAGCACGCCTACGTCGACCTCGGCGTCATCGATGCCGCAGACTCCGACCTTGACGCGCTGATGCGCGCAGATGAGGAACTCGCCGAGAAGATCGACCGGGAGAAGTACGCGGCCGAACTGGCCGCCAGGCAGGGTGAGGTCGACGAGGCGATCGTGACAGCCAGCAACGACTAGCTGCCTGCCAGTCCGGGGTGCCCTTAACGCTGGCCGCGTTACCAGAGATCTCCGCCGGTCAGCACATACAGGAACGGCACCAGCGGGACGATCACGAAGATCCCCCAGGCGAGCTTGGCGCCTGCGCCGATGTCGTTCCGGCTGAGCAAGTCGATCCAGATCAGCACGACCGCGATCGGGTGCAGGAAGCAGATCAGCAACTCGATAATCTTCTTCACGCTCGTCACGGTACCCCCGCGGGGCGAGATTAGCGCTGGCTTGGCCTGGCCGGCACCTCGCCGCCAGGACGCTGGCCGGACGGCAGGGCTACGATCGCACCGTGAGTGATCCGATTCCGGCATTTCCTCCCGGCTTTACCTGGGGCGTCGCGACTGCCGCTTACCAGATCGAGGGCGCAGTGAGCGAGGACGGCCGCGGTGAGTCGATCTGGGACACGTTCTGCCGGCAGCCCGGCGCGATCCGCGACGGGCAGACCGGCGACATCGCCGCCGACCATTACCACCGGTGGCCAGAGGACGTCGCGCTGATGGCCAGGCTAGGCATCGGGACGTACCGGTTCTCCCTCGCGTGGCCGCGAATCCAGCCGACCGGCTCGGGCGCCGTTAACCGGCCAGGGCTGGACTTCTACGACCGGCTGACCGACGCGCTGCTGGCCGAGGGCATCAAGCCAATGCCCACGCTCTACCACTGGGACCTGCCCCAGCCGCTGGAGGACGCGGGCGGCTGGATGGCACGCGACACCGCCTACAGGTTCGCTGACTACGCCGCCGTCGCCGCCGAGCGGCTCGCCGACCGCATCCCGGCCTGGATCACGCTGAACGAGCCGTTCATCGTTACTGCTTTCGGGTACGCGCTGGGCGTTCACGCTCCGGGCAAGTCACTGATGCTGGATTCGCTTGTCACGGCGCATCATCAGCTTCTCGGGCACGGTCTGGCGAGCACGGCGCTCCGCGCTTCAGGAGTCCGCGAGGTCGCGATCACCAACAACTACTCGCCAGTGTGGGCGGCGTCAGCTGACGCTGCGGACTTGGCGGCCGCTGCCGCGTACGACACGTTGCATAACCGGACGTTCACGGACCCGGTCCTACTCGGCAGCTACCCGGCAGGGCTTTCCGCTTTCGGAGTCGGCCCGGACGGCCCGGACTGCGTGCGCGACGGCGACCTAGCCATCATTTCCGCGCCGGTCGACGCGCTCGGCGTCAATTACTACAACCCGACTCAGATCTCGGCGCCCCTGCAGGCCACCCTGCCAGAGTCCGTGCCGCCGGGAGCCGCGCTGCCATTCCAGTTCGAGCCTATTACCGGCTATCCGGTCACGGCGTTTGGCTGGCCGGTCGTCCCGGCGGGTCTCACCGAGATTCTGACGACCCTCGCCGGCCGCTACGGCGCCAAGCTCCCGCCGGTCTACATCACCGAGAATGGCTGCTCGGTCACCGACGAGCCCGATGATCTCGGACGGATTGACGACCAGCCCCGGATCAGCTACCTGGACGGTCACATTCGCGCCGTGGCGGACGCGATTGCGGCCGGCGTCGACGTCCGTGGCTATCTGGTCTGGACGCTGATGGACAACTTCGAGTGGGCCGAGGGATACCACCAGCGGTTCGGCCTGGTCCACGTCGATTTCGAGACGCAGCGGCGCACGCCCAAGTCGTCATTCGGCTGGTACGCAGACCTGATCGCCGCCCAAGCGGGCCGGCAGCCTCTTCCTTCGCTTCCTTCGCCTTAGCGCGCCAGCCTGGCATGAGCCCGGCCCGACGACAACGCACCATCCGTCCTCGCCTCAGCGCGCCAGCCTGACAGGGGCGCGCCGCGACACTGCAGTGCGCCCTGACCTGGCCGCAGCCTCCCCGATCAGGAACCTGGCTGAGTTACCTAGACTTGGCCATCATGCGTAACCGGTTGGCCGAGGTAGTTGAGTGCGGTGAGAGATCACCCGCCTGGCCGGCCGTCGCCGTGCTCGCCCGGGACGCTGGCATTGGCGGCAAGCTGTGATTTCTGTCACCACAGCCCGGCCGCCGGTTCCGGAACCTGTGGCACCGATCAGCACCCCAGAGCGGATCCTGGGCAGGTGGATCGACCGCTTCACTGGATCCGACCCCGGCCTCAACAGGTTCCGGACCGCACTGGTGAGCGTGCTCACCGTCGGGGTCATCCTCGGCGCCGAGGCCCTCTTCGTGCATTTCACCCATGCCCTGCAGATCCCGGCGAACGGCGCCGTGCTTCCCGCTGCAGCGGCAGCCAAGGTGGCGGTGGCCAATCACGAGTACCTGGTGATTGCCATGCTGCTCGGCGCCATCGTCGGGATGATGTCGGGCTTCGGCGTTATGGACACCACCGCCCGGGGCCAGCTCATCAGCGTGCTCTTCCTGCCAGTCCCGCTGATTGCGGCGCTGAGCCTCGGGATCGCGCTCGGCGATCACCGGATCCTGGCCATGATCTCCTTCGCGGTCGTCCTGGCCCTCGGCACATACGGCCGGCGCTTCGGCCCGCGCGGGTTCATCTTGGCGATGCTCCTGTTCATGGGGGATTTCTTCGGATTTTTCCTGCACACCGCCGTCACGCTGGATGACCTCGGCTGGCTTGCCGCTGAGATCGGCGTCGGCACCGCCGTTGCCGTCACCATCCGGTTCGCCTTCTTTTACCCCCGCCAATCCAGGGCCCTGCAGCGCACCCAGCGTTCCTATGCTGCCCGCGCACGCAAGGCTGCCGCCCTGGCGCTCAAAGTGCTCGACCATCCCAGGCATGCCACGCATACCGCGCGGGCCTCCCGCCGTCTGGACCGCCAGCTCGTGCGTCTCAATGAGGCCGCCCTGATGATCGACGCCCAGCTCGGGGATCCGGGCGCCGTGGCCGATGGTTCGTCGGCTCAGCTGCTTCACCAGCGCCTCTTCGACGCCGAGCTGGCCCTGGCCAATATCGCTCGGTTTGCCGAGGCCATGGCCCGCTTCGCCTTGCCCGCCGCACAGCATTTCGAGGCCCGGACGGCACTACGCGAACTGATCCGCGGTGACAACGAGGCAGCGAGGGCCCATGCCACCCGGCTGATCGGCCTGCTCCGCGAAGCCGGGCCGACCCCGTCCGACGAGGATCGCGGCGTGGTGGTGGTCCCGCACCGCTTCGCTGGTTCGGTCATCGCCCTGGCCGATGCCATGACCGAGTGGATGGCCCTCGGCGCTACCAAGGAGGGCGAGCGCGCCTTCCAGCCATCGGTGCAGCTCTTCGGCGGGTGGTTGCCCGGCTCCGCCCAGGTCAGCAGCACCGCATCGCTCGAGCCCGGCACGCGGCTGAGCGAGCGGATCCGGCTGCCCCTCTATCTCCGCACCGCGATCCAGATGGGTGTCGCCGTCGGCGCGGCCACCGCTCTCGGGGACGTTTTGTCTCCGATGCGCTTCTACTGGGCCGTCCTCGCCGCCATCATCACCTTCATGAATGCCAACACCACTGGTGAGCAGGTCCGCAAGGCGTTCTTCCGGGTGGCTGGCACCGTGGTCGGCATCGGCGTCGGCTCACTGCTTGTCACCGCCGTCGGTCATCACACCTACTGGTCCATCGCGGTGATCCTGGCCGCCCTGTTCTTCGGCTTCTACCTGATGCGGATCAACTACACCTTCATGGTCATCGGGATCACCGTGATGGTGTCCCAGCTGTACCTGCAGCTTGACGAGTTCTCTGACTCCTTGCTGCTGCTCCGCCTGGAGGAAACAGCCCTCGGTGCGGCCGTCACCATCGTGGTGGTGATGCTGGTGTTCCCGCTGCGGACCCGTCGGGTCCTGCGCCTGGCCGTCCGGGACCTTGTCCAGGCGGTCGGGCGGCTGGCCGGTCACGCTAGCGACCACCTGCTGGGGATGGATCACGGCACCGGAGCCACGCTGCGCTCCGACGCCCGGGCCGTCGACGCCGCGTACCATGCCGTCACGGCGACGGCGCAGCCGCTGCGCCGCAACCTTTCCGGCGGCATCGACGAGGACACCGGGCGTGCGTTGCGCCTGGCTTCTGCGGCCCGGCATTACAGCCGCAATCTGGTCACCGACGCCGAAGCCGCCGGGTTGCTTGACGCAGGCACGCGCCTGGACATTGAACTGGCCAGCGCGACCCTCGGCCGGTCCCTGACCGCCATCGCCGTCGCCTTGACCGGGCCCCGCGATGGGGTCTACACCCGGTCGTCGGCGCTCTTCGACCAAGCCGAGCGCCGCGTCGAGGAGCACTCCGGCATCGCTCACCCGGCGCAACTCGCCATCCGCGACCTCAAGCTCATCGACGGCACGATGGCCCGGCTGGCAGGCGGACTGGGGCTAACTATCACTGACTACGACACCGTTCCCGTCAAGTTAAGTAGTTCAGGCGGCACGCGGGCCGGCCGGCGCGTCCGTGCCGCGGACAGGGCACCTTTTCGTCAGCGCTGCTCAACAGGCACGCCACCGCTCTGCCGCTTCCAGACGGCTCGGTGGATGGCGCTGGTCCTGTCAGGCCTTCGCCACCGCCGGATTGCGCCTCGATGGGCTTGAGCAGGTCCCCGGGACACTGATGACCCTTGCCGAGTTCCTCACCCGGGCGGACAGATTCCGGCGCGCGGACACCAGCGCTGCGCCGGCCAGGGGCCGGGCTCGTGCATGACAATGACAACGACGGCAGGAGGCCCGGTGGCAAATACCCGCGAGCAGCCCGATGCAGGCACTGCGGCCGGTCATGACCGGCATCCGCTCGACCCGCTGTCGGCGGACGAGATCAGCCAGGTCGCTGCCGCATTACTGGCCGCGAGAGGTGTCGATGACCACTGGCGATTCGGCTCGATCGAATTGTCCGAGCCTGCCAAGGACGAGCTCAAGCGTGACCCGGATGGCATCATCAGGGAAGCTCAGGTGGTCTGCTGGAATACCGCCGACGGACAGGCCTACCGCGCGGTCGTGAGGCTTCCGGACGGCGAGATCTCGCGGTGGCAGCACCTGCCCGGCGTGCAGCCGAACATGACCGTGGACGAGTGGCACGAGTGCGATGAGATGCTACGCCGTCATCCGGCTCTGATCAGCGCGCTGGCGAGACGGGGCATCACCGAGATGAACCTGGTGCTCACCGATGTCTGGGCCTACGGCGCGGCGCTCGTGCCGGAGCGCCACCGGGGGCGCCGGCTCGGGTGGTCTGACGTCTGGGTACGAGGCAGTGCCGACGGCAACCCGTACGCGCATCACGTAAGCGGATTGCATCCGGTCGTCGACCTGAACCGGATGGAGCTGCTGGAGCTCGAGGATAATCATGACGGTGCTGGCCTGCCCGAGGTGATGGGCGAATACCGGCCCGGCCTCATCCCGGTAGCACCGCTCCCGACACCGCAGCCCGAGCTGAAGCCGCTGCAGGTGACGCAGCCGGACGGGGTGTCGTTCACCCTGCACGGCCGGCTGCTGCACTGGCAGAACTGGGTACTGCGGCTCGGCTTCAACCCCCGTGAGGGCCTGGTCCTGCACACGATCGGCTTCGTTGATGCCGGTCGGCTGCGGCCGATCGCGCACCGGATGTCCTTTGCCGAGATGATCGTGCCCTACCGGGACGCTACGACGGACCACTACCGGCGGACGGCGTTCGACATCGGCGAGTGGGGCCTTGGTTTCATGACCACTGCCCTGGAACTCGGCTGCGACTGCCTCGGCCAGATCTCCTACCTCGACGCGGTCGTGCATGACTCCCATGGCCAGCCATTGACTATCCGCAACGCCGTGTGCATCCACGAGGAAGACGACGGCATCTTGTGGAAGCACGTGGACGAACGGACCGGGCCCGAGGTCCGTCGTGCCCGGCGGCTAGTCATCTCGTTCCACGTCACGGTCGCGAATTACGAGTACCTCGTCTACTGGCGCTTCTACCAGGACGGGAACATCGAGTGCGAGGTACGGGCGACCGGCATCATGGTCACCTCGTCCTTCGCCGCTGGCCAGCAGCCGGCGACGGGCGCGGTGATCGATCAGCGCACCTACGCGCCCTATCACCAGCACTTCATCGTGGCCAGGCTCGACCTGGACGTTGACGGCGAGCCGAATACCGTCTACGCGGTCGAGTCGCGGGCACTGCCGGTGACTGACGCCAACCCACATGGCCTGGCGCTCGTTACTGACGAAACGCCGTTGCGGACCGAGTCGCAGGGCCGCCAGGACTACGCCTGGGATGGCCAGCGGTGCTGGAAGATCGCGTCGGCGCGATCAGTCAACGGGGTCGGCGGCGCGCCTGCCTACAAGCTGATACCGGGCGGCAGCTTCCCGGCGCTGATTGACGAGTCGTCACCAGCGTTCCAGCGGGCGGAGGCCATCGGTCACACACTGTGGGTGACGCCCTACGCGCCCGGCGAGCGCTGGCCGTGCGGCGAGTTCCCGAACCTGAGCGCTGCCGACGACGGATTGCCAGCGTGGACGGCACGTGACCGGCCCATCGAGGGCACTGACATCGTGCTCTGGCACGTGTTCGGCCTGCATCACCTCACCAGGCCGGAAGACTGGCCGGTCATGCCGACGGACCGGACATCGTTCTGGCTGAAGCCGTGGGGGTTTTTCGACCGGAACGCAGCGCTAGACGTTCCGCCGAGTCGCCATGAGCACGGCCATGAGCAGTGACTGTGATTCCCGTAGTGCCTGACCCGCTAGGTTTCGTGGCATGACAGCTTCAGATCGGCCGGGCGGCCCGGCACACGGCGTGGTGGAGATCTACACCGATGGCGCCTGCAGCGGAAACCCGGGCCCGGGCGGCTGGGGGGCCGTGCTGCAATACGGCAACCGGACCAAGGAGCTGTGGGGCGGCGAGGCCGAACCGACGACAAACAACCGCATGGAGCTGACCGCGGCTATCAGAGCGCTCGAGGGCCTGACCAGGAAGTCGGCAGTTCGGCTGCATACCGACAGCAGCTACGTCCGCAACGGGGTCACCGGCTGGCTCGCCGGCTGGAAGCGCAACGGCTGGAAGACCGCCAGCAAGCAGCCGGTGAAAAACGAGGACTTGTGGCGTCGGCTCGACGCCGCCGCAGGCAAGCACGACGTGCAATGGCTATGGGTCAAGGGTCACGCCGGCAATCCGGGCAACGAGCGCGCGGACGCGCTAGCCAACCGCGGAATGGCCGAGGCCGTTGCCGCTGCGCACGTTAAGCGCCCGCGATCAGGCGCGCCGCCAGACCGGGAAACTCGTCCTGGCAGGACTGGTGCCCCGCCAGGACGAGCCCGATGACCGGTCCCCCGGAGTCATCTGAGTGGGTCCCCCAATGCAAACTGTGACATGGCAGTTGCTCAGCGTCGTCACCGGGGTGGGGTTGACGCTGCCAGCTAACCCGAAGATCCGCGAAAAACGGGCAGCCTGACTGATACTTACTGCTACGACGGGGAAAGGGAACCGCAACCGGCCCCGAGCCGACGCAGCGCTTGGGCCCGACCACGTCATCAACCGTGCCGATAGGCTGGCCACGCTGACTGAGGCCCGGCAACAGCCTGGTGCGTGAGCTCTGGAGTGATCTTGGCATCAGCCGAACGTCGTGCCGTCGGCGTCACGTTCTTCGTGAACGGAGCCGTATTCGGTACGTTCGCGTCGCGGCTGCCGTGGATCGCCGAGCGGCTGCACCTGAGCAGCGGAACGCTCGGCCTGGTCGGCCTGACTACCAGCATCGGCGCGCTCGCCACGATGCCGTTCGCGGCGCAGTTCGTGCATCGCTGCGGCCCCAAGGTCACGACGCGGGCGCTGATCACCGCCTCAAGCGCCGCACTCGTGCTGCCGGCAGTAGCCCCCAGCTTGCCGGTGCTCATCGTGATGATGCTGATCTTCGGCGCGCTCACCGGCATCAACGACAACGCCATGAATGCCCAGGCAGTCGAAGCGGAGCAGCGAATCGGCAAGTCGATCATGTCGGGCCTGCACGGCATGTGGAGCCTCGGCGTGGTGGCTGGCGCCCTGGTCGGCTCGGCGTCGGCGCACGCCCGCCTCGACCCGGTGATCCAGTTCGCCGTGGTGGCCGCCGCAGCCGCCGCGGCCGGCTTCATAGCATCCTTCTGGTTCGCCGGGCAGGCACCTGGAGCTGAGGCCGACGTCGAGGTTCCGTGGTTTGCGTGGCCGCGCGGCACGCTCTTGCTGATCGGACTCGTCGGCTTCGCGTCCATCTTCGTGGAGTTCGCTGCGAACGACTGGTCCGCAGTCTTCATGCACTGGGACTTGCACGCCAGCCAGGCGGCGGCAGCTATCGCCACCGGCGCGTTCGCCGGATCGATGGCTACCGGGCGACTGTGCGGCGACGCTGCAGTCCGCCGGTTCGGCCCGGCGCTCAGCGTCCGGGCTTGCGGCGTTCTCGGCACGGCCGGCTGCTTGCTGGTCGCGATCAGTCCAGGGGCGGCCACAGCCCTGATCGGCTTCATCTTGATTGGTCTCGGCGTCTCGGTCGTGGTGCCCCTGGTGTTCGCCGCGGCGGGCCGCTCAGGGCCCAGCCCCGCGATCGGCGTCGCTGGCGTGGCCACGGTGAGCTACGGCGCGGGAATGGCCGCGCCGAGCGTGATGGGCGGTGTCGCCGACATCTCATCGCTGCGGATCGCGTTCGCGGTTACCGCGCTGCTCGGCATCGGGATCACGGCCGGGGCCGGACTGTTCGGCCGGGAGCACTCCGGCGCTGCCGAGCCTGCCGCGACGACTGCTGGCGGCGGCTGAGCACGGTACGGCTGATCACGGGTACGACTGAACACCGGTACGACTGAACACGGGGGCGCACAGCTCAGAAGAAGATGAGCTTTACCGCCGAGATCACGCCGATCAGCACCACAAAGATCCGCAGCGCCTGGGGCGGCAGCCTGCGGCCGAACTTGGCCCCGAGGAAGCCACCGAGGGTGGAGCCGACCGCGATCAGCAGCACGACGAGCCACGCCACGTGCGCGAAGATGATGTAGACCACGGCGGCAGTACCATTCACGACTGCGACCAGCACGTTCTTGGCGCCGTTCACCCGTTGCATGCTCTCGTCCAGGAACGTGCCGAGCAGGCCGATGACCAGCACTCCCTGGGCGGCACCGAAATAGCCGCCGTAGGCGGCCGAGCCGAATACACCGGCCCCGAGCACCGGGCTAAGCCGCTCGCGGTCGGCGGAAGCGGCACCGTTCTGCTCCGCCGTGCGCTTGCGCCTGGCAATAATCCGGCCGCTGAGCCAGGGCTGCATCAGCACGAGCACGCACGCGACGAGGATGAGCGCAGGAACGATTACCTGAAACGAACTCGACGGCAGCGCCAGCAGAGCCGCGGCGCCGGCCAGAGAGCCGGCCGCCGAGATGACTCCCAGCCGGATCAGCCTGCTCTGCTGGCCAGACAGCTCGCGGCGGTATCCGGCCGCGCCGCTGATGTTGCCAGAGACCAGGCCCACGTTGTTGGACACATTCGCCACTACCGGCGGGAAGCCGAAGGCCAGCAGGGTAGGGAAAGTGATCAGCGATCCGGACCCGACGATCGCGTTGACGGCACCGGCCGCAACACCCACTCCGAAGATCGCGAGCCCTTCAGCTGGGCCCACGAATTCCTCGCATGAGCAGATCGTATGCGAGCGGGCATAGCCGACGACGGAGGCAACAACCCGCTGTGAGCAGTCCCACAGGGCGCGCGGTAACTGTATCCGGCAGCAGTGGCAGCGGCCTGGTCTCGGGTGAACGGTACGGCTCGCGCTGACCACCGGGCGGTCAGGGGAACGGGACGGCTCGCGCTGACCAACGGGCCGCCCGCCGTTCGACCTGCAGCGGGACACCGAAGCACCGGGACAGGTTCCGCTCGGTGAACACCTCAGTCAGCGGTCCGGAAGCCAGGACGGCACCCTTGCGCATCAGCATGGCGTGCGTGAAGCCCTCAGGAACTTCTTCCACATGGTGGGTGACCAGCACCATCATCGGTGACCTAGGATCCCGCAACAACGCGGCGATGCGCTGCAGAAGGTCTTCGCGGCCACCAAGGTCGAGCCCCGCTGCTGGCTCGTCGAGTAGCAGCAGCTCCGGATCGGCCATCAGCGACCTGGCAATCTGCACGCGCTTGCGCTCGCCCTCGGACAGCGAACTGAAGCGCCGCCGGATCAGGTGCGCGCAGCCGAGCGCGTCCAGCAGCTCGACCGCCCTGGTCACGTCGAAGGAGTCGTAGTCCTCCGCGTCCCGCCCGAGTATCCCGTAGGACGCTGTCAGTACCAGGTCAATGACCTTCTCGTTCACGGGCACCTGATCTGCGATGGCCGAGCTCGACATGCCGATCCTGGTACGCAGATCGGCGATGTCAGCCTCAGCGAGTGGCTGGCCCAGGATCTCCACGCTTCCGTGGGTCGGGGCCAGCAGCGTCGCGGCCACCTGCAGCAGCGTCGTCTTACCGGCCCCGTTCGGCCCGATGATTACCCAGCTCTCGTCACTGCGCGCGGTCCAGTTGACGTCGCGCAACAGCATCGACCTGTCATATCTGACCCCAACACCGCGCAGCCGCAATACCTCAGCCGCCATCCAATTCCCTTCGAGCGCCACCGTCCCAGCTTGAACTTACGGCATGGCGCCACCACCACAACCCGCACCCGGCGCTGTGCCGGCCGACGTGCAGGGCACTGTGCCGGGCGCGAGCTCTGCTCAGCCCCGATGACGAACGGCGAGCAACGCAGCCTGCGTCCGATCGGCTACGCCTAGCTTGGCGAGCACGGCGCTGACGTGAGTCTTCACGGTCTTCTCCGAGATGTGCAGCGTCCGGGCTACCTCCCGGTTGGACTGGCCGGCCGCAAGCAGTTCGAGCACGTCTCGTTCGCGTCCGGTCAGCGCGCCGATGCCGCGGGCCTCGCCCGCCGGACGGGCGGTGACCAGACCGGCTGCTTCGGGCGCCAGCACTGTGTGGCCGTCGTGCACCGAGCGGATGGCCCGGACCAGCGCATCGGGGTCCACGTCCTTGTACAGGAAGCCGGCAGCGCCGGCCTGCAACGCTAGCCTAGGAGCAGCCGGACCGGCCGCACTGGTCAGAACCAGTACGCGTGTGCTCGCTGGCTGCGCCCGCAACTGCGACAGCACGCCCAGACCGTCGAGCTCTGGCAGCTTGAGGTCGAGTAGCAGCACGTCCGGAGCATGCTGCCGGGTTAGCCGTACCGCCTCGGGACCGGTACCAGCCTCGCCGACCAACTCGATGTCGTCTTGCACCTCGAGCAGTACCGCGAGACCCTGACGGACTACCGGATGGTCGTCAGCGATCAGCACGGTGATCGGCCGGCTAGCGGTCATGCCGAACTGAGTTCGCTAGCGGAGCCGACGGCAGATCCTGCCGGGATACCGCGGCCGCTGGCACTATCAGCCGGACCTTTGTGCCCGTTCCCGGTACGGATGTGATTTTGAGCCGACCGCCGACGGACCCGGCACGCTCACGCATCGAGGCGAGGCCGAGCCCCTGCCGCGGCGCGCTGACGTCGAAGCCGCGGCCGGCATCGCTGACCTCGAGAACGATGCTGCGCTGGCGCATGCTCAGGCAGACCGACACCGCGCCGCCGGAGTGCCGTAGCGCGTTGCCGATCGCTTCCTGGGCTATCCGGTAGACCGCGGTCTGCCGAGCCGGGTCGAGGTCGGGCAGATCTTCGACCCGGACGAGCACGTCGGTGCCGTAGGTGCGCCCGGCCAGCGCTGCGTAACCGCAAACCGAGCCGGCCAGGCCGCCTGCGGCAAGCTCCGGCGGGGCCAGGCCGTCGATAATCGCGCGAAGTTCGGCGTGCGCCTCGCCGGCGAGCGCGGCGATGCTGTCGATCTCCTCAACCGCTCGCCCGGGGTCCCGGTGCACGAGGATCGCCGACGCTCTGGCCTTGGCCCGGACGCTGAACAACTTCTGCGACACCGCGTCATGCAGATCCCTGGCAAGCCTGGCCCGCTCCTGCAGCACCGAAAGCTCCCGGCCGCGCTCGTACAGCCTGGCGTTCGTCAGCGCGATCGCGGCGTGCGCGGCGAACAAGCTCACCAGGCGCTCGTCCCGGTCGGTGAAGCCACCGGGCTCGATCTTGCAGGCGGCGAAGATGAAGCCGAGAATCTGATCGCCGTGGGTAATCGGCACGCCGAGGACGTCGGTTAGCTCGGGATGCGCGGCGGGCCAGCCCCAGAAGCGCGGGTCCTTGCGGATGTCGGCAAGCCGCAGCGGCTTGCCCTCGCGGAGCATGACCGCAAGCATCCCGTGCTGGCGGGGCAGCGGTCCGATCGCCGCCTGCTCGCGTGCAGTGAGCCCGGCCACAACGAACTCGGCGAACGTCCCGCCTTCGCCGGGGACGCCGAGCGCAGCGTATCTGGCTCCGGCCAGCGACCGGGCTGAGCGCACGATCATCTGCAGCACGTCCCGGACCGAGAGCTGGCTAGCCACAGCCAGGACCACCTGGCTGACTCGCTCGAAGACCTCATCCTGACCGGGCCGGCCGGGCTGGTCAGCGGCCGGAGACTGATCCTGACCCATATCTTTGACGGTACCGGCGAGACGGGCGTTGCGGATCGGGCGCTGGCCCTAGGACCAAGGTCGTAGCCATGGCCCGGCTGCAGCCCGATGTGCGGAACTGGCCCGCCCGCCTAGCGTCGCTGACATGAATAGACGAGAAGTGGCGGTTGTCACCGGAGCCTCCCGCGGCCTTGGCCGGGCACTGGCTGGAGCCCTGGCGGGGGCGGGCTATCAGCTGATCATCGATGCGCGCGACTGCCGGGCGCTCGAGGCTACTGCGGCGGAACTGCGGGCAACCCGCGACCTGCCGGAGCGCGCGGTGCTCACGCTGCCGGGCGATATTACTGATCCGGCCCACCGTGCCGCGCTTGCCAACGCGGCCGATGCGGCAGGTGGTGCGAGCCTGCTGATCAACAACGCCGGCACACTCGGCGCGAGCCCGCTGCCGGCGCTGGCCGATTACCCGGTCGCCGACCTGCGGGCCTGCATCGAGGTCAACGTCATCGCCCCGGTCGCCCTGACGCAGCTGTTCCTGCCAGGACTGCGGAGCCTCGGCGGGGCCGTGCTCAGCGTCACCTCGGATGCCGCGGTCGAAGCCTATGCCGGCTGGGGTGGCTACGGTGCCGCGAAGGCCGCGCTCGAGCAGGCCTGCAATGTGCTGGCGGCGGAGGAACCGGTGGTCCGGGTCTGGCGGGTGGATCCGGGCGACCTGCGCACGTACATGCATCAGCAGGCTTACCCCGGCGAGGACATCTCCGACCGGCCGCTGCCCGAGGTAATCGTCCCTGGCTTCCTCCGGCTTATCAGTGAGCGCATGCCGAGCGGACGGTACCGGGCGGCAGACCTGATGCCCGCCGGTGCTCCGCAGGCGGGAGAAGCGTCGTGAGCGCCGCGCTGGACCTCGCAGGCCGGGCCATCGAGGCCGACGGCATTCCCTTCGGCCTCCGGCCAGAACTCGAAGCACATGAACCACCTGAGGCCAGGGGAACGACCAGGGACGGCGTGCGGATGCTGGTAAGCCGGACCTTCTCCGGCGAAGTCGATCATCACGCCTTCGCTGAGCTGCCCGATCTGCTGCTACCGGGCGACCTGGTGGTCGTGAACAACACCGCGACTTTGCCAGCGGCGGTGACGCTGCCTCCCGTGACCGGTGCCGGACCCATGACCGTGCACTTCTCCACCGCGATGCCGGAGGGAGACTGGCTGGTCGAGCTGCGGTCAGGGTCTGGCGGGACCTCGGCACCGTTCCAGGGCGGGACCGCCGGCGACCGGCTTGACCTGCCCGGTGGCGCAGTGCTCACGCTGGGTCGCCGGTTCAGCGCGCGCTTGTGGCGAGGCCGACTCTCCACCGCGGTCATCCCCTACTTGCTCCGGCACGGCCAGCCGATCAGGTACTCCTACGTCCCGGCGCCCTGGCCGATCAGCGCATACCAGACGATCTTCGCAACCTGGCCGGGTAGTGCGGAGATGCCGAGCGCAAGCCGCCCATTCACTCCTGAGATCGTGACGAGGCTGGTGAGCCGCGGGATCTCGATAGCCCCGGTCACCTTGCACACCGGGGTCTCGTCACTGGAGGGCGGCGAGGATCCCTACCCTGAGTCCTTTGATGTCCCGGCCGCCACGGCGAGGCTCGTCAACCTGACCAGGCGGGCCGGCGGCAGGGTCATCGCGGCGGGCACGACGGTAGTCCGTGCGCTGGAAACCGCTGCGCTGCCAGC
>Ga0335075_10008819_pt1 | contig 15439 bp, 8 predicted proteins | sample Lox_Sample_24_FD_206723 | JGI IMG/M metagenome (GOLD analysis project Ga0335075, IMG submission 206723) | Soil microbial communities from Loxahatchee National Wildlife Refuge, Florida, United States - Lox_Sample_2.4 | ecosystem: Environmental > Terrestrial > Soil > Wetlands | place: USA: Florida... | reverse complement strand
ATCACCGGATGCAGCAAACGTAGCGAGGCCTCAAATAAGTTGACTAGATTTGCACAAGTGGCCCGAGCTTGTGTCTTATCCGCCGCTTCTTCGAAGTTCAGCCTGGGTTTGATCAGTTCGATATACCAATCACAGAATTCGCCCCAAAAGAAATCGTAGATGCGGTTCGCGGCCTCGTGAAAGCGGTAAGTCGCAAGCGCCTCGTTCACTTCAAGAGTTACGCGATTGAATCGGGAAAGTATCCAGCGGTCCTCGAGGGTGCCACGAGAAAAGGCTGCGACACCGGAACCAGATGAGGGAGCCTCGCGGACAAGAGTGTCCGCGCCACACGAGCCGATACGATCGACATTCATGAACATGAATCGAGCCGCGTTCCAAATCTTGTTAGCGAAAGCTCGGTAGCCTTCCGTACGGCTCTCGTTGAAGGCAATGTCAGTGCCGGGCGCGGCCATGGCGGCGAGCGTGAAGCGCGTTGCGTCGGTACCGAAGCGCTCAATGATCGCCAGCGGATCGATTACATTGCCCTTGGTCTTCGACATCTTCTGCCGGTCGGCATCGCGCACCAGCGCATGAATATAAACCTGGCGGAAGGGCACGCTGTCGTCTTTCTTACCGGACCAGCCGCTCGCCTCCTTGATCGCGGGATCCTGCTTGTGATCCTTCATGAAGTAACAGCCGGTCATGATCATTCGCGAAACCCACAAGAAGAGGATTTCGTAAGCGGTAACCAGCAACGTTGAAGGATAGAAAACTTCCTGATCGCGAGTCTTCTCGGGCCAGCCCAGCGCGGTAAAGGGCAAAAATCCAGATGAGAACCAGGTATCGAGCACATCGGGGTCCTGCTCGAGTTTGCCGCCGCAGTCGCAGTGCGCCGGCTCTTCGCGGGCCACGATAAATTTACCGCAATCCTGGCAATGCCACGCCGGGATGCGATGTCCCCACCACAATTGCCGCGAGATGCACCAGTCGTGGATGTTGTACATCCAGTTGAGATACATCTGCTTGAAGTTTTCCGGGACGATGGTGATCTCGCCTTCTTCGACAACCTTGATGGCGTGATCCGCCAGCGGCTTTATCTTTACGAACCACTGCGCGGAAAGCCGCGGCTCAACAACAGTCCCGCAGCGCTCGCATTTGCCGATGCCGAGGGTGTAGTCTTTTTCGCCGACTAAGAATCCCTGGGCCTGCAGGTCTTCCAACACTCGCGCGCGCGCCTTGTAACGGTCGAGGCCGGCATATACGCCCGCGTTCTCGTTCATGTGTGCGTGCTCGTCCATCACGTCAATCTGCGGGAGATGGTGGCGGAGTCCGGCCTGAAAATCGTTAGGATCGTGCGCCGGAGTCACCTTCACTGCGCCGGTGCCAAACTCAGGTTGCGCCAGCTCGTCGGTGATGATGGGAATCTCGCGGTTCATCAACGGCAGCAACACTTTCTTGCCGTGGAGATGCGTATAGCGTTCATCCTTCGCATTCACGGCGATCGCGGTATCGCCTAACATGGTTTCTGGCCGCGTGGTGGCTACCGTGATGAATTCGTTTGTTCCAATGACCGGATAGCGAATTTCCCACAGCTTTCCCGCAACGTCTTCGTGCTTCACCTCGAGATCGGAGATCGCCGTGCCGCAGCGCGGGCACCAGTTTACGATGTACTTGCCGCGATAGATTAGCCCGTCTTCATACAGCCGAACGAAAACCTCGCGGACGGCGCGGGAAAGATCTTCGTCCATGGTGAAATATTCGCGGTCCCAGTCGACGGAAGCGCCGAGGCGTTTCATCTGTTCGAGAATGGCGCCGCCGTAAAGCTTCTTCCACTCCCAGACTCGCTCCACGAATTTTTCACGGCCGAGGTCGCGCCGCTTGATCCCTTCGCTGGCGAGCTGGCGCTCCACCATCATTTGCGTGGCAATGGAGGCATGGTCCGTGCCCGGCAGCCAGAGCGTGAGAAAGCCGCGCATGCGATGCCAGCGCGCGATGATATCCATTTGCGTCTGGTTGAGCATGTGGCCCATATGCAGCCGGCCGGTGACGTTTGGGGGCGGCAGAAGTATTGTGAACACCGGACGCACCTCACCGCGCGGCGGCGTAGGCACCGAGAAAAGCTTTTCTTTAATCCAGTATTCGGCCCAGTGCGCCTCTATCGCGCCCGGTTCGTAGGATTTAGGCAGTTCGTGCGGCATGGAAAGTCTGCATTAGCAGTTAGCACTTAGCATTTGGAAAAGAGCCGCCAGGATGCGCGCAAATGGCGCCCTGGGATCGCTGAATGCCAACTGCTAAGTGCTATAGGTTGATCTTACAGGCGGAAGAAAAGAAGGGTCAAACGGGACGAAGCTATTACTTTTTCTCGGCCATTTTGCGGGAAATTTCTTCCATGAGTTTGGGACGGAGATCGGCGAGAACGCTATCGACAATGCTGGCAACATCGGCGGCGACACTCACGGAATGCCCGTTCGATGGGGCAGGCGGCGGCTCCGGCGAAATTTGCTCTGCGCCCGCAGCCGCGGCCAAAGCAGCGTTATTAGAAAGATCGTGAAGCGCTTCTATCTGTGCAGGCTGCGACGGTTGGGCTGCCGAAGCTTCGTCGGCTTTTTCTTTGCCATTATCGCGGATCTGCCGCCAACTGGCCCAAGCGGCTGCCGTACTCTTCACCGCCTCGGAGTCGAACGGAGCAGGTTCTTCGTCGCGCGCGATAGGCGAGAAGGTGGAATTCGGAAGATCTGCCTCCTCATTCACGGCTTCGGACTTAACCACCGGATGCCACTCGCTCGGAGAAGGCTGACCCGGCTGGGATAAATCAGCAACGGGGCTCATTGTTTCATCCGCAGTTGCAGGCCGATCACCCGCGATTGTTTGCCAAGAGGACTCTGCCGATGGGACAGGAGGAAATTCTGTCGCGATCGATTCCGTTGTCGATGCCGCGCTCTGGATGTTCGAAGTGCTTTCAGGCTCCGGAATGCTTGCAAGCTGCGCCGCGGAAACGTCGGCAACGCTCGTTGAAGATACCTCGGGAATTGTGTCCGGCGATTCAACCGAATTAGGCGAAGCGCAATTCGCCTCAGCGCCCGCGGCCGCCTCAGTGGGAAGCGCGAGCGCGGGCTCGGGTTCGGTGGCGACCGCAACCGCCGGTAGAGCTTCCGCTTCGTTCGCTGAATTGTCGGAGGCGACCTCGGCTAATGCTGGCTCGCATGGAGCTGATGCAAGTTCCTCGGCGTTGAATGCGCGAAATGCTTTCTGCATTTCCTGCTCGAGTACGAGCTTGGCCTCTTCATCTTCCAACGCCACCGCGACCGCTGACCAACGTGAAGCGTTTGAATTCACTTCCGCGACCGATCCAGCAGTTGCAGCCATGGTCACGGGATCGCGATCGTTCTCTTCGGAATTTGCTTTCTGCAGAGGAACTTCTTCGCCCGCCGGAGCCGCCGCCTCAGATGCTTGCCCGTCCGATTCCTGCTTTTCATCGCCCAGAGTCGCTGCCATCTGGATCTGCGCCGCAGCCGATGCAATTGCAGCAATTTCTTCTGGCGTCACATCTTTGGGCATTCCCGCCGATGCCAACGCCGCCACATCCACACTCGCTTCTTGCTCTTTCGTTTCCTCGACCTGTTTTTGTTCTTTTTCTGCAAGCTTCTCCGCCGGAGTTTCGATCGTCGTGCGAAGATCCCGGTTCATCGGATTGTAGATGGAAGCGTCGTCAGCAACCGTCGATTCCGGCTCGTTTTTTTGCTGCGGGAAGCTAATGCGCTTCTCCCATCCGCCGGCATTCGTAGACTCGCCGCGGCTTCCGCTTCCCGTTTCTTCCACGGAGGCAGTGACTCGCGCCAATCGTCCCGGCTTCGAGGTTTCGGGGCGAGGCACAATCTTATCTTCCAGTTTCGCCAACGCACTCAATAACTCGCTGGCCTCAAATGGCTTGACGATATAACCTTCGGCGCGCACACGCTGCGCCTCCTCCGGCTTAAACGGTTCAAGCTTACCAACGCTGAGCAGCACCGGAATCCGCGCCGAATCGGGTAATTCCTTGAGTCGCTGACACACCTCCAACCCACTATAACCGGGCATATACACGTCAAGGATGGCGAGGTCAGGCTTGAGTTCGGCGATCTTTTTTAGCGCCGCAGAGCCGTTATTGACGGCAATGACGTCATAACCCGCATCCGCGAGGATTTTGCGCCCCATGTTTTGGGCGGTCACGCTGTCGTCGGCAAGCAGTATTTTCCGGGCCAAAGAGGTTTCCTCTGATGAGGGGAGATATCGCGAAGGTAACCCGCCTGTGGACGTAAGTCAATGACCCGACGGGAGGTAACACGTTACCAGCGGTCAGCATCTACCGCGCAGTATGGAGGCCAATAACCTGACGAGAATCGCAAGCCGGAAAATTCCGCCACCACAAGCAATCAAACAGCGAACTCACGCACAGCTAGAACGAAATGATCTTCTTCCATCCCTTTTTCTTATTTTTCTTGCTGCTGGAAATGTCCTGGTCGCTGGCTAGGGCGGAGTTTGAATTCGAAGTGGAACTACTGGCCTCCGTGCCGCCGGCGGCCTGTCCCTGCTGAATTTCGTTGATCTGAACTGGGGGCGGAACCGGCGCATCGCCTGGCGCAGCGCTCTGTGCGTCGGCCGAGGGCTTTAATTCGTTCGGATCCGGAGGGCCTGCCGGCGCAGTGGTTGGCTTCAATTCGTTCGGATCGGCAGCAATATCCGGACGGGCGAACGGATCGGTGTTGGTGGCAGCGGAGGGCGCTGCATCGGATCTCGGAGCTGCCTCATTCGGCGGAGGTGGTCCTGTCTTTACGGTTTCCACGCTCAACGTATTATGATCGCTGCCTGCTGGCGCCATCGCTTGCCGCATCGACGTCGTCACGACATCTCGCGCCGATACTGGCGTCGGATCGACCAGCGTAGGCTCACCTACCTGCGCGGCCTCGGTCACATCCGGGCCCTTCTTGACAACGCTCATTAATCGGCCATAAGTGCTAGCCTCGCGGCGGCTGGCTTCCTCTTCGCGGTTGAGTTTTACCGCCGCTTTGGTCGGACGCGGCACCGGCTGATGCAGCGCCGTCAACCGTTTCTTCGCGTCGTCTTCGCGGTCCATGACGGGATAGCGGGTAATGATCTGCGAGTACGCAGCCGACGCTTCCTTGGTCAGCTCCCCAATCATGCTGGCCTTGGCCGCTTCCCCCACGCAACCCGGTGGCTCATTCATGGCTCTGCAGGCGGCCCGGGCATGCAGTTGGGTGATCTGCCCTTCGTAATCCTGGCCGAGAATAAACAGGGCTTCATCGGCGTGGCTATACAGCGGATATTTTTCAATCAGCGACTTCAACCGCGCTTCCGACGCCGGATAGGACATGCGCAGAAAGTAAAATTTTCCAATATCAAACTCCCGCTCGGCCAGCACCTCCTGCACTTCCAGAAGCCGCTGCTTGCCTTCTTTCACCAGCTTGACGTTATCGGGGTACTGCATGATCAGATTTCTATACTCATCTTCCGCGCGCTTGGCATGGGTGTAATCGCGGTCGGCCTTTTCCATCTGCTGGTACTGAATGTTGGCGATCTTCAACTGCGCTTCGGCCGCCTCCGGCATGTTGGGAAAGAAAGTTTCAAAGTCGCGGTATTCCTGCTCGGCCTGCGCCAGCGACGCGGTGCCGCCCTCTGCATACCAGGAATCGCCCACCGCCAGTTTCGCGCGCGCGATGTATTCGGAATCCGGATAGGTGTTGATTAAGGTCTGAAGCGTCATGCGCGCCACGTCGAAGCGGTTGTGCTTCATCGCGTCCATGGCCTTGTCGAACAAAACTTTGTCGGGCTGCTTGGAGCCGACATTGGCCAGCGGGTTGACGGACTTTTTATTGCTGCAAGCCGCAGTGAGCAGCAGCAGAGAACCGAGCGCAACTATTAAAATTCGACGTGACATAAAACCTCTGGGATAAAATTGCCGCTTGCCGATTTGCAACTGCCGATTGAAATCGGCTACGCGCCAAATCAAAGATTTGACGATCGCAATGGAAATCTTTAGACCTTCATCATGGTGGCTTCGGTCGCCGCCTTCAGCAGTGCCGCAGCATTCTGTCTTGGATCGCCGCTGCCGAACACGGCGTTGCCCGCAACTAAAATTTCTGCTCCTGCCCGAACCACCTCGCTTACGGTGTCGAGGGCCACTCCGCCGTCCACTTCGATGCGATAATTCAGACGCCGTTCGGCGCGAATCTCGGCCAGTTGCCGCATCTTATGCAGCGATCCGGGAATAAATTTTTGCCCACCGAATCCCGGATTCACCGACATGACAAGCACATAGTCTACGATATCGAGCACTTCCGTGAGCGTATCCACTGGCGTGGCCGGATTGATCACGACGCCAGCGAGACAATTGTGGGCCTTAATGAGATGTAAGGTTCGGTCCAGGTGCCGGCACACTTCCTGGTGAACCGAAATCCAATCCGCGCCCGCTTCTGAGAACGCCGGAATAAATTCATCCGGATTCTCGATCATGAAATGGCAATCGAGGGGCAACTTGGTCACCTTGCGCAGCGATTTCACTACCGGCGGCCCGATTGTCAAGTTCGGCACGAAGTGCCCGTCCATAATATCGACGTGGATGACACTTCCCCCGCCCTCGCACGCAGCGCGCACCTGCTCACCCAGACGGGCAAAGTCGGCGGAAAGGATCGAAGGTGCCAGCTCAATCAAAATGGGGTCTCAACACGATTTACAGCAGAATACGTTGTCAGATTTTATCACGCAAAGCTGGGCAGGTTGGCGGACAAAACTGCTGATTTCGGTCAAAAAAGTCGATCCCAGGCAATTACTTGCTGTTCTCAACTGTACGAAAGAAGGTGGGCTGAACGGTTACGGTAAAGCTCTGACCTGGTCCTTCGACGTCGGCATTCTCGCCATCGTACCGAATGGAATAGCCAGAGCCGTTGGGAAAGTCCACTCGATCGGCACGCCCCTCCGAGTTGTAGTGAACGCCAAGTTTGTATTGATCTTCAATCACTTCCGTAATCCGGTGTTTATCGTCGTAGCTGTAGTGAAGATGGTGACCGTCGGCCTGCACATCCGTCAGATAGTCTTCGTGGTCGTACCGATAGCTGGCAGAACGCCCATCGCTATCGCGAATAGCCGTGATCTTATCCCCATCGTAAGTCGGAGTCCACGTGTGGTCTAGCGCCTTGGCAGAAGGAAGATCGGGATTTGTTTTCTGTGAGACTTGTTGGAGATGCCCGTTGGTCAGATCGCGCTGAACCTCGATGCCATCCTGAGCGGCATCCGTCTTTCCCATGTAGTAGCACTGCACAACCGTGGTCGGTCCGCAGCCCAGATATCTCCAGATTTCGCCGTCTCTGGTGTCGATTCTCCAGCCATTATTTTCCCAACTTAATAAGGCATAACTAAAGACTCCCTCGCTGGGACCGGCGCGATATTGTGCCGCAGTCGAAAAACCTCTCCCCGGCGTGGTTCTTTTGAACAACGTGCCATAGATGCTAATCGTCTGGATACTGTTTGGGTCGGCCGACCACACTGTATCGTCCAGGTTTTGCCATGAGTTCTTTCCGAAGGCGCGCACTTTGTCGTCGAAGCGAGAGCTGAAATTCATGCGTTGCAGAAACAAGGGGATTGGCCCGCCGCGATATAAATCGTTGCGAGTTACCTGGAATTTTCCGCTCGCCAAATCGATCTGATATTGGCTGCTCTCTGTATCTCCCGATTGCTGGGAGCACGGCACAATTGGTTTATGAACGGGCGTCCCCCCGACATTGACTGTGAAGAAAGTCAGGCAGGGTCTTCCATTTGCATTCTGGTTGGCAGGGCGCGAGGGCACATCCGAGGCAAGATAGATGCTTCCCATGCGGTCGATATCGTAGGTCGACGACTCAATGGCATCGACACTTCGCGGGTCCGCGGACTCGTTGAATTTCAAATCAAGCAAAGCTACGGCCTTCATCGCAACCTTCCGAAGACGCTCCATGCGAATGCCTGGACTCGGAGGGAACTGGTAGAAGCCTGGATCGAGCCGCACGGTGGGAATCACCGAATATTTGTTCATCCATCGGTAGCTGAAAGTGTAGGACCATCTGAAACCGCGAATGTACGCGTCGTCTTCCAGAATACCCACGATTTGCGAGTCGGGGTCGGCAGCTATAGCGGAATATTTTTCCATCATCGCTTGCACCAGCATTTCTGCGACCCACTGCTTTCGCCGTTCGTCGTAGGCCGGAGGCGGTAAATTTAGCGGGTCGAGAATCGTGACTGGAATTCCAAAGCCTTTTTGTATGAAATTCGCCAAATCCTTGACATCCGCATTTGCCGCAGTCCCCAATGCCACGAAGTAAAGGCTCCCTTGCCTTGGGAGTTCATCTGTCCTTGCCGGTTCCTCGGGCGCACTAAGATCGATCATGTAACCTTCCGAGGGATTGTGAACCTCCAGCCTGAAAACCGCCCAACCATCGCTTGACGGGATTAAGTCAACATCGGCGTAGCCTTGGGCCTTGCTTCCGCTTATGTAGGCGTAGATTCCAACTCGGTCGATGAAAGCCCATGCCACCGCGAAAGAAATGTGAACGTCGCTTCCAAACTGGGCTCGCACACGCGCGTCGGAGCAAATCCTCCTGGCTGCCTCTTTTCCGCCCGCGGAGTTGACCAGCCGCAACTCTAAGACTGCAAACAATCCCAACCCGATTGAAACTAAGATGATGATTCTAAGACGGGAACGCGCGCCACCAGAGGGGACTGCAGGCGCCGGTGGGAGCGGCGGAATTGCTGCTTGAGACATTGCCAAACCTCTGGGCTGTAATACCGCATCTCTTCGCCGAACGCTAGTGTCTTAAGAGCTGCCGAAAACAACAAGGATGCGCATGTTACCCTCGTCGAGCATGTTGGCCATTCCTCACCTTGGCACCGCCGCGTACGGTTTAGCATCCGTGCTCGCCTGGGGCACGAGCGATTTTCTTGGTGGCTATGCTACGCGCCGAGCCAATGCATTTCTCTTCACGGTAATTTTTAATGTCGGCGGATTGATTTTAATGGCCACGCTGGCGACAGCCACGCATGCTTCTTTTCCTTCCGAGCGCAGCATGCTCTGGGTACTTGCCGGCGGCATCTCAGGCGGCGTAGGAGTAGCCATCTTCTTTCGCGCGCTGGCTTCGGGAAAAATGGGCATCACCGCCCCGATCGCCGCCGTTCTGGGGGCCGCGATCCCAGCTATATTTTCCATTTTCACCGAGGGATTGCCGGGTAAATTGCCGATTCTTGGTTTTATCTTCGCGGCTCTCGGACTCTGGCTCATCACACGCACGGGGGAAGGTGGAACTCCTGACGGAGTCGGCCTTGCGGTTCTAGCCGGAATTGGTTTCGCGGGATTTTATCTTTGTGTCCGCCAGGGCGGGAACGCCTCCGTTTTATGGATCGCAACGCTTACGCGTACCGGTGGCCTGATCATTACCGCTATCGTGGTGCTGCTCCAACGAAGATTCCGCGATATAACTCCAGCAGGCATCCGTTGGGCAGTGTTGGCGGGCTGTATTGACTCGCTCGGCACCATACTTTTTGCGCTCGCGAGCCAGTCCGGTCGCCTCGACGAAGCCGTTGTCATATCCTCGCTTTATCCGGCAATCACGGTTTTATTGGCGCGCATTGTGTTGAAAGAACACCTTACGCGCTGGAGGTTCATCGGACTCTTAGCGGCGCTAGCGGCGGTGCCTATGATTGCGGCGCAATAGAGGATTTCGAGAGACCTCACCGCTCTGCGGATTAGAACTTCTCCATTTGCGTTTATCTGGGATGATCGGCGCGAATTCGTGGCGGAGGGTTTTATATCTCTGCTAGCATCGCAACGTGCCCCTTGTCGAAATCCGCAACCTCACCAAGACTTATTCGCAAGGCGAATCGGTTTTTCCCGGAAAACCAATCGGCAGGAGCGCAGTACGGGCTGTCGACGATGTTTCGCTCGACATTTATGCGGGGGAAACTCTGGGGCTGGTGGGCGAGTCGGGTTCAGGCAAGAGCACGCTTGGGCGTTTAACTCTGCGCCTGATCGAACCGAGTTCCGGCAGCATTCGCTTTGAAGGGCGTGACCTGCTGGCAGCAGGTTCCGGCGAAATGCGGCGACTTCGCCGCGACATGCAAATTATCTTTCAAGATCCGTTCGCGTCGCTTGATCCAAGGTATCGCGTGGAGGATATTATCGCCGAACCGCTGATTATTCATGGCGGCGTGGCGGAAAATAGTAAATCGAGGCTTGCTCGCGTCGGCGAACTGCTGCGAGCGGTGGGTCTTGATGAATCCATCCTGCGGCGATTTCCTCACGAGTTTAGCGGAGGCCAGCGCCAGCGCATCGGGATTGCCAGGGCTTTGGCCCTGCGGCCGAAATTCATCGTGGCCGATGAACCTGTGTCCGCACTCGACGTCAGCGTGGGAGCGCAAATTATCAACCTACTGGCGCAACTCCAGCGCGATTTTGGGCTGACCTATCTCTTTATCTCGCACTCGATGCCGCTTGTGCGCTATCTCTCAACGCGTATTGCCGTGATGTACCGCGGCAAGATTGTCGAAGTGGGCGGGGCGGAGCAGATCACGGAAAGGCCCGCTCATCCGTACACGCGCAGCCTGTTGCAAGCTACGCCGGAACTGGCGGTATGAGCCTGGAATAGCGGAGCATTCATTCTGCAAATTAAATCGGCTTGCCGCGGAAGAAATAAATTAGCTCGACGATCAGAATTACGACCACCATCAACTCGAGGACAAAGGCGCGGCTCTGGTTGAATTCGTCCACCATGAAGCGGTAAAGCTCTTCGGCAGTCTGCAGTTTCTGCTGAACCAGATCTTTGTAATCGGGCACGCCGACTTTTGACGCGGCGAGTTTGTAAAGACGCGCCGAGAACATGTCGCTGAGAAATTTTATGGCGTTGTCGGCGCGCTCCGTAAGTTCGCTGACGTCGAGCAAAACAGTGTGCAGTTTTGAAGCCGCCCGGGCGGTCCGCCAGCGCGACCAAAGGCCGCGCCCGCCGTGATCGAGAAAATCGTAGACTTGTTCCAGTTGCTTGGTCAGAAGATCGTCGTAATGACGGAATTCGAGCAACTGCGAATTAGCGTATTGCAAGAGCTGAATCGCAGTTTCGGCGCCCGAGGCGCTGTCGTAAATGAAGGCGGCATTCCATCCGATCACGGCCAAGTCGTTGGGATAGTAGGAAATCCGCGATTGTAGAATCTCCTGGCGTTCGCCATCGGAAAGTGGCTGGGCCTCCCCGCGCACTACTTGCGAGATGCAATCACCCTGAGACGCAAGCAGTTCCGCGCCCGAAGGTGACCCCGCAATCTCGCGCAAGTGAAAGATAAAATAGTCTTCTTTCAGCCACTCGCCGGTGTAAGGCTTCACCAGCGCGCTGCTGGCATGGTCGAGTTTCTGCTTTACGATGCGGGTAGCCAGGCTTTCGAAGTTCGTATCCCAAACCCACCGGCTGGAGAGTTGCACGAGCTTGTCCCAGTCGCCCGAAAATGGCAGCTCAAAAATCACACTCACCACGCCGTAGTCGAAATACTTGATCTCGCCCTGCAGGCGTTCGCCGCTTTCAAGCACGAGTGGCTCAAGGGCCTCTTCCACCGGCGGCCGCTGGTAGCGTACATAGCCGGGCGCGAGGTGCTTGAAGGTGGTATCGGCGGTGCGTGCGCCCAAAATTTGGCTAAGCTGGTCGAGACGAATCTCCTCGCACACATCGAACTGAATCAGAACGAGAACAGACCCGCAGAGCGGGGCGTCCGAGGGCTTGGCCGATACGAGAGCGGGCAATGCCTCGGCGGGAACCTTCCCTATGGTTGGGACCGTAATTATGACTTCATGATCCATGTCTGTAAGCCGGACTTGATGAGCCGGATTCCATGATCTTCAAGGATTTCTGGCCTCGGTAGCTTGGGTCCACGTTACCTGAAGAAGCGGCGAGAGCCCTATTTTCCCAGAAATTCATGAATCTGGCGAGGTATGAATATGGAAAAGCCCTTCCAGTGAAGATAAACCATTTGGAATCAGTGGCTTGCGGATAATCTCCAAAGGAGCGAAACCGCAGCTACAGAAGCTGCCAAGCCGATCCCCGCGCGCGTAATGGAGCGAAGGTGTTCCGCTTGGCGCTGCCGCTGTTCGGCGGACTCGGGATACGGAGAAGACTGGCTCAGTTGGTCGGGGTCAGCCTGATGCAACGCCATTCTCAGGATTTCAGCTAAATGAAAGGCATGTCTCGGCGTGCCTTGGGCGATCTGCTCCCGGCAACTGAAGCCATCGGCGATGATCAGCCATTCTGCGGGGGCGCGCCGGACAGCGGGCAGAAGTTCAAGTTCGCCGATCGCGACCGAAACATGGTACTTCTCCCGCTCGAAGCCGAATGATCCTGCCATTCCGCAGCAGCCCGGCGCAGGACTTTCGAAATCGACTCCGATGCGATGCAGGATCGATTCTTCTGCCGTCATCTTCATTAAAGACTTGTGATGGCAGTGGCCATGAAGGATAGCTTTGCGATTGAGTTGCGGCAAGTCATCCGGCTTTGCATGCGTTTCAAGGAATTCGCTCAAAAGAAACGTCTGCCGCGACAAGGCCTGCGCTCGAGCATCGTGAGGAAATAGGTTGACCAGTTCATCCCGGAAAACCGCGACGCAGCTGGGCTCCAGTCCCACCACAGGAATGCCGGCCTCGATTACGGGAGACAGTTGATCGAGAATCTGGAGCAAAAGCGATTGTGCTCGATGAATCATGCCATGGTCATAGAGTGGGCGGCCACAGCAGAGATTTGCCTTCGGAAGAATGACTCGGAACCCGGTGGCTTCCAAGACCTCGACAGCGGCCTTAGCGGTTTCGGGCCGGAAGTAATTATTGAAAGTGTCGGGCCAGAGAAGAACTTGCGTTATAGCCCCTGAAGGGCCGGTCAGTTCTGAAGGGCCGCTGTCGTGAGGGCGATATCCTGACCCGTAGGGCCGCGTCCGCCGGAACCAATTCTTGAAAGTCTCTGGGGCGAATACCGGTATGGATCGCTCCTGGGGCATTCCGGCAATAAGTTTCGAAAGATTGCGAAAGATTGGGAGTTGCGTAGCCAAATTGACCAGACCGGGCGCGTGGGATGCGACCCGCGCCCAGAAATCGATATTGCCGAAGGCGTATGCACTGCGTGGGCGCACGTGGCCTTCGTAATAGTGAGAAAGAAATTCGGATTTATACGTGGCTACGTCAACGCCAACCGGGCAATCGCTTTTGCAGCCCTTACAGGCGAGGCACAAGTCCAGCGAACGTTTCACTTCCTCGCTGCGCCAGCCATCACGAATCACTTCCCCTTGCGTCATCTCCCAGAGAAGATGGGCGCGGCCGCGAGTGGAATGCTCTTCTTCGCGCGTGACGCGGTAACTGGGGCACATCAGGCCGCCCTCTTCGCGACGGCACTTACCCACGCCTACACAACGCAGTGTGGCTTGCGCCAGGCTCTCGTGGTCATCGACAAACTTGAAATTGGTTTTCAGTTCCCACGGGGAATAGGCTGCTCCCAGCCGAAGATTCTCATCAAGTTTGTACGGATCGATTACCTTGCCCGGATTCATCTTCCATTCGGGATCCCACGCCGATTTGAATTCGCGGAATGCCTGAACCAGTTCAGGCCCGAACATTTTGGGAAGAAGCTCGCCCCGAGCCTGGCCATCGCCATGTTCGCCGGAGATCGATCCGCCGTAGCTCACAACCAAATCGGCTGCTTCTTCCATGAAATCGCGGAATTTGGCGATGCCCTCTTTCGATTGCAGATCGAAGTTGATGCGAGTGTGAACGCAGCCATGTCCGAAATGTCCGTAGAGCGAGCCCTTGTAGCCATAGGCGGCAAACATCTTGCGTAGATCGCGTAGGTATGCGCCAAGCTTTTCCGGAGCGACGGCGGAGTCCTCCCAACCTTCCCAATACAATGCTTCGCCGGCGACATGAGAAGTCACGCCGAGAGCTGATTCGCGCACTTCCCAGATTCGCTTGGCCTGATGCTTATCTGTGTAAAGCTGCATCGCGGGAGGGGGCTGACTTCGTCCCAGAGACTGCATCAAATTGCGGGCCTGGGATTCCGCTTCCAAAGCGCTGGAAGCGCCAAACTCGACCATCAGCCATCCGCCGCCCGCCGGTAGAAGCGCAAGACCCTCCGAGTTGATCCCCTTGGCTCGCGTGTATCCAACAAGAAGATCGTCGAACCCTTCGAGTCCGATCGGCTTGTACGCCATGATTTCGGGAACATGATCGGCGCATTGATAAATATCGGGATAGGCAAGTACCAGCAGTACGCGCTCCGGCGGGCTCTCCACCAGGCGGCAGGTGGCTTCAAGAACTGTCACGCATGTGCCTTCGGAGCCGACCAGTGCCCGCGCAACGTTGAAGCCGTTCTCGGGCAGAAGATAATTCAAGTTGTAGCCGGAAACACGGCGCGGAATGTTGGGGAAACGCTGGCGAACGAGTTCGCCATAAGTGGAAGCGATTTGCTTCAGGGATGTGGATATCTGTTCTACGCGACTGCGGCTCGATACTTCCTGGCCGCCTGATCCTTCGGCTCCGCTGAGAGCGGGCAGCCGGGGGCCGCTGTGCCCACACGCTTCGATGAGATTTTGGCCGACTCGGAGTCGCACGCCGTCATAGGTTAGAACCTCGAGTTCTTCGATGTTGTCGTCCGTTTTTCCAGCCATAACGGAGTGAACGCCGCAGGAATTATTGCCGATCATGCCGCCAAGCGTGCAGCGGTTATGCGTGGCCGGGTCGGGGCCGAACGTGAGATGGTGTTTTTCTGCGGAGGCGCGCAGATTGTCGAGTACCACTCCCGGCTGCACGCGGGCTATTCTGCGCGCAGGATCGATTTCAATAATCCCGGCCATATAGCGGGAAAAATCGAGGATGACCGCCACGTTGCAGCATTGACCGGCAAGGGATGTGCCGGCTCCACGGCAAAGCAACGGAGCGCGAAACTCGCGGCAGAGCGCAACAGTCGCGCTCACATCCTGGACATCGCGAGGCAGCACTACTCCGATGGGAACTTGCCGGTAGTTCGATCCGTCGGTCGCGTAAAGCGCGCGTGTGCCACGGTCAAAGCGAACGTTACCGAGCGGAAGGTGGGATTGAAGAGCCTTCTTTAGCCCGGCGGCGTCCGCTTGTTCGGACTTGGCGGAAGCTGCGAGCTGTACAAGGGGGCCGGACATGAAGCGAAATCTTAATTCGAAGGTGGGTTCGAAGATCCGGAATCACTCATCCCGGAATTACTCGTCCCAGACCGGCTTACCTTGGAGATCATGATCCGGGTTTTGTCTCCTTCGGGCGTCGCATTCACGGTGATCATATTGTGCTTGTCATTGGAAACGATGGTGCACTGATTAGATTGATTGGTCGTCACCATTGCATTGGGAAATTTCGGCTGGTAGAAGCTGCAAACCTTTTCCACAGAATCGGAAG
>Ga0335075_10008818_pt1 | contig 15439 bp, 12 predicted proteins | sample Lox_Sample_24_FD_206723 | JGI IMG/M metagenome (GOLD analysis project Ga0335075, IMG submission 206723) | Soil microbial communities from Loxahatchee National Wildlife Refuge, Florida, United States - Lox_Sample_2.4 | ecosystem: Environmental > Terrestrial > Soil > Wetlands | place: USA... | reverse complement strand
ACCCGCCAAGCCCTTTTGAAATCTCTGTCAGCGGCATGGTCCCGGCTCACCGGACAGCCGGAGCGGAATTTGGTCCTCAGAGTGGAGGAGGCCGACGCAGCCACCATCATGGAAGCCGGCTCATCATGCCGAGGCCCGGCGAGGAAGCCGCCTGGTTCGAGGCGAATAAGGCGGTGCTTGGAGAGCTGCAGGCCGCCACGTAAGCCGGATGTCAAGCGGCGATGTCCCCTCTCTCGTCTGCGAGAAGGGGGAAGCACGTTCGTCTGCAGGATCGAGGCCCGCGGATGCGCACCGCACCATGGAACGAAACGAATATATCGGCAAGATCGTCCTTAAGGTCGAGGTTGACCGTCAGCCGCCAAGGCGCGTCAGGCTGCGGCCATCGGTGTTACTGCTTTCAGTGGTACCTCCCCGGGCAGGCGCCGCCGATAATAGGGAAGCAGCTTAGGCGGCACATGGTTGACCTGTGGTCCTGCCGCGCGCTCGCCCGTCTCGCGCCGCCGCGCCAGAGCCTTGTAGATCCAGGACACACTCACCTCGAACAGGCGAGCCGCCTCGTAGGCTCCCATGCCCCGATCAATCGCTGCCAGCACTCGATCCCGACGATGCTGGGCATAGGCCTACCCACGACGCCAACTCATCTCGCCTCCGGTCAAAAGCTACCGGAGCCCTCCGAGCCATACTGCAGGCCCGTTTCGGAATCCCCCCGATTCCGCTCTGGATAAATCCGCTCTAGCGGAACGAGCTCCTCCCAGAACCCCGCAGATTCCGGCTCGTATTGCCCTGCAGCTTCCTCCTCCGCCTCCCGCATGTGTGCGCGTCGCTACTGCGCGGGCAAAGCCTTTCACCATCTGGATCCTCGGCAAGCCCGCGGTGCACAAGATCGGCCCGGCGTCATCCGCCCCGCTATGCTCGACGAGCACTTTCAGCATCCCGTCCACCGTAGCATTCAGTTGCGGCAAATCCTCTGCCACCTGGGCCGAGTCGTGGCGGCCTCGTTCGTCACGCCGCTGGCGCGCAGCGAAGCGGCTTAGGCTCGGCCGAGGTTTGTGGCGCCCCCGGTACAGCTTGAGAGCCTTATCCGGAGGTAGCGCGTCCGCCACTTGCAGCAGCGCCATCCGCAGGCCCTTGTCCCGGCCCGCAGCCAAGTCCTCGTTCGTCATCATCGCGCTGGGGCGCAAGGCGACTTTCGCTGTCAGGCCCCGCACCGCATTCTGAAAATTCGTAGTTATATTATTTGGTGGACCCGGTCAGCACCACCGGGTTCCCTCTCGGGATGCTGGGGTGATCTCCTAGCTCAGGGACGAATTCGCGGGGGTCGACAATGCCGTGCTAAGATTATGCAGTCGCCCGGATCAGGACGATCGACTGATTGACGTGGCGATTGTGGACGGTTGCTTGCCGACCCCGACGAGATCGCCTCGTGCCACCTCGTCGAGTAATGACCACACACGGTCTGCCTGCATCGGCACGTCCGGGTCCTTCGGTAGGCGGTCGAGCTCGGCAAGCTTATAAGCGACTCGACGTCCGTCATATCCCTGCTGCCATCTGCCGGGGTGCGCCAAATTTGCCGAGGCGGCATCGCCTGGTGTCTTCGTATATGGCTTGAACAGCCGCGCTCATGACGGGACCCTATCTTGTCGATCCATTACCCGCCCGGGTTCTGGTGCAAACCGACAACCGCGGTCCGTCCGTTTCCGGTGGGCTACGAGTGCGGTGCCGCCAAGGCTGGTCTCCGTGGCGATCGCGGCGAACGTCGCCGGCGCCCTTCATGAACCCCAGAGCGGTGTTTCATGTCCTGATCTTGGCCTGGAATTTCGAGGAGATTTCGAGGTAGTGTGCTTGTGGCTGACGGTCCGGAGTTAGCCCTTCGGGCAAGCCGGCGGCACGGAAGCCGGGCGGAATCGCTGCGGCATTGTGGGATCGCGGAAGAACAGACAGCTGCAGGAGCTGCGCACCGTCAGCCGAGGTCATTCCGCAATAGCAGGGCTACCGCCGCGCATGCTTCCTCGACCCGGCCAGTTTCGGTCGCGGCGCCGGCCAACGCGTGCAGCCCAGGTGCGTAGCTCGGCATCTTCATCTTCGTGGCGCAGAAGCAGAACTCAGCAAGTGCTGGCTCGGGGCGGCCGGCAGCAGTCGGCGCTCACTCAAGCAGTGCCCACCGGCCTGGGGGATGAAACGGATTCAGCGCGAGTACGAGTCGGCTCTCGCTTTCGGCTGCAACGGATCGCCGGCATGCGTCAAAATGTCCGCATGCAATTGACCGGCATCCGCAGGGACCGGTCTTGCCGGGAGCCTTGCCCGAGCCCATTCGAGCGCCAGCGTCGATTAAGCTGACAATGCCCCTGTCAGACGAAATGCGCTCTAAGTGAGGGGGTGAGGCCAGGTGGCCACGCGGCCGGTCTTGATGTAGGCGAAGCCGGGCTGGCCGGAGCCCATCATATCGGGATAGGCGCGCAGTGCACTGGGATCAATCCGCACTCTTACCCGATACATCAGATTGTCCTGCTCCGACCTACTCCCAGCGGCGGACTTCGACGCGAACCCGGTCCACGTGTCGATAAACAGGACACGCGCCGGGAACGCCCGGCCCGGCCAAGCATCGAGTACGATCCGCGCATCGCTATGCGGAGCCACGCGAGCTGCTTCGCTCATTGGCAGGAACACATCCATGTAAACATCTTTGATGTCGAGCATCGTAAAAACCTTGGCACCTGTACTGAGCACCTCGCCCTGATTGGCGAGCCGATATTGAATGCGGCCGTCCACGGGCGCTACCAATATGCTCTCGCTGATATCGAGATTGATCTTGATGACCTCGTCCTTGGCCACTTCCAGCGCTGCGGTTGCGGCGTTGAGCTCAGCTTCGGCGTGCTGATAGCCGGCGGCTGCCGCAATCCAGGCCTGGCGGCGCTCGTCCAATACTTCGCGGCTCTCATAACCTGGCTGAACCAACGCCAGCGAGCGCTGCAATCGCTGCTGGCAGAGGACCATTACCGAGCGCACCTGCTCGAGTGCGGCGCGCGCTGCCGCTTGTTGCTCCTGTGCCTCTTGCGCCTTCGCTTCGGCCTCCCGTCGCGCCACCTCGACGTCGCGCGTATCCATGCGGGCGAGGACTTGTCCCTTGTGTATCGCATCGCCCTCGTCGACCAAGATCGCACCGATCGTACCGGCGAATTTCGTATCGATGTCGACCTCGCTGGCCTTGAGCTGGCCGTTCGACCACGCGAGGCCCCGCAGTTGTGACGTGCTCCGGTGATTGTGCCACCATCCCGCACCGGCCAGCCCGCAAGCTAAGAGCGCCAGCGCCGCGCAGCTTCGCCAGCCCAGTGGCCGCCAGCGCGCCGGCGCGGGCCTCAGTGCCGGAACGGCGGTGAGCAATTCTTGTACAGGGGTTGGTTCCAATTGTGAGGAAGGCGCAAAGCGGTCGTCCTGCAACATCTTCGGTACTCCCAGACTAGGCTCGCCTCATGATCCGAGACGGAAGCCGGCAATTCGTACCCACAACCCTTTTTGGCGAGATCGAGGGCCAATCTCCGTTACGGCTGTACGACCTCCAGACGTCGCTCGGTTGGTAGTCGGAGTGAAGGCTTCAGGAACCGATACGCATGCACGAGGTGAGTCAGAGCGGCCGCAGCGACAATCGTGAGCCAAATGGCTGTGAACAGCTCGACGGACATGTTGGCCGAGCCCACCATGGCACTATTGTAGTTCAGCCCCACAACAACGAGGCCGCAGTTGATGAAGAGAACCGCACCGGCGACGAAATTGCGGAACCTCCGCATGCGGATCTTTTCCGCCCGTGTCGCATCGGCCGACTTGACCAAGCCCTTAGTACCCCAGCTCACGTTGTGCATGTTTGCCAGGGCGTAGCCGTGTAGGACTGGGGTGATCACCCGATCGAGCAACAGATACAGCGGTAGGTGTTTGAGAATCGTCCACCGATTGCCGGGGAACTGTGCCGCAATGACCGCCGCGAGAATCACCGCGGGTGCCAGAACGGCCGCGGCATTCGCCGGCGTGGTCGAATAGACGGCCAGGCCAGCGAGCATTGCGATGGACAGCACGGCGCCGGCGTCTCGCGCTTGGCAAAGCATCGGTCTCGCGCGCGTCAGCCCAGCGCGGGAAGTGATGACGGTGAGGAGTGCGGTTGCGATGAGGACCGCAAATGTGCTGCCAATGAGCACCGGGTGTGTTGTCGATGCAACGTCGTCGAACGCGGTCCAGAGGAAGAGAAACAGAAAGGCTGGGCTCAGCATTTCAAACACCGTCAGCAGGCCCTGCCACGACATCGCCGTCGAGAATCGGAATTTCTCCATCAGTCGCTTGTCGCCACGCCGCAGATAGGCCGGCCAGCGGCTCCACAGCCATAACCGCACTGCCAGCGCGCTGTTGTGCCAGCGCCGCCTTTGCCGCAGCAGTTCACCGAACGTGTCGCAGGAGTCGGTTGTCGCCTTCGCCTCGGGACAATAGCCGATCTTCCACGAAGTGTTCTTTGCAAGCACGATTTCATTGCCGAACACGCGGTCCTCGGCGAGGAACATGACACGCTCGAGCGGCGATCCGCCGTTCAGGCCGCGGAGATAGCTGTCGATCGGCCGGGTCCTGTTCTCCTCCATCCCTGAGGCATCGATTGCGCTCCAGCGGAAGACGCAGAACTGGCCGGGAATCACACTCAGGTAGCCCGAGGCGACCTCGGTAGGCCAGACGACCGCCTTTTGGGAGACGAAATCCATGAACTGCCATATCGCCAGAGGGGAGTCGGCGGCTTCAGGAGCCGCCGTCAGAATGCGGCTCGCACCGGCGGCAACCGAGCGATTCTCTTCCATGAAGGCAACAAGGCGGCCCACGGCGTCATCATCCACAATCGTGCCCGCGTCGATCTGGAAGCAGAATCGAGGCCTCAGCTCCTCGCAGATGCCCTGGAAAAACACGGCATGCGAGTGCAGCTTGCCATGGTTTTTTGGCTTGACGCAGACGGCGAAGTGAATTGTGGCGGTGGCCGTTCCGTCCGCTCCAAGAGCGGAAAGGATTTCGCTGCCCACGCGCTGGGAATAATGCACGGTCTCACCGAGAGCGCAGAAATCAAATCCCGTGTCGACCAAACCGGCCTTTCGCAGGAATGAAAGAACCTCCTCGTCGATGCGCTCGATACCATCAGCGATGATAGCTATGCATGATCCTGATACCCTCAAGTGCGCGTGGCTACGCGCGTACTTATCGATGCTTTTGACAAGGGCAACGAGGCCACCACCGAACATCGTGAGATCTTCATTATACAGGGTCATGCATATCACGTTCTCGAAGCGTCGTGAGGTCCCCAGAGCCGGCGCAACCAGATGTTGATCGGAAGGTTGGGAGAAATCGCGGCTGAAGTACATCGGAGTTCATCCTTTGCAGGCTTATGGTTGAGCGGCAGCTATCTGCGGCACACCAAACCGCTCACTCGTTGACGAGCGAGAGAGCATTTGCATTGCCGAAGAGAGAGGAATCCGGCGTCGCGGACGTCCCACTGCTCGCCTCGCGAAAGCGCCTTACGCGGCCGCCGTGAAGGAGCAGTCGGCATTCCTGTCGCCGTTGCCTAGCCGGATAGATGCAGCTCCGGAAGTACGGGCGTCGCCGACAAGCGGCATCCGTGAGATGCCTGAGCGCTCAGATCTGTCTTCGGCATTGTGTCCTCCTGGCCGAACGCGGCAGATGTTGCTCGCTCCTTGAACAGCATGAGATTGAGTCTTGTCCTGAGAAGGGCGCAAAAATTCGTTGAAAGTGTTCCGATGACTCGCCGAAATCGCACGGCCTCTGGCTTCGCATCTCAGCGGCACGGCCGCACGACACGGATTCGTCGACATGTTGCGTTCAGGAGAGACCGGGAGGGCCAGTCTGCGGCAGAGAACTGGTTCGCAACCATTGACGGGTGCAACCACAATCTTATCACCGGTCGTCCCGCCGCTCGCCGCAACGAGCGGCAGGCCGAAAACGAGGGGCCTCCCGAATTCCGGTCCGGGGTAGTGAGAGGCCTGCGACAGCGTTGCGAGGGCCGGCTCGGACGATCGCCAGACTGAGGCTCAGATCAGCCGGCTCAAGACACTGAAGCGCGCGGGCCGCGCGCCGTGTGGAAACAACTCCTGAGCTATCTCACCGATTTGGCGGCAGCCAGCGTTTCCGCCCAGTGCTGATCGGCGGCCGAGGCCGGCTCCTCGATCATCCGTTCGGGAATCTCCCAGATGATGGTGTGCGGCGGCGATTTTGCGAATTCGGGCGAGGCGAAATACGCGGTTGCGGCATTGGAGACCCCGCCGCCATCCTCGGCTCGGTTATCGACTGGCGACCCCAGGGCCAGCGACAGGAACGGCACGAAATTGGCGCGCCGCGAGAACGAGGTGCCCACCACGACAAGCTCGGGTGCTGGCGTCTCGTCGAGCAGCCCGACATCGGCGGCGGCCGATTGCTCAATGACCGTCGGCGCCTCCTCGTCGCCGCGCGGGCGCAGCGGGTACGGCACGCGGCCGAGCCCAGCGAGGCGAACCAGATCGCCGACCCGCTCGCGCCCGGGATCGGTGTGGATACGGAACTCGGCCTTCTGGGTGGGCGCGGCGCCGGCTTTGCGCAACGCGGCGGCGATCGCGTCGGCGGCCGCCTTGGCGCCGCGCTCGTTCCAATGCGTGTCGGTACGGTAATACCGATCGCCGCCCGCTGCTCTGATCGGCCGCAGTACATCGATAACGTCGATCCCAGCCGCGCTGAGCTGGTTTTCAAAATCCGCGAGCCGGCTGGCGAAGACCGCGGGCCGATCGATGCCACAGAGATCGGCGGCTTCGACGCGCGCCTTGTCGGGCACCGGAACCACAGCGAGCGCGATGTTGCGGCTCTTCAGATAGGCTGCGACCTGCTTCACCATCCGCACATGCGTCGCGGCGTTCGCGGCGCGGTCGGGATAGAGCGTCAGTTCGTCGGTGAGGTACAGCCAGTTGTCGCACCCGCGCCGCACCCGCGCGCCAAGATCGCCGACCGCAAGCCACGCCACGACCCGGTCCACCGTCACCAGCGGGTCCGTGAGCGGGTTCGCCTTCTGCAACACGGTCGACACCGCGGCCGTAGTGCCGCCGCCGGCGAGATTGGACCACGACACATCGCCGGCCGGCAGCTCGACACGCTTGAAGACCAGCGTGTACAGACTCGAAGCTAGGCCGATCAGCAGGATCGCCAGCAACGCCACGCCTGGCAGCATCAGAGGACGAACCGGCAACGGCATCGCTCTGATCGTTGAGCGACTGGCCGGTGAACCGGGCGGCGCAAGTTGATCGACCGAGGTCGTCATCGCCTCGCCTTAGAATTGAAAATACAGGAAGGGCACGGCCTGGTGGCCCATCATCACCGCGATCGCATAGAGAAAGACTGCGATTGGCCACAGGGTGTCCCACCACTCGCCGGTCGGCTCGAAACGGGGGAGGAACCGCGCCTTGACCGCGGGCCACAGCACGATCGCCAAGGCGATCCCCATCCAGACCACGTGCAGCGGCCGCAGCGTCAAGATCATCGGATCGCTCATCGCGAATCCGTTGAGCCCGATCTGCCCCGACAGCATCGCCAGTGTGTCGTCCCAGCTCGTCGCGCGGAACGGCGTCCAGGCGAGAAACACGGTTAAGAGCGTCAGCGGGTAAGATAGCCAAGCCGCCGCCCACAGCCCGCGCTGGTTCCAGAAGCGCCCGACCGCCAGCGCCACGCCGTGGATCGCGCCCCACAGCAGAAACGACCAGCTCGCGCCGTGCCACAACCCGCCAATCGCCATAGTAAGGAACAGGTTGGTGTAGGTGTGGACATTGCCGTAACGGTTGCCGCCGAGCGAGATGTAGAGGTAGTCGCGCAACCACGACGACAGGCTGATGTGCCAGCGCCGCCAGAAATGCTGGATGGTCACCGCGAGATACGGGTCGCGGAAATTCTCCGGGTATTTGAAGCCGAGCATGCGGCCGAGGCCGATCGCCATCGCGCTGTAGCCGGCAAAGTCGAAGAAGATCTGCAATGCGAAGCAGATGTTGCCGAGCCAGGCATCAACAAAGGTCGGCTGCGCCAGGCCGAAGGCCGCCTCGGCCACCGGCGCCAGCGTGTCGGCGATCAGCACCTTGACCGCAAAGCCGAGCATGAAGCGGCGCGCCCCGATCGACATGTCCTCGAACGTCAGCCGCCGCTCGATGAGCGCCTTGTCGACCCAGGAATAGCGAATGATCGGGCCGGCGATCAGGTGCGGGAACATGTCAAGATAGGCGGCAAAGCTGACAAAGCTCGGCTCGGCCATGACGGTACGGCGGCGCACGTCGATCAGGTATGAGACCGCCTGCAGCACGGTGAACGACAAGGCGATCGGCAGGATCACATTGGTCCACGGGATCGGTCCGGCATTGAACGAGGCGAGCGCCTCGTCAGCCGTTTTGACCAGGAGATTGGCGTATTTGAACCAGCCAAGGCAGAGCAGCATGGCAACAATGCCGCCGATCATGATCTGCCGCTCGCGCCGGTCGTTGGCGCCGGCTTCCGCCCGCGCCATCTGGCGGCCAAGGAACCAGGCGATAAAGGTAATGCCGACGATCAGCAGCAGAAAGACCGGCTTCCACCACGCGTAGAAGATCCAGCTGCAGCAGCACAGCGTTACGTTCCGCGAGCCGCCTGGCGTAGCCAGATAGGCGATAAAGAACAGCGGAAGGAACAGCGCCAGGAATTCGACCGACGAGAATACCATGACAGCCTGGTCCCGCGGAGCGCCAGCCGCAGATTAGGGCCGGAACGGCGCCTGTTCGTCGCGCTGCGCGACGACCTTGCGGCCTGATGCGCTGGCGGCGAGGAAGACGCTGTAGCGGTCGCCGGCATCGAGCTGGCCGAGCTTTGCCGGGGTCGCCTGCGCCGGCTCGCCGCACGCGACGCCGAACTGGGCCTTGACCGGGTTGACCATACGCCGCCCGACCGCCCCAGGGGCGACGCCATGGATCACCGACATGTGGTTGTCCCCGGCGACGAGCTGGGCCTCCGTGCAGCCCTTGTCGACATTGAACATGGCCAGCGACGATTTCAGCGCGTTGAAGTCGGTCGGCACGTCGCGGAACACGGTGAGCGATAGCCCGTTGGCGCCCTCGGCGGTCGCCACCACGGTGACGAACTCATTGGGCACGAGCTTCAGTGCGATGGGCTTGCTGGCCTCGCCCAGCTTCGCCGAGCCGGTCAGCGCGACTCCCGGCGTCACCGCGTCGAACTGGCCGACGCGATGCTCGTCGTCGGCCGGGATCGCGATCTTGGCGCTGGGCGACACGATGGTCACCTCCTGCGGCGCCAGATTGACAAAGCGGATATAGGCGACGCCGTTGGGCGGCCCGCTCGGATAGAGCTGGTCCCCGGCCGCGTCGGTCACACCTCCGTGCAGCGCGGCGGCGAGTAACGCGAGGCCGGCAAGGCGGCGGTGTCGCCGGGTCATCACGCGGCTCATGGCCGTTGCTCCAATTGCGGCGCCATCTGATCGAGCGACGAGGTGATGTCGACGCCCCACGTCTTGTAGCCGGCGGCGGTCAGGTGCTGCCCGTCGATCGTCGGCCACTCGCCCGCCGTCGAGTATTGCGTCGAGTCGATGAACCGGCACGGAGCCACCACAGTCGCCAGAAACTCGGACATCTGTTTCACCCGGGCGAAGGTCTTGTGATACGACGTTCCCTCGGTGCCCCAGGGCGGCCCGACCCAGACGCAGGGAATGTTCTGCGCCGCGATGCGGCCCGTCAGCGCATGAACCTGCTGATAAATCCATGCCTGCGGGAGATCTCGCTGACCGTATGCTGCCATCGTGTCGCCCATCTCCACGATGACCAGATTGGGCTTGTGCTTGGCGAGCAGCGCTTCGATGTGATAGCTCGGCATGTTCGGGGTCCGGTCGATCTCCGGCCCTTCCTTGCCGTGACGCTCGGCCTTGCCGCACGACACGGTCGCCGGATGGATCCAGTCGGCCGCGACGGCGCCGCACATGCCGTACGTGTTGACCGCCGCGCCCTGGGCGACCAGATCGTCGTGCAGCGTGGTAATCAGATGATCGCGGGACACCATATGGCTGTCGCCAATGATCAGCGCCGCCAGCCCTACGAGAAGCGTGTTCATAGTCAGCAAGTCTCCTGAACCCCGACCGCCGGACGCGTTGAGGCAACGCATTCGCAGCAGCGGTCAGGTAACTCGGCTTGGCCAATCCATGTCCCGAAAATCGGCTGAAATTTAACCGAAATTCTCAGGGGAGGGTCATCCGCAAAGTGGCTAATTGTGGCGCACCCTGCTGCGGCGCCAACAACAGGAGCGGATGGGCGAAGCGCTCGGCTGGAGCCGCAGCAAACCCTCACCTTCCCAGGGCAGGGCGCATGCCCGCGAAGGGCATCATCGAGGCGGCAACCGCGTTCGCGCGGGGCGCTGCAGTTATGCGGCGCCGCTCTATGCCAATATCGGGCGATCGCGGCGCGTCAATTATCGCAGCGAGGAGAATCTGGGCCCGTGCGACCGATGGGCTCATGTCGCCGGGTGCCGCGCATACGCTGATGTTTCTGCCGCACTTCAAATGCGTAATATTGTATGGGACCTGACTCGAGGCCCACGTCGGTCTCTCCAGCGGTCCGGCCGATGGTAACACCACGGCGAACGGGAATGAATTGCCTAGTCGTGCGTCATTGTCGGCCACGCAGCTGACGACAGGACTGGCATCTCCAACCTACAATGACAAGGAGACCGATGGAGCTGTTCAATGCGGCTCATCGGCATCTCAGTAAGGACCGCCGATGACCAAGTATACCGACGTGGCCGTACCCGTAGCTGACCTGCGACTGCTGGTTGATCACGCGACGATCGCCTTGGAGAGCGGGAGCGTGCGCGACAGTTGTGCCACGACGCTCGCGAAAGCAATCAAGCGGGCGGCGAGGGCGCTCGATCAGATCGCGGCGGCATTGCCAAGTTAATCGCGGCTGGCATATGCACCTGAGCCGGGCAAGGCTGGCCGGATGACCCCACAGCTCATCGCCTTTCCCCGGCATCGCTTCCCAGCAGAAATTATCAGCCGCGCAGTATGGCTGTATCACGTATTCAGCTTGCACGACATCGAGCTGATCCTCGCCGAGCGCGGTGCTGTGGTCACCCACTGCGGTGGGACAGACTATGGGCGCTGTTGCGCCATGCCTGCCAGCAGCTTTGGGACGCGCACGGCGTTGTAAGCCGCGGCCGCCCGGGTAAACATCCAACCGACGCGGGCGGCTGCCACTCGGTCGGCGTGGCGCGGCAATACTGCGGGCAGCTTGGCAAGCAGGAGAACTGCCAAGTGGCGGTGAGCCTGTCGGTGGCCAGCCATCAAGTCTGCTGATCGCCTGTCGATTGTATTTGCCGCACGACTGGGCCGACGATCCGGTGCGGCGGATCACCGTGGGGGTGCCGGCGGAGGTCACGTTCCAGACCAAGCCGGAGATTGCTTTACAGCAGATGTGTCAGGCCCACGCTGATGGTGTGCCAGCGGCGGTGGCGTTGATGGACCCAGCTTATAGCAACAACGGTGCCCTGCGTGCCGGGATCAGCGAACTGGAGCAGCCCTACGTGGCCGGCATCCTGCCAATCACAGCAGTCTGACGGCCGGGCGAGACCGCTTTGCCACCGCCGGCATGGTCGGGCCGTGGCCGGCCGGCGAAACGGCCGCACCGTGATGAGGCGCATCAGCCGGTCTCGGTCAAGCAACTGGCCGTGGAATTGGCCGCCGACGCCTGGCAGCCGATCACCTGGCGGAAGGGCAGCAACACGGCGCTGAGCTCGCGCTTTGCCCGCCTGCGGGTGCGTTCGGCACACGATGATAGCAAACGGAACGAGCATGCGGCGGGAGAGTGGCTATTGATCGAGTGGCCCGAAGGTCCGAGCGAGCCGGACCATTACTGGCTCTCGACGCTGCGGGCGGACATCGCGTTCGAGCGGATGGTCGATCTCGCCAAGCTGCGCTGGCGGATCGAACGCGACTATCTGGATCTGAAGCAGGAGGTCGGGCTCGGCCACTACGAAGGCCGCGGTTGGCGAGGGTTTCACCATCACGCGAGTCTTTGCATTGCGGCTTACGGCTTCCTTCTCTCCGAGAGGGAGACGGTTCCCCTCAGGACTTGCTCGTGCTTGACGCCGCCAGCGACCTGCCGTTCCCGCAGGTTATCGACGCAGAGCAGCTGCCGCTGCGCTCGCAGCGTCACGTGCCGAGCTCGATTGCCACGCCGCGCATCCGCCTCACACGTACCTTCGCCCAGGCATTGCCGCGATGTCCCTGCTGCGGACATATGGGCAAGCGCTTACCGCGGCTTGATGAGTGACGCGGTAGGATCAGAGGCCTCGGCGAAGGACTGCTTCTTGACCCGCCCGGAAATCCTATGATACTTTGGGATCAGGTTGGGGACGTAGCTTGCCGTGTGGTGCTCGTTGCGCCGCGCAGAGGTAACCGGCCGCCGCGTCGGTCCAGAGTACGTCCAGACAGATGCCTTCAATTGCCCTGTCCGATTGCCGATTGGCTTGTGCTGATATGATAACCACCAGAACGCAGCCCCGGGTCTATCATTTCGATGGCTTTGTCCTTGACCTCGGTCGAGGTGTCTTGCTGGCGGACGGTGAAGAGCGGGCGCTGAGACCAAAATCCTTCGCTTTCCTTCGCCATCTGGTCGAAAATGCGGGGCATCTCGTCAACCGGGACGAAATCATGCAGGTAGTGTGGCCTGGCATCTTCGTCACCGACGACAGCATTGCCCAATGCATCAGGGAGATCCGGCGAGCGCTCAACGATGAGGCGCAAGTGCTGCTGCGTACAGTGCAGCGTCGGGGCTACCGGCTCGACATATCGACGTCGAAGCCGGTATCGATTGTCCCCGTTCCGCAGCCCACAGACGCGCCAGACCAGGATGGCATCCAGGCGCTGCAGCCGCCTCTGAGTGGCCGACCGATGGTGGTTGTCATTCCGTTTGAAAGCATCGGCCAGGACGTGGAACAAGGTTATTTCACTGATGGTCTATCCAACGACCTCATCACCGACCTGACCAAGTTTCAGGAATTGCATATCGTGGGCCTGTGGCGACATGGGCTACAGGCTCCCTTGCCAGGCACGTTGCCGACAGTACTGGCACAGGCGGCGCATTACGTCGTTAGCGGCAGCGTGAGGCGCACCAGCGGCCGCGTTCGTATCACGGTGCAGCTCAAGGACGCGAGAACCGACGTGAACCTCTGGGCGGAGCGGTTTGACCGGCCCCTCGATGACCTGTTCGAGATGCAGGAGATGGTCAGCAACCGGATCGCGGCATTGATCGCCTCCCATGTCGGTCGTGAAGCGCTGCGGCGGGCGCAACGTCGTCCTCCAGCGAGCCTGGACGCATACGACCTCTACCTGCAAGGGCGAGATCTGCACGCCCAGGTAACCGAAAGAGGAACGCTGCTTGCCCAGGAAATGTTTGAGCGAGCAATCAAGCTCGACGCGTACTATGCCCCTGCGTACGCTTGGCAGGCCTACACCACGCAGCGCGGCTTTACGCATCTTTGGGGCAATCTGCGGGGCCGACCAGCCGCGGTGCAAGCACTCAAGACTGCACGTCAGTCTGTTCAGATCGAGCCGGGCTCGGCGTCATGCCTCGGCCGCCTCGCGTTTATTCTGGTGTTGAACCGCGAGTGGGACGAAGCGCTCGAGCTGGGGCGTGCTGCGGTGAGTTCCAATCCCTGCGATTCCGATGTCCGCTTCTGCTACGCCGACGTTTTGACGAGTGCGGGCCATCCGGCCGAAGCCGAAGCAGAGCTGCGCCTTGCTATGACGCTCAACCCGATGCACCCACCAACCTGGAGGGCATCGCTTGGACGAGCGCTGCTCGCCAGCGGACGTGTCGAGGAGGCCCTCACTGAACTGCGCCTCTGTCTGGCGCGCATGCCAAACCACTTGCCCGGCTTGCGAACGCTGGCCGCCGCGGCTGCAGTAGCCTGCAACGTGCAGGAAGCCCGCGAGGCCGTGAACGGGTTGCTCCGCAACAACCCCGAGACGACTGTGCGCACTGCCACCGAGACCCTGTTCTTTCGCAATCCGGACATGGATGAACGTTTTCTCACCGGATTCCGCATCGGCGGCATGCCCGAGGGCTGAATGTGAACCGGCCTCGAAATGGGAGTGTTGCTGCAGTTCGGTCGGGCAGCGGTACTTTTCCAGCGCAGACCTCCATCGAATGAGCGTTATAGAATTATCATAGCTTCAGTAGTGCGGCGATGATGTTATATCAGATGGAAGTAACTCCAATACGTCTTGCAAATCGGAATGAGTCGAGTAAGTCACGACGAAAATTCGTTACTTGACCCGAGAGGCGGCGCAGCCTGCCCAGATGAGGACCGACTGCTCCTTACCCGACCACGCGGAGGACAAATCCTTCCCCACAGCGCCCACCAAGTGGTCAATTCGTGCACCCCCCCCCCCGCCAGCGCTGCTGCGCCACCAGCCGCCCGCTCGACCTCCCGCCGCAGCCGCAAGACGCGAGTGAGCAACTGCACAATCATTTCCCTGGCGCTGCGGGGCGGTGGAGAGGTCAGAATTACGAGGGCCACGTGGGCGCCAGCCAGCGTTCCAGCGGTGACTTCCTACAACCTGGGACGCGATCTGGGGCGGCGGCTTCACGAAAGCGCGATTCCGCTATCCAAAAGATTAAAGTAGTGGAGGGAGTTTTCATTTGTGTACGGCGCAAAGCCGCGCGACGGGGATTGCCCGTGACTCGCTTACAATTAAGATTCGGGAAGTACAGGATTGCTGGAGGACTGCTCGACTTTTGAGACGGCGCCGCATCGACCGCGCACTTTTCGCCAATGACATCCGGCCGTTAGGCGCGTGCAGTTGCAAGGCAGGACGGACGGCTCTGTTGCAATCTGTTGGCAAGGGCACGCGGAGGGCGGCGATCGAGGAGGCGGTTCGGTCAGGCTGCTTCGAGTTCGAGCCGCTCGCCGAGGAATCGGACGGCCTCCGAGAGAGCGCAGTCGCCGAGCCCGAAGGCGCGCTCAACGATGCGCGCTTCGCCGCAGATGTCGCGCGTGATGTTGAAGGCTTCGACTTGGCCTTTGCGTAGCGCGCGCATCACCTCGAAGCCCTTGATCGTGGCGTAGGCCGTTTTCAGCGTCTTAAAGCCACGGACGGGGCGGATCAGCAGCTTCAGCTTGCCATGGTCGGCCTCGACTACGTTGTTCAAGTACTTGGGGTCACCGCACGATTTGTTCAAAACTGCACGCTAAGCCAGTCCGGCACGGTGCGCGGCGACGATTCGGGACACAGTCGGGGCGCTGACATTGTAGAGCCGCGCCATCTCGGCGCCGGTTTTGCGGCCGGAAATGACGCTCTCGGCGATTTCGCGACGCTTGGCGGCGTCCAGCTTCCTGCGCCGGCCGCCGATTCGCCCCTCGG
>Ga0335075_10008817_pt1 | contig 15440 bp, 11 predicted proteins | sample Lox_Sample_24_FD_206723 | JGI IMG/M metagenome (GOLD analysis project Ga0335075, IMG submission 206723) | Soil microbial communities from Loxahatchee National Wildlife Refuge, Florida, United States - Lox_Sample_2.4 | ecosystem: Environmental > Terrestrial > Soil > Wetlands | place: USA... | reverse complement strand
CGCTGGGACCGCATCGCGCCCTGGTCGGAGAAGTACAACCAGATCTCGACCTTCGTTCCCGGTGCACAGTCGGTCGTCTTTCCCGGCGCGCCTGCGGGAATTCTCTATCCGGGCGATCCAGGCGTGCCCAACACGCTGGCTCCGATTGACGAACGGAACTTCTCTCCGCGTATCGGAGTTGCCTGGACGCCGCAGGGAGAAAATGGGACTGTTCTGGCCAGGATTCTGGGCTCTCCGGGCGCAACCAGCGTGCGCGCCAGCTTCGGCACCTTCTATACCGCGATTGATGCGCTCGCCATCAGCGTGCTGGCAGCGAACGCTCCTTATGGGACCACCTATTCGAGCCCGGAGCCTCCGCTGTTCGCGACGCCCTTTGTTGGCGCTGCCGATGGTGCCAGCAACGGCCAGCCGTTCGCCTATACCTTTGCGCCGCTCGATTCCTCACGCAGCCATCCTGACCCGAACATCGACTGGGCCACGTACGAACCGATCAGCGGCATTCCCGGATACAGCATCCACAACCATACGCCGTACACCGAAGAGTGGTCGCTGTCCGTTGAGCGCCAGGCGGGGCCGAAGACAGTGCTCGACGCGACCTATGTCGGATCGTCCACGCATCGTGAGCGCGTTCTCATTGCCGAGAATCCTGGAAATCCGGCTCTCTGTCTGAGCCTCAGCCAGCCCAGCGAGGTCATGTCCGGGACCCTGACCTGTGGACCCTACGGCGAAGACACGGTCTACGATCCGGCTTCGGGTGGGGTGGTCAACGGAACCCGGCAGCAGCTTGGCCCCAACTTCGGCAGCAATGCGCTGCAGTCGAACATCGGCGCCGCTAACTACAACGCGCTCGAACTGAGCGCACGGCACACCGCCGGGAATCTCGAGCTCGATGCTTCCTATACCTATGGCAAGTCGCTCGATGAATCGTCGAACATCGGCGAAGAGGTCAACCCGTTCAACCCAGCGCTGAGCTACGCTGTCTCCTCCTACGACATCAGGCAGAACCTGGTCGTCAGCTACGACTATCAGCTGCCCTTCGATCGGTTCTTCCATCCCAACCGGCTCACGAAGGGCTGGTCGCTGTCGGGAATCTCGCATTTCTCCACCGGGTTCCCCGTCACCATGATCAACAACGGCGACAACTCGCTGATCGGGACGAATCCGAACGGCGTGAACAACTCGAGCATTGACGAGCCCGACTATGATGGCCGCGCGCTTCGCTTGAGCGGAAATCCCCGCAGCCAGGGGCACAACTACTTCGATACGGCCGATTTCAGCATGAACGCGCTCGGAGAGCCCGGGACGGCGAAACGGCGGTTTTTCTACGGTCCCGGGCAGGACAATGACGATATGGCGGTCGCCAAAAAGCTTCCCGTCACCGAATCGAAGAGCCTGCTCCTGCGGGTGGAGGCCTTCAACCTCTTCAATCACGCCCAGTTCTTTGGGCCCCAGGCCGTGGACGGCAACATCGGAGATCTTCATACAACGTTCGGCGATGTCGTCAGCGCCGCTCCGCCGCGCATTCTCCAGGGGGCGCTCAAATTCAATTTCTGACCGCGAAAAGGTCTCGCTTCGTTTCTGAACATCGTATTGCTGCGAACGAACCCCCGGACGGGTGAGTGCCTTCCGCATGGTTCCTGCTCCGCGGCTTGACAGGAACAGCCAACGACGAGACGATTGATCCTGTGGCGGGCATCCTGCCCGCTGCCGTAAGCGTTCCCGTCAGCCAACGCACAGTTCATCTGCGAGCCGGTCTGAGCCGGTTTGCGGGAGGGTGTGCCTGTGGCAGACGCATTCCTGACGGGAGTCTCCGATCTCATCGGTACGGCGATTACCCAACAAAACATGCGCGACCGCTGTCAGCCTCCTGGCCTGACGCATTCGGCGTCTGCTGCCGCTGAGCTTTGCGTGTCAGTCTGCGTCGACCGCAGCTCGATGGGGTCCATTGAGCTGCTCGGCACAGGCATGGATGGCCAAACTCCCGCAAGCGGCGCTCTTGCGCCGCTGCACGATCCAACACGAATCAAGAAGGAGCTTTCAGTGAATACCGTGTCCTCACCACAGGTTGTCGAAATCCTGAACCGTCTTTTCCTGGAGTCCGATGCAAGCGAGCCGGCGTTGCAGGCTGTGGCGCAGTCGGATGCTTCCCGCTCCCTCAACAGCAGGAACAGCTATCGCGAGTTCTACGGGCTGCTGAAGGATATTCCCCTGCCCGTCTCGCGCCAAACCGGAGCGCTGCTTTACATGCTTGCGCGCACCACCCGCGCGAAGTCCGTGCTCGAATTCGGCACCTCGTTTGGCGTTTCCACAATCTATCTGGCGGCTGCGCTTCGTGACATTGGCGGAGGCCGGATCATCGCTACGGAATTCGAGTCGTCGAAGGCGGCGCGCGCGCGCGAACACCTGACGGAGGCCGGTTTGATCGACCTTGTCGAGATTCGCGAAGGCGATGCACTGGAGACGCTGGCGCACAATCTTCCCGGTACGCTGGACCTGGTGCTGCTGGATGGAGCGAAGCCCTTGTATGCGGACATACTTCGCCTGGTTGAAGCGCGCCTGCGGCCGGGCTCGCTTCTGGTCGCCGATGACGCAGATCGGTGTCCGGAGTTCGTGAGCCGGATGCGGGAGGACGAGCGCCATTATCTGTCTGTTCCGTTGGCCGGCGATCTGGAAATATCGATGCGGTTGTAGGGTTTTCGCGCTCAGCAAACATTTGCGTGCTGCAGCGCGGGCTGTGCCTCGGGGGATCTCGCTGACGACAGAGGGGGATTCGCACCCTCAAAGTCAGGGGTTCCCTCGTTTTCTATTCTATAATAGAACGAGCGTTCGATTTCTTATCTGTCGAGGTGATTTGCCATGAAGGAGCATCGTCCAAGCCGCACGGCCGAACACAACGCCTTGTTTCGTGCGATCGAGTCTGTGCGGCCTCCGCGGGAACGCATCGTGAATGACCCGATGGCTGCGAACTTTCTCGGCATTCCGTTTCGGCTTGTGGCCCTGCTCTCACGGATTCACGTGTGCCGAACTCTCCTGTGCCGCTACATCGACCACCGGTGGCCCGGGTCGCGCACCTCGCTCATCGCCCGCACTCGATTGATCGACGATTGTCTGACCGGCGCGCTGGCTTCGGGCGTGCGGCAGGTGGTTCTCCTCGGCGCGGGCTTCGATTCCCGCCCCTGCCGGCTGCCGGGCGCACACCTGGCCCGGTTTTTCGAGGTCGATCATCCAAATACCTCCACGATCAAGAAGGCGCATGTCACCCGATCTCTCGGCTCCCTTCCCGCGCATGTGAGGTTCATTCCCGTGGATTTTCAGCGCCAGTCCGTCCAACGGGCTCTGGAGGAAGCAGGTTTTGATCTGTCGAGCCGGAGCCTGTTTCTCTGGGAAGGAGTTTCCAATTATCTGACCGAGGAGTCTGTCAGGGCAACGTTGTCGTTTCTTTGCGGCCTTTCGCCGGGGACACAACTCGTCTTCACCTACGTGGACGAAGCGGTCATCCGGAATCCCTCCGCATTCAAGGGAGGCCGCGAGGTTCAGGATGCGTTTTCGAGGCTGGAAGAGCCGTGGACCTTTGGCATCCGGCCCGATCGTGCAGGTGCATTCTTCCGTGAGTGCGGGCTCTGCCTCGACAGCGACCTGTCTGCCGCGGAATACCGGAAACCGTATTACGGCCCCACGGCGCGAATCGAAGGCTACGAGTTTTACCATGTCGTCACAGCGCACGTTCCCAGCGAGATGGAAGCGCGCCCTTCGGAGGAATCTGCGGAGGCTCAGCGTGCCTAAAGTCAGTCAGGAATATCTCGACGGCCGCCGCTCGGAGATTCTCGACGCCGCCATCCTGTGTTTCGCGCGCGATGGATTCCATCGCACGACGATGAAGGATATCGTCCGCGAATCCGGACTGAGCCCCGGCGCGATTTACAACTACTTCCAGAGCAAGGAAGAGATCATCGCAGCGATCGCCCTGCGCCGCCAGGCGAAGGAACGCCAGCTGGTTCTTGAGGCAATCGCCAACGGCCCGGCTGCCGGTGCCCTGCAGCGGGTGCGGGACGCATTCCTGGAGGAGCTGGACGATCCCAAAGAGCGGCGGCGGCGACGTGTCAGCGTGCAGCTATGGGCGGAGGCACAACGCAGCCCTGAGGTGGGGAAGATCGTGCGCCGCAGCTTTGAGGAGCCTCGCGGGCTTCTGTCGCAGGTTCTTCGAGAGGCTCAGAAGCAGGGTGCAATCGAAGACTGGGCCGATCCTGACGCGATCGCACGTTTTCTGATTGCCGCGTTTCATGGCCTGGTGCTGCAGCGCGAATGGGACAGCCATTTTTCAGCCGAGCCCCACAGGGAGCTGCTGGACCTGCTGCTCAGAACGCTTGCGAGAAAGACCGAGCCGGCTGCAGTCCGGTGAGCGGACTGGATACCGCAGCGCCATTCCCGCGTGGAGATCAGGCTTCGTTCCAAAAATCAGGGTTCGGAATCCCGGAAGGCCCCGGCGTTCTCACCGGCCCAATGCTGGATCGAGAGCGGTTTCCTGCCCAGAATGCGCTCGACCCCGTCGCTGGTGGCAGCGAGACGTCCTTCGCGGATGGCGCGCCACAAAGCTACATGGGCTTCGGTTTCTTCCGCTGAGCCACTGATGCGGGAATAGCGCTCGCGAGCTTCGTCGTCTGAAATAACCTGATAGACGAGGCGCCTGCCGATTTCCTGGCCAATCAGATTTGTTGCTTCCGCAAACGTCAGTGAGTCCGGGCCGGTGATGGGAAGAGCACAGCCGAGGTGCGCGTCGTCCAGCAGTGCGGCTGCGCTGACCGCGGCGATATCGTCCGGATGAATGAAGGGCCGCCGGCCGCTGCCCGTGGAGGAGCGCACCACGCCCTCCGCCCTGATCGACGGCGCCCAGGCGAGAAAATTGGACATAAAACCGGTGGGACGCACGAAGACGTAAGGAACTCTTGAAGCGCGGATCGCGGCTTCCCCCTGTTCGTGCCACGCGCCGATTGCCAAACCGTGCTCGACATCGAGAGAGGACAATTTGACGATCCTCCTGATTCCGAGTTCTCTCGAGAGTTCTGCGACGACGCGATCCCTTTCGGGAATCGCCGGACCGGCATTGACCAGAAACAAAGCGTCGGCACCGTGCATCGCCGCGCGCAGCGTGTCTGGCGAAGCGATGTCCCCGGCGAAGATCTCGACGTGGTCCGCAAAGAGTGCGCGAGCTTTGTTGGCATTGCGCGTGAATACGCGAGGGCGCAGGCCACGCTCCAGCAAAAGGCCCGTAACCCGGGAGCCCACCTCGCCCGTCGCCCCGGTGATCAGACAATTCATAATTCCTCATTTCGGGGGGTATTGAGATGATTTCCCCTGTCATGAGTCTGCGGCCTCGGAGCCTTCACTCGGCTCGCATTCACATCCGGCGGCGAGTGACGGTCCATCGGATCTTTCATCAATTACTTAAAAGAAAGCTCACATTCGCATTTACACTGAGCCGATGAAGAGGACCAATCGAAGCCCATCGTTTCGGCGGCGCCGCCCCGTCCAGCAAAGAGCCCAGGCGACCGTCGAAGCCATGCTCGACGCGGCTGTCAGACTCCTCAAGCGCGGTGGCTCTGCATGCATCACCACGAATCGCATCGCCGAGACCGCGGGGGTAAGCATCGGCTCGGTATACCAGTACTTCCCCAACAAGCATGCCCTCTTTGTCGCGCTGCATGAACGGCACATCCGCGAGGTGGATGCCTCCCTGCGGTGCAAGGTCGCGGAATCCGCGCAAGCCTCTCTGGAGGACCTGGTGCTGTCTCTTCTGGAGGGGATGGTCGAGACACATGCAGCCGATCCAAAGCTTGCAGAGCTGCTGCAGTCGGAAGTGCCGCATCGGGCAGACGGGAGCGTCGAGTTCGCAGCGCGGCTGAACGGGGTATTTCTGGCCGCCCTGGCTCCGCGCGCCAGGGCCCTGGGCCGGAGGTCGGATCTGCGCACCCGAGTCTTCGTCATGGCGCATATGCTCGATGCACTGGGGCATGCCATTGTCCTGCACCGGCCGCGGGGCCTCACCATTGAAGCGGCCACGCGCGAAGCGTGCAAAGCAATCCTGGCGTACCTCGCAACGTGAACCATGCCGGCCGCCATTCTCCCGAGATTGCGGCCTCAGAATCTTTGCACAGCCGCGGCTGACCCGCCGGCAGGGGTACGGCGGCTGGTATCATGCACGTCTGTATTTATTCGTGCCAGGCCGGTAACGAAATTTCCGCGCCAGTCCCGGCCTGGATGCCTGGATGGATTCACTGAAAGAGAGGAGCTCCGTCATGTTCAAAACCCGCTGCGTTCTGCTGCTTTCCTGTCTATCCCTGGCGTTGCCGGCGGCGTATGCGGCGGCCGTGCCGGCCGGCCAGCTCGCCAGTGCCCTGAGCTGGCGCAGCGTGGGCCCCTACACCGGGGGACGAGTCACTGCAGTAGCTGGCATCGCTGCCGAGCCCAATGTCTTTTACATGGGCACGGCGGGCGGAGGCGTGTGGGAGAGCGACGATTACGGCCAGAACTGGAAGAACATTTCCGACAAGGACTTCAGGAGCGGCAATATCGGCGCGATGGCGATCGCGCCCTCCAACGCGAAGATCATCTATGTGGGCACGGGCGATTCGGCTCCTCGCAATACGGTGCTGACGGGGGAGGGGATGTATAAGTCCACCGACGGAGGAAAGACGTGGACCTATATCGGGCTGGGCGAAACGCACATCATCAGCCGGATCGTGGTGGATCCGCAGAATCCCGACGTGGTCTACGTCGCCGCGCTGGGCCATCTGTTCGCGCCCAATGTCGAACGCGGGGTATTCAAGTCCACCGACGGAGGAAAGACCTGGCAGAAGATTCTGTTCGTCGATGACCAGACCGGCGCGATCAGTCTGGCGATGGATTCGTCCAATCCGAGTGTGGTCTACGCCTCGATGTGGCAGATGTCTCGTTCGCACTGGACATTTTCGAGCGGCGGCCCAGGCAGCGGCATCTATAAGACCACCGACGGCGGCGCAAACTGGACCAACATCTCGCACCAACCGGGTTTGCCGGACGGCATTTTCGGAAGGACGGGCGTCGCGGTGGCGCCGAGCAATCCCAATGTTGTGTACGCGCTGATCCAGGCGGATTACAAGGGCCAGGCAGGCGGATTATTCCGCTCCGACGATGCCGGCCAGAGCTGGAAGCTAATCAACAACAGCATGGACATCACGCAGCGCGCCTTCTATTACACAGAAGTGTATGTGGACCCGAAGGACCCCAATACCATCTATCTGCCCAATGTCGGAGTCTATGTATCTCATGACGCGGGCAAAAAGCTGACGGCGCTGCATCCGCCACACGGCGATAACCATGAGTTATGGATCAATCCGAACAACACGCAGCTCTTCATTGAAGGCAACGATGGCGGCGCGACGGTTACTTTAAATGGCGGCCAGTCCTGGAGCTCCGAGGACAACCAGCCGACCGGGCAGTTCTATCACGCCAATCTCGACAATCAGTTTCCGTTCCATATTTACGGCGCGCAGCAGGATCGGAGCTCGGTCGAAGGGCCGAGCGCGGTGCCTGCCGGGGTGATTCCGCCGGTTTGGACAGACATACAGGGCGGAGAGATGAGCTGGGTGGTGCCGACACCAGGCCAGCCGTGGATCACCTACGGCAGCGGGTATTACAGCATGGAGTGGAAGGAGAATCGCAGGACCGGGGAGGTCACCAATGTGAGCCCCTGGCCGGAGTACAAGTTTGGTCTTGCGGGAACCCAAATCAGGTATCGCTACGGCTGGAATCATCATCCCGTGACCTTTGCCCCCGGGAACGCCAAAGAGCTGTTGATGGGCGCCAACGTGCTGTTCGAGACTCTGGACGAAGGCATCCACTGGAAAGTAATCAGTCCGGACCTCACGCGCAACGACAAGAGCAAGCAGGAGCGGCCCGGCGGACCCATCAGCGCGGATGTAACCGGAGAGGAGATGTTCGACACTCTGTCTTCGATCGCCGTGTCGCCGCGCACGGACAACGTTATCTGGACCGGCTCGGACGACGGCCTGGTATATGTAACCACCGATGCGGGCGCGCACTGGAACCCGGTGCGGCCGCCGCAGTTACCGGAGTGGTCAACCATCACCTGCATCGAGCCCTCGCACACCGACACGGGCACCGCCTTTGTATCGGCGAGCCGGTATGACTGGGATGACTTTCACCCGTATGTCTACAAGACCACCGATTACGGCAAGCATTGGACGGAGATCACGAACGGGCTGGCGCAGGACCAGTACGTGGAGAGCGTGCGCCAGGATCCGAATAAGTCCGACCTGCTGCTCGCAGGCACCAGCGGCACCGTCTACTTCAGTCTGGACGGGGGCGAGCAGTGGCAACCCCTGGCCCTCAATCTGCCGGCAGTACGGGTCAGCGATGTGGAGATTCAGCCCGAGCAGCACGCCGTCGTGCTCGCCACCTTCGGGCGTGGATTCTGGGTGCTCGACAACCTGCAGTTCCTGGAGCAGCTGGGATCTGTGGATGTGGCCAGTGATGCGCCTTTCCTTTTCAAACCGCAGCAGGCCTGGCTGACCACGCGCGGCGGAGGCGGCTTTGGTCCGCGCGGCACAGGAGGCGAAAACCTGCCTGCGGGAGCCACGGTGTTTTTCAGGCTGCCGGCCGACTACGACGGAAGCACACCGGTGACGCTGAGCTTTACCGACGCCGGCGGCCAGTTGATCCACAGCTACACCCTGCACCGCAAGACGAAAGAAGCGAAACCGGAGCCGGCTTCGACCAATCCCGCCGTGGCGCGGCAACAGCAGGAAGAACGACTAACCGCGATCGATCCTGGCATGAATCACTTCCAGTGGAATCTGACTTACTCGGATGCGGCGGAAGTGAAAGGCATCTACAATTCAGGCTTTTCGGCAGCGCCGCCCACGGGACCTGAAGTGTTGCCAGGCACTTACTACGTAACCTTGTCCTATGGCCACACCACGCAGAAACAGCCTTTTGTAGTTACGCTCGATCCGCGGCTGCAAACGACGCAGGCGGAACTGCAGCAGCGTTTCGATTTGCTGATGCGGATTCACGACGCCATCAACCGGCTCGATACCAACCTGAACAACGCCATCGACGCCCGCGACGCGCTCCAGAAAGCCGCAGCCAGCGGCGGCTCCACCAATCAGGCGCAACCGGAACTGGACCGCCTGAACCATGACATCGACGATCTGGTGGATCTCCAGATCCAGTCCGGTGAAGGCGCGCTGGTATATCCGCCCCGGCTGCGCTCCTGGCTGTCTGCTATTTCGGGCCAGATTAACATGGCGCTCGTACCGCCCACGCCCGCAATGGTGCAGGTGGCGGATGGTTACATTCGCGATGCGGATGAGGGCGTCAGCCGTCTGCAGTCTGACGTTGCCGCTGCCAACAAGGAGATGAATCGCTAAGTCGTCGCTTGAGCAGCATTACGGCCGGTTAGTCGGATTTGCTCCGCCGTCTCCTGGCAGCGCGAAGCGACTCCAGGAAGCGGATCATGCCCTTTTGACCGGTCTGCACCACTCGCGCATCCTGAGAATTCTTTGCCAGGGAGGTGAATCCTTCGTACAGAGCGATCACGTATGCAGCTGCCTCCTCCACGTCCACGTCGCTCCGCACCTGTCCGATTGCCTGCCCTCGCCTGAGCGCCGCCGCGATGGCGCGATGCCAGTCCCCAAAAATCGCCGCTGTCCTCTTTCTGAAACCCTCGTCAATCGGCGACATCTCCTGTGACACGTTGTTCAGCGGACAGCCGTACTCGATATCCTCCGGCCGAAGCGACGCCGCCAGAACGATGCCGATCAGCGCATCGACGGGATCCCTCGCGTCGCCCAGCGGCGACACCCATTTATCGCGGGTCATGCCTGCAATAACCTCATCGACAACGGCGTAGCCAATCGCTTCCTTGCTCTCGAAGTGGTGATAGAGGGCGCCTTTGGTGACGCGAGCGGCCGACAGGATCGCATCGATGTCGGCGCTCCTGACCCCTGAGCGGAGAATTTCCTGATAGGCGGCCCTGATCAAACGTTCGCGGGTACGTGCCGGGTCGCGCGCGGTTCTGCGACCCGCTCTTCCTGGGCTCCGCAACATACTATTTAGTATGCATAGGGACGAATGCGGGGTCAAGCGAAGCGAAAACTGAAGTCAACAGCCGCGAAGCGCGGCGCGCGCAGGCTGCTGCTCCGCGGCCAGGGCACCGGCGGCCGCGACCCTCCCGCTTGACAGAATCCGTTCGCTGTAGACATACTCATACCTACCAGTATGCATGCACGAGATGAATCCATCACGAGAACGGAGTTGCTGTATGACGATTCCTGGATGGAAGGCCTTAAATTTCAGTGCGGGAGGATCGGGCTGGGGCATGCCGGAGCTTTCGCTCCCGGGTGGCGCCCCCTGTCCGGCCGCCGTTGAGGCAGGATTTTCCCTTGAGACGCGACCGGCCGGCGAATCGGAGAAACGTGCCGCAACTGAACCGGCCAGATATCTGAGCAGAACCGCAGTCCGGGTGGGCGACCGGATTGTCTTACTGTCGGTACGCGATATCTTCTGGGTCCAGAGTCACGGCAACTTCCTTCGCCTGCACATGAAGGATGTTACCTACGAACACAGAATGACGATCAAGGACCTCAGCAAACGCCTGGATCCGGATCGCTTCGTTCGCGTGCACAGAAGCGCGATCGTCAATCTGGATCACGTCGTGGAGTTCGATCTCCCGCGATACGGCAACGCTTTCGTCCATCTGCGCAACGGTAAGGCGGTGCCCATCAGCGGGAACGGACGGCTGGCATTGCGGCGGGGGCTGTTGGTGCACTCCTGCGCTTCAGCAGAAAACGTCGATCCCGATTGAGGGCCGCAGCCTCGTAGGTCGGCTGTAAGAGAATGGCCGCGTTCGCGAATTTCCTGGACGGCGATACTGGTCGCCGGGCGTTAGCCGGGGATATTCTCAAATCCGTTCGTTCCAATCGCGTGCCTGCGGCCGGCGAACTGCCTTCGATGCAGAGGCGAGACCGCGCAGACATGGGTTTCCGAGTGGCCGCCGGCGACCGCAGTGAACCTGCCAAGTCTCAGGACCGATGAGCTCCAGAGTTCTCCGTGCCACAGACTCTGCAGGGACGCGCTGAAACCAAAGTGGTAGAAGTGCAGCAGGGTTCGATCGTCAGCCTGCCTCATCTCCAAAGAGACGGTTGATTCAACCTGCATGGCCTCATCGTTTCGATTCCAGGTTAGTGCAATGTGCCCGGGATAACGGCTCAGCCATGACCCGCGGATCTCGATCGGCGACGCCTCATCGCCGCGGAACTGGATGGAATAGTCCGAGCCCGCCCGCGCTACTCGAGCAGAATGAAATCCTGGCGCCCGCAACCACGCTTCCATATACTCCGGTTCAGTCAGCGCATAGAAGACAGATTGGATATCGGCCGGTATCGAGAGGTGTGTCCAGAAGTCCCAACGCGCACGGCTGTCCTGATTTCTGGAACCCTTGCGCAATAGGTCGGCAACCAGATACCGCTGGGTACTCATTGAAGCCGGATATCTCCTCTTTGTGCCCACGCGCCGTTCGGGCTGCGCGGATCGTCAGGCGCCCCCTGCGATCCGAAGAATGTATCGCGTGGAAAACGGACAGCCCCTTGAACGACAACCTACAAGGCAATCGGCGGTCCAGATGTTCACGTGCCGAATTGCGCAACGCGGTGACGGAGACATCCAGGTTCGTGATGAATGCTGATTCGCGGCGGGTTCTATGGATTTCTGAAGATGCAGGCTACGCGTTTCGGCTTTTTCAGAAACCAGATCTGGCGCAGTCCGGCGATCGAGAGCTGAAGCGACCTTTCTCAAATCCGCTCGAGCAACCTGAAGTTCCCGCGCACGGGAATCGGCTATGCTGTCCAGCTTCCAATGGATACACGGGTTCTATGAAACGCCATAGCCGCAGCGATTGATTCTCCCTCATCCCATCTCTTCAGGCGGTTATGCCCCGAGATGGCGCCGTTTATCCCAAAAGAGTTTGGTCGCTGAATTGCTCCTCTGGAACAGGTAAGCGAACATGCGGCTACAGGTGCATCTCCGGATGGCCGGCAGCGAGCTCGTTGCTGGTGAAGGCCAGTGGTGAGTGGTGTGAAAACGAATTTGGTCTACCATTGTTTGCACGGCCGTGATGAAAACGTTCGGGACCAGCTATCCACGAAAACGATGAGAATAGTGGAGAATCGCGTGCGAAAGACTATCAACTATCTCGCTCTTGCATTTCTAACTCTCGGGATCCTGCCCATGACGATTCAACCGGGGTGGTCCCAGACCAGCTCCTGGCCGGACATGGCTCCCGTGGAGCAGTATCTGATGCCGAAGGACGCAGAGGTTGCGCTGGCTCGCAGCGCCGCGCCCGCCTCGGTCGCAGACGACGCCACCGTGATGGTGCTGGGACGGCAGGGGTACACGACCGCCGCGCAGGGCACAAACGGTTTCCTCTGTTATGTCGAGCGGTCGTGGGCCAAGGGCACGGATGACCCGGAGTTCTGGAACCCGAACATTCGCTCCCCCAACTGCTTCAATGCGGCGGCCGCCAAATCCATCGCGCCCATCTATCTGAAGAAGACCCAACTCGTGCTGGCGGGCCAGTCGAGGGCGGAGATAGCGCGGGCCATCGCGACGGACCTCGATGGCGGCCAGCTGCCGCCGCTGGAGCCGGGAGCGATGTGCTACATGATGTCGAAGCAACAGTACCTGAACGATCGGGACCGGAACTGGTATCCGCACCTGATGTTCTATGTCGCAGGCAACGTGGCGAGCAGCTGGGGAGCGAATCTGCCAGGCTCGCCGGTAATCGCGGCCAACGATGCAGAGGCTCGGGTGACGGTCATGATGGTGGTGGTGCGCCATTGGTCCGACGGAACACCGGGCCCGCACTAGAACTGGTCTCATAAACCCCAATGCCTGATGTGGTTGGTATGAGACCCGCCATCGAAGCGGGTCTCATGGTGCTGACGAAAGCCTTCGGCCTATTTATGAGACCAGTTCTAAACCGGCCACCGCAAAAGTTCCACACGCCAATCCCTTCCGGACGGCTGACATCCTGTCGAATTCAATTCGACAGGACAGCTGTCTGGATGGCGCTCGCGAGCGCCCGATCCGCCGCCGGAAATCCCCGCAAATGCCGCGGCTTTTAAGCAGACGGACCTCGTTGTCCTCAACCCCCGTCACCGCAAAAATGCACCTGCGTTCGCCTCATTGCTGAGTGCTCAGCGCGCCCCTCTCTGTCGCGCTTCCAATTGACGCATGGATTTCTACATAACGCCATAGCCACGGCAATCGACCATTGCTAATCCCGGTTCTCTGACTGTTCGTCACGAGAATGCCGCCGTTTGACCCAACTTTCTTTGGGCCGCCGATTGCAGATTGACCCTGACAAAGAGGACACGCACGAGGTCTTCCCCGAGGCCACGAGTCATTTGAGCACTTAGTGATTGGTTGTTGGTCAATAGTTATCTGCATTCGGCTTCCTGACTAACCGAGGGAGATGGATCCCCCGACACAGGCGGGGCTGTTCCATTTTCCTACCGGGCTTGCGGCGGCTGGCCCGGCATACATGCAGGAACACAACGGGCAACTTTTGGAGGAGCTGTAATGACACAACTGAGGTTTCGGTGGTTCGTCGTAACGTTTGTGGCTCTGGGTTGCGTTCTGTTCGGCGCAAGCCACGCCTGGTCGCAGGCAACGAATACCGGCACGGTCGTCGGCACCATCACCGACCCCAGCGGCGCGGTCATTGCCGGCGCCGATATCACACTCGCCAGCAATGTGGGAACGCTCAGGACTGTATCCAACAGCACGGGGCAATATATCCTCACGACGGTCCCGCCCGGAACGTACACCGTCACCGCCAGGAAGAACGGCTTCTCAACTGCCAGAGCGGTTGGCGTCGTCGTGCAGCTGGGCCAGCAGTCTACGGTCAATCTCCACATGGCGGTCGGCTCGGCGCAGGAAACGGTCGAAGTCCAGGTGACCGGCGAAGAGCTCCAGACGCTGAACTCCACCGTCAGTCAGACCCTTGGAACGCAGCAGCTCAGCTCACTGCCGAGCCTCAACCACGACGCCAACACCTTCACGACGCTGCAGCCCGGCGTGAGCGTCGAAGGGGGCGACGCGGGCGCGGTGAACGACCAGAACACGTTCCTGCTCGACGGCGGCAATGACACCAACGACATGGACGGCGGCAACAACGTATACATGACCAGTTTCGCCGGCGATCCCACGGGCGGCCAGGCCGGCATGACGCTCAGCGCGATTCCGACCGGCGCCCTGCCGACGCCCACCGACAGCGTTCAGGAAGCGACGATCAACACCGCCAACCAGACGGCGGACTTCGACAACTCCGCCGGAGCGCAGGTCGAGTTTGTGACGCCGCGCGGTACGAATCAGTGGCACGGCGGCGCCTATGAGTATTACCTCTCCAGCGGCCTCGGTGCGAACAACTGGGAAAACAATCAGACCGACTCCCCGCTCGCCGATTATCACTACAACCGCTTTGGCGCCAAGGCCGGCGGATTCATTCTGCCCAGCAAGTGGGGCGGCCGGACCTACCTCTGGGCCTGGTACGAAGGTCTCCGCTTCCCGAACGCGACGACGGTCGAAGCCACGGTTCCCTCCGCGGCCATGGAAGCGGGGATGTTAACCGAAAACGGCGCCACCTACGACATGAAATCGATCGATCCCCGCGGCATCGGCATCAACCCCGATGTGCAGGCCATGTGGAGCAAGTACGAACCGGTGGGCAACGACACTACCTGCTCCATCGTCGATTCCCTCGCAGCCAACGGGTCCGCATTCTGCGACGGAGTGAACACCATCGGCTACAAGGCCAACGTGTCTCTTCCCCAGACCAGCAATGACGCCGCGGTTCGCCTCGATCACGATTTCGGCGCCAGGTGGCACTGGTTTGCGAGTTATCGCCTCTATCGTCTCAACCTGGCGACCGACACCCAATACGATGTCGGCGGCTTTTTCCCCGGCGATACCAAGGGAACCTTCGCCCCTCTTTCCAGCCGGCCGCAGACACCCTCGTATTACGTCACCGGCCTGACGACCAACATTACTCCGAATACCACGAACGATCTGCACTTCAGCTTCCTGCGCGATTACTGGCAGTGGGGCGACGACAACGCGCCGCCGCAGCTTCCCGGTCTCGGCGGAGCCATGGAGCCGGCCGGCGAGAGCAGCGAGTGGACGGTTCTTGCCCCATTCAATGTGAACGCCCAGGACATCCGCACCCGCTTCTGGGACGGCCAGGACAGCTTCCTCGGCGATAACGTCTCCATGCTGAAGGGCAATCACCTGCTTCAGTTCGGCGGCCAGTTCCAGCATAACTACGACTACCACCAGCGCAGCGACAACGGCGGCGGCATCAACTTTACGACTACCTATCAGTT
>Ga0335075_10008816_pt1 | contig 15443 bp, 12 predicted proteins | sample Lox_Sample_24_FD_206723 | JGI IMG/M metagenome (GOLD analysis project Ga0335075, IMG submission 206723) | Soil microbial communities from Loxahatchee National Wildlife Refuge, Florida, United States - Lox_Sample_2.4 | ecosystem: Environmental > Terrestrial > Soil > Wetlands | place: USA... | reverse complement strand
TTGCAGGGTCTTGGGTATGGATGTGGAATTGGCGGTAGTGAGCACCTTGGCGGCCGGCCTATTCGATGCCTCTCCAAGCCAAGATATCACGGGCACGATCGTCGAGACCGAATCAAACATGCCGTGTCGTGACCTTTATCTTCGATGTGGTTTTTCGAAATCTCCTGAAACTGATGGTCACCGCTACACACTGAGGTCGCTACATTCAGTGGCAAAGGTTCCTCACATCATGGTTAATTAGGCCACTGACTGTACTTCGCGGATTCAGCGGTACTGGGTGCGTCAGGAACGATATTTGCTGCCTGTGTTTGTGGAGTACTTTGAATACCTGCATCGGCGGGCCCGCGACTTGAATGCTCACGATGGTCTTTGGTGTGACCGAAGCACCCAAGTCGCTCGAAGGCGGACTGGAGCTGTTTGCGGCGCTTGAACTCGAAATGGCCGTTGCGCCTGGTGGGGAACTCGAGTCGCTGCTGGGTGTAGCATCAGAATTTGAGGATGTTGAACTTCCAGCGGTCGATGCAAGTGGAAGTGCCGATGTAGTCGGCTCGACACTGGGTGTGCTTGCCTGCGAAACGGCGCTACCCGCGCCGTCGCTAATCTTCGCGGATCCGCCTCATTTGTCGTTTGAGCCGCCGCAAGCCGACAGGAACAACAACACCGAGAAAAATGCGGTGCGTCCGATTCGGCTGCCATCATCCGAAGTCATGAATGGCACGCCGCTCATGGGAACTAGAGGTGAACTAGAGGGGCCTTCCAAGGTTCGACTATAGCCCCAGGATCCGCCGATTCGCCTCCATGCCACTCGCCCCGGCGGCGAAATCATCGAATTGTTTTGTCGTCGTGCGAACCATGTGATTGCGTATGAAAGGCGCTCCTTCCCTCGCGCCGTCCCCGGAGTCCTTCAGGCAGCACTCCCACTCCAGCACTGCCCACCCCTCGTAACCGTACTGCGCGAACTTGCTGAAGATCCGCTTGAACTCCACTTGTCCGTCACCGGGTGACCGGAACCGTCCTGGCCGGTCTACCCACTCCTGATAGCCACCATAGACGCCCGATTTTCCATTCGGATGGAACTCGGCATCCTTCACGTGGAAGGCCTTGATGCGAGAGTGGTAATGATCGATGAAGCTCACATAGTCCAGTTGCTGCAGCACGAAATGGCTGGGGTCATAGAGAATGCTGGCGGCCGGATGATCATTGACGGCGGCGAGGAAGCGTTCGAAGGTGACGCCATCGTGCAGATCCTCTCCGGGATGGATCTCGAAACACAGGCTCACGCCCGCGGCGGCGAAGGCATCGAGCACCGGGCGCCAGCGACGTGCGAGTTCGGCAAAGCCTTCCTTAACCAGGCCCGGCGGTCGCTGCGGCCACGGATACATCGTGTGCCACAGCAGCGCGCCCGAGAAGGTGGCGTGGGCTTTGAGCCCCAGCCGCTCGCTGGCGCGCGCGGCGAAGATGAGCTGCCCGGTCGCCCACTTCGGCCACGCCTTGGGCGTTTCTCGCAAGGATGAGTCTGCAAAGCCCTTGAAGAGCTCCACATAGGCCGGGTGCACGGCCATCAGCTGGCCCTGCAGATGCGTGGACAGTTCGCTGATCTCGATGCCATGGCGGGCGAGCTTGCCCTTGATATCATCGCAATAGGCCTGGCTGTTTGCGGCGGTCTTGAGATCGAACAGTTTCGGATCCGAGGTCGGCACCTGGACGCCTTTGTAGCCCAGGCCCGCAGCCCATTCGGCCATGCCCTCTAGCGAATTGAACGGCGGTTCGGTTCCCGCGAACTGCGCCAGGAAAATGCCGGGTCCCTTCATCGCACGCCTCCCGCTCAGCTCTTGGGTCAGTTCAGCACGAACGAGTACAGCACATCCCCGACACTGGCGAGCAGGTACTGATGGCCATCCAGGCGGTAGGTCTCAGGCGGCGCCGAGATGTTGCCTATCCCTGAATGCCACAGCAGGTTGCCGTTGCCCGCATCCATGGCGACCAGATTCCCGTTGGTATCGCCGGTGAAAACCAGGCCGCTGGCCGTCGTCAGCACGCTCGTTCCCGTGCCGCCGGTTCCCGGCCACACATGCCGCCACGCCGCTTTGCCGGTGTGGTAATCGATGCCCTGGAAGGCATTGTCGACGAAGCCCATGATGGCGAACCGCTTGCCGCCCAATCCCATGGAGCCGCGCGGATCCGGATCCGTGAGATACAGGATGTTGAACCCCGTGCTCTCGTGAGTATAGAACAGCCCCGTCTTTGGATTGAACGCGGCGGCCTGGTAGTTGGTCACGCCGCCTTCGAAGGGTGAGACCAGCGAGCCGGGGATGGTCGCGGATTTCTCGGGATTCGGATCCGGCTGGCCATCGGGCAGGATGCCTTTTGCCCAGTTCACGGTGGTGCCGTACCTGTAGGTGACCAGGGGTTTCCCGGTCACACGGTCCAGGGTGAAGAAATAACCATTGCGCGCGGCCGTCGCCACGAGCTTGCGCGGTTTGCCATCAATGGTGCCGTCAAACAGGATCGGCGTCTGCGAGGAGTCCCAGTCGTGGGTATCGTGCGGGGAAGTCTGGTAATACCAGACGATTTCGCCGGTCGAAACACGCACCGCAATCATGGAGCAGGTGTAGAGGTTGTCGCCCTTGCGCGCGACGCCGGTGTAGCCGGGCGTCGGATTGCCGGTGCCGGTGATGTAGAGGTCCGTTTCCGGATCATACGAACCCGGCATCCAGACATTACCGCCGCCATGCTTGGCCGCCTCGAGCGAGGGCCAGGTCTTCAGCGCCGGATCATTGGCGGTCACCGGCACGGTATAGCGCCGCCACTGCAGCTTGCCGGTGGCGGGGTCGAACGACTGCAGCATGCCGGGCTCATCGCTGTCGTTGCCGGTACCGACCAGAAGGTGATTGCCGACCACGATCGGCGCCATGGTGGAGAAGTACTCGGCGGAGAAATCCGCAATGACCACATGCCAGTTCTCGTGGCCGGTGCGAGCATCCAACGACACCAGGTAATCATCCGGAGTTTCGAAGAACAGCGAGTCGTTCCAGAGCGCAGGACCCCGGCTCGCGATGTGCGTACCGCCGCGGGTCTTCCAGAAGTAGTGCCACAGCTCCGCACCGGTGCGCGCATCGAAGGCCCAGGCATTGTCCGGAGAGGTGACGTACAGCACGCCCTTGACCTCGAGCACGGCACCCTTCACGGACGGCGGCGGTATGGCGTAATCCCCAGTTCCTTCGCCCCCGACCGTCGTGATGATCTCGCTCGGCGGCGCAAACGGACTGCGCGCCTTGCCATCCCGCACTTCGCCATTCAGGCGCGTGGTCCAGGCGAGTGAGAGCTGGCCCACATTGGATTTGTCGATTTGCGTCAGCTGGCTGTAGCGCTGCCCGGTGTAATCACCCGAGTAGCTCGGCCAGGAATCCTGCAGCGGCTGCAGCAGCTGCTGGGGCGGCAACAGCGGCGGCAATGGAGACGTGGGCGGATCCGCGGCCCAGGCCAGCACCGACACTGCCATTGCGGCACCCAGGCCTATCGTTCTCGCGGGCGTCATTTCAATGTCGCCAGGTAAGCCGTGACGTCGTGCATGTCCTGGTCGGTGTACTGAGTCAGCATCTGTCGATGCGCGGCCAGCGGATCCTGCACGTCCACCGAGCGGGCGGCATCGGCGCCCTGGCGCGTGAAGCTCAGGTACTGCCCCTGGGCGGTGGTCAGACTCACGTTGAAGTCATCGATGTGCCTGAGCGTTCCGGCGACCGTGCTGCCGTCCTTCAGCATCACGCGTACCATCGTTTTGGGTGACGCGCCGGAAGCTGCGCGTCCCGGACTGCGACCCGCGACCCAGCTGTCCTGCAGGTTCATGGGACTGGTCGCGCGGGAGGCAATGCCCTTCAGATCGCCGTCGGCGGAATGACAGTTCGCGCAGTGCGCCGCGAAGTAGGCGCGGCCGCGCGCGGGGTTTCCGACCAGGATGTTCAGGGGCTTTCCCGGCTCGGGCGGGGGTCCGCCCTGGTTGGCCTTCTTCGCCAGTACCGAGTGGATGTATTCGGCAATGGCCTCATCGTCGGCCAGGGGCAGCGGAAAGGCCGGCATCGGTGGACCGCCATTGGCGGCTGGGCGACCCTTCCGGATCACCGGGATGATGGCCTCGCCGTTCTGATCTGCCAGCACCAGCTGCGAGCGCAGCAGGTTGGGTCCGCCCAGATCCCCCCCGCGCAGGTCGCTGCCATGACAGGCCTTGCAATTGATGCCGAACAGCGCCTGACCGCGCGCAATCACCGCCGGATTTCCGAGGGGTCGTTGCCGGTCGGGGAAGGTGGCCTGGTTGAAAATGCCGACGGACCCGGCAGCGGCCGGTTTGGGATTGGCGGAAGGGGACGGCGTGGGCGTCTGTGCCACCCCGAGGCTCGTCATCAACAGTAGCGCGGCGATACTGCAGACGAAGCCGGCGGCTCGCCAGCCGTATGATTTCGACATCAGACCCTCGTCAATCCACGACGCATCCTGGCAGCCTGCGGTGGCATTGGTTTTCGCATGGCCGCAGCAGTTGCGATGATACTGTCTAATCCAGTCGCGACGCAGTCTTTTGCAGCGGCGACTTTGACGACAATCTGCCCAACGGATACTCCGGTCACGATCGAATGGCGTCAGGACGACGTCAACCTGGGATCGAACTGACGACCCTGCGCATGATGCCAAGCTTACGTAAGCCGCGAGGCTCCCGCCATTGAGTCTCCCTCGTAAAAAGTACTGCAAGCGCCGGAAAGAAAACGAACTGTTGCCGAACATCGAAGTCCAATGCGTCGGCGTCGGTGGGCCTTGGCAGTAAAGCACTGGATTTTTGTCGGCCGCCGTGATTTCGTAGCTGCTCAAGACGGGGAGATCTTGCGATGGGCGTTTCCGAACTGCAGCGGCAGTTCGCGGCATATGGCTCCGGGGAGCTGGAGGAGTCGCAACTGCGCAGCATGATCCGCAATGCGCTGTCGCGGGAGCCGCAGCTGGGCCAGGAGTTCATCGCACTGACGGACGCCTGCCGGCGCGCCAATGTCATCAACCCGCGGCTGCAATCGAACATCAAGGCCGACATCCTCGAGATCACCTCGCCGACGTTCGATCTGACGAAAATACGGGTTCCGGCGCCGGGGCCGGGATGGGCCGAAGCAGCCTCGTTCGAACCGGAACGCGCCGCCAACTCGACCGGCACGAATGCGCCGACCGGCACGGCACCCGTGTCCGGCACCGCTGCTCTACAGACCGGCTCGGGTTCAACGGGTTCATGGGGTCAAGCGGATGCCCTGAACGAGGTGGGAGCACCTTTGTATCCCGGCGCCGTGCTGCGCGACCGGTTCGTGCTGGTGGAGGAGCTCGGGCACGGCGGCATGGGAGTCGTCTACAAGGCCTTCGACCGCAACCGCGGGGACATGAAGGACCGCTACGTCGCCATCAAGATCCTCAGCGAGGCCTTCAAGAAGCATCCGTTGGCCGTGAAGAGCCTGCAGCGCGAGGCGCGCAAGGCACAGCGGCTGGCCCATCCCAACATCGTGACCGTGCACGACTTCGACCGGGATGGCGGCAACGTCTTCATGGTGATGGAACTGCTGTCGGGGCGCTCCCTCGACCAGGTCGTGAAGGAGGATGGGCACGGCGGCATTCCGCTGGGGCCGGCGCGGGAGATCATCGGGGCGCTGGCGGCGGCCCTGAGCTACGCGCACCAGCGCGAAATCATCCACTGCGACTTCAAGCCCAGCAATGCCTTTCTCGAGCGCGATGGCCGCGTCAAGGTGCTCGACTTCGGCATCGCCCGGGCGGCGCCCTCCCTGGCGCTTGAAAAAGCGGATACGACCTTGTTCGATGCCGGGCAACTGGGCGCCGTCTCCCCGGCGTATGCCAGCTTCGAGCTGCTGCAGGGCGAAAATCCCGACGTCAGGGATGACGTCTACTCCTTCGCATGCGTGGCCTATGAGCTCCTGAGCGGCCTGCACCCGTACCAGCGCATCGATGCCGTCAAGGCGTTCCAGATGGGGCTGGAGCCGCGACCGATCCGCAGGCTGTCCCGAACGCAATGGCGTGCCCTGAAGGCGGGACTGGCATTTCGCCGCGTCGACCGCTGTGCCAGCATCGACGAGCTGGCCGGTCAGCTGCTGTCCGCGGGACCGCGCTCGAAACTGTGGATCGTGAGCACGGTGTCGGCGGTCGCCGCGGCGGCGCTGGCAGGCGCTCTGGTGTGGAAGGGCGCCCAGATCCAGCAGACCGTCTCGTCCTGGATTTCGACATTCCACTCGCAACCGGCGCGACCCGCGGTCGCCGCCGCCCGCCCGATCGCCGCGCCCCAGAAGGCGTTGCCACCGCCGCTTCCGGTCGCGCCTGCGTCGCAACCCAAGCCGGCGGCCGAACCGCAAATGCCGCGCGAGAGCCGTCCCGTGCAGGGCAAGCGCGTCGAGCTCGAGGTGCTGAAGGAACAGTTCGAAACCCAGGCCATCGAGGGTGATGTCGAGGGGGCGGCAAAGACCGGTGCGGCATTGCTCCGGGCCGCGCCCGGAAGCGCCTACGCCACGGTGGAAGTGCCCCGGATCGCGGCCCTGGCCTATGCACGTCGGGCGAGATCGCAGTTCATGGCCGGCCAGGTGGATGAAGCGCTGCACACCCTGGCCGATGGACGTCGGAAGTTCGGCCGTTCGACGGACCTGCAGGAACAGGAAGCCCGGTACGTCTCGGGTGCGGATCTGTATGACCGGCTCAGCACCGCGGTGGTGCTCAACCCCGTCACGACCCGGCAGGCCCTCGAGGCCCTGAAGGCGATGCCGGGTGAGGACTTCGGGGCCATGGTTCAGATGCTGGCGCAGACGCTGGCGAACCGCATTGCGGACCAGCGCGCCGCGGGGCGCGGATCGGTGGCCGACGCTCTTGAAAAAGCCGGCGTGCAGTTGTTCCCCGACTCTGCGCAAGTCCTGCGCAGTGGTCAGCCGGGCAGGTTATCCGTCGCGCCGATCGAGGTTCGCGACCCGTGATCCGTAGTCACATCCGGTGCCGGTAGAACGGCAGCGCCAGCTGTCTTTTTGCGGCGTTGACGCCGTTCTGGAAGTTCTGGATCTCGCTCTTGGCGTGCGCGGCGATCTCGCGGGCCTTGTCGGCCGCGATGTGGTCGGGGCCGGACCACCAGATGTCGGCATCGCCCTGCGAGATCGCCACCATGATCGAGGCCCAGTACGAAGGGCTGGTGACGTTCAACGTATGGCGTACCAGCAGCCGCAGCGAATCCCAGCGCTTGCGGGTCGCCGAGGGCGCATCGGTCGCCACCGATACGACGCCTCCCACGTTCAGGAACCTGCCGAGCAGGAAGTCCCCGACGTCGCTCTTGATGATCTTTGTCAGGTAGACGCTCTCCACGCCCTTGAGTTCGGCCGCATAGACGCCCGCCGCGGCGAACGTGCCGATGACGGCGCCGGAGGCCACGGCCATGATGTCGAGCTTCATGAGAAACGACTCGAGTTCCTCCTTGTCCTTCATCAGGCCCTGGATCATGTCATCGGAGTCCTTGCGGGTGTCGGCGATCAGCTTCTCGAAGACGTTCACCAGGTTGCGCAGCGCCTCTTCGCGCCACGGCAGGTAGAACAGGTCGCCGTTGGACAGCGGGAACTCCTGGCTGACGGCGAGGAAATTCGGCCCGAACTTGCGGGCAAGAAGTGCGCGGTTGGGCGGATAGGCCACCAGTGGCCCCGGGTTGGAGAATCCGCGTCGCGAGGCGAGGTTCACCACGGTATCGCCGGCCCGCGCCTGGTACTTGGTATGAAAGGGCTGATCCGAGAAGTACGTGGTCATCGTTAGATCCTGCCGAAGAGTTCCGTGGCGAGCCTCATCCCGCCCCATTCCTGAAAGCATCTCTGGCCGCGCGCTTCCACATCGCTGCGGGTCCAGGAGGAACTCCAGTGATGGCCCGGATTGGCGCCGGTGAGATAGACGGCCGAACTGCGGAAGAAGATGAACATCATGTCCAGGCCCTGGGCCGTGTCGATCGCCGAGGTCGCATCCCTGTTGAGCAGTGTGCTCAGCAGTGCCTGCGATCCTTCGCCGTGCCCGAAACCCTTGGCGTCCGCGACGATGGCAAAGGCCACCCGCGGGTGCGGACCGTTGACCACGACGGCCGCGTAATCGCCCTGGATGATGCCGAGGGCACCGATCGACTTGTAGAGCACCAGGAACGGTATGGTGGTCGCGTCCACGTACCGGCGCGGGTCGCTGGCCTTCCACGTCGGATCGATCAGCGCGGACTTCGCGACATAGAAGCCCGGTTTGGGGTCGGAGACCCCCTGCAGGTAGGGCTGCTTGGTCGTCGGATTCACCGCGATGCCACACCACGGCGTGTTGTCCTGGTGGTCCCAGGTCTTGCCGTTGATCAGCGCCCCGGGATGCTGCGGATTGTAGGCGGTCCTCGAACTGCTGGACGCGTTGCCCAGGGCGTCCCGGCCCAGCCCGGGGCCGCGGCCGTTCGGATGCTGGGCCGTGGGAGGGTGGTAGGCGTCCACGCCCCCGTCATAGTCCAGCTCCAATCTCCTGGAACGAAAGATGATCGCGGGTTGCCAGCGGCCTTCGTAGCGCCACAGCGGGATCGAACTCACGGTCTCCCAGTGTCCCTGGGCATTCTTCTTCTTTTCATCGAGGTGGCCGACCCTGATCGGCCTGAAGGAATCGGCCGTCAGTCCCAGCCGACTCCACGGTCGCTGCGAAAGACCCCGGACCATCGTGCCGTCGTCCAGATCCTCGACTTCCGGATTGATGCCGCAGACCCAGCTACCGAACTTGCTCATGTTTGTGTTTCCCCGGGCGGGTGTGCTGACTATACGGCAACGCGAATCTTGCACGACGCTGTCGAACGCTTTGCTACACTACTTTGCAACCCCGGACGCGATGCTGCACTACGGCAAATTGCGCCTCGGGAAAGTCCCTCCAGCCAGGCGTGACGAGCGACGAAGCCCATGGGTCAGGAAATCGAGGCGTTGAGCGAACCGCTGTCCGCGGCCGCGCCCTGCGGCGAGGACCTGGAGGACTCCCAGCTCCTGGCCTCGTTCGATGCCTACCGGATCTTCGGCAGCGTGACCCCATTGCCTTCGGATACGGCGTGGCGGGAGGTCCGGGACCGGGCGCTGGAGGCATTGAACAAGAGCCGGGACCTGCGATTGCTGGCGCATCTCGCCGCCGCCGCCCTGCGACTGGACGGGCTGCCGGCGTTCTGCAGCGTGCTGACCGTGGCCGATATCTGGCTGGCGCAGCGCTGGGATCTGACCTTCCCGCGCGTCGATGAGGACGCGATCCTGCGCAAGAATGCGCTCAACTGCTTCGCGGACCGCATGGCCATCGTCGACGCGCTCCGCCGTAGTCCCATTGCAGCGCAAAAACAGCTCGGGTCGGTGAGTCTGCGGGACGTGGAACTGGCCGCGGGGCAACTGACGCCCACGGAAACCGATGCCGCCGCGCCCAATGCGGCGCAGATCGAGGCGACCCTCTCCGGGGCCCCGCCCGAGGAACTCGAAGCGCGGTTCGGGCAGGTCCGGGCCGCTCTTTCTGCACTGCGCAATATCGTCACGACCATGCAGACGCAAAGCGGCTTCGAGTCGTCCCCCGATTTCGATCCCTTGATCAAGCCGCTGTCGCGGATCGAACAGGTTCTGGCGGCGCACCAGCCCGGCGGAGCCGGGGTGCACCAAAACGGTGAGGCGGCCGCGGGCGCCGGGGGCGCCACGGCGGTCGTCGCGGTCGGTGAAATCAAGTCGCGCGCGGATGCGATTCGCGCTATAGATGCGGTCGCCGCATTTTTCCAGAATAACGAGCCTTCGAGCCCGGTGCCGCTGCTGCTCGAACGCGCCAAGCGCCTGGTATCGAAGAACTTCATGGAAGTACTGGCAGACATCGCCCCGGACAGCCTCACGCAGGTGAAGTTGATCGGGGGCATCCGTGATGAGGGGTAGTTAGCGGGATTTCAGGAGAATCGTCGTGGCAAAGCCAAGCAGTCAGAAGTTCATCGCCCGCAACCGGGCGCCGCGGGTCCAGATCGAGTACGAAGTGGAGCTGTACGGCGCCCAGAAGAAGGTCCAGGTGCCCTTCGTGATGGGCGTGCTGGCGGACCTGTCGGGGGATCCGGCCGAGCCGCTGCCGCCGGTGGACGAGCGCAAGTTCCTGTCCATCGACGTCGACAACTTCGACGAGCGCATGAAATCGATGAAGCCCCGGGTGGCGTTCCGGGTCCCCAACACCCTCACCGGCGAAGGCCAGCTCAACGTCGACATCACCTTCGAAAGCATGGATGACTTCTCGCCCGCCGCCGTGGCGCGCAAGGTCGACGCGCTCAGCAAGCTGCTCGATGCCCGCACGCAGCTGTCGAACCTCGTGACCTACATGGACGGCAAGTCCGGCGCGGAGGAACTGATCTCCAAGGTGCTGAACGATCCGGCGCTGCTGAAATCACTGGCCGAGAAAGCCAAGCCACCGGAAAGCGGCAACTAACCAGGGGCAGCAGGGAGGAGACGATCATGGCGGAAGCAAAGACGGAAAGCGCGGCGGGTGCCGCGGGCATCGCGGAAGACCAGCTCGGGTCACTGCTGCAGAAGGAATTCAAACCCAAGACCGATCGGGCGCGCTCCGAGGTCGAGACGGCCGTGCGCACGCTCGCCGAGCAGGCGCTGCGCGACACGGCGGTGGTGTCGGACGACGTGATCGGCACCATCAAGGCCATCATCGCCGAGATCGACCGCAAGCTCTCGGACCAGGTGAATCTCATCCTGCACAACGAGCGGTTCCAGCAGGTGGAAGGATCCTGGCGCGGCCTGCACTACCTCATCAACAACACCGAAACCGACGAGATGCTCAAGATCCGGGTCATGAACATCTCCAAGAAGGATGTCGGCAAGACCCTGAAGAAGTACAAGGGCGTGGCCTGGGACCAGAGCCCGCTGTTCAAGAAGCTGTATGAAGAGGAGTACGGGCAGCTCGGCGGCGAGCCGTACGGCTGCCTGGTCGGCGACTACCAGTTCGACCACACCCCGCCGGACGTGGAACTGCTGGGACAGATCGCGCAGATCTCGGCCGCCTCCCACGCCCCGTTCATCGCCGGGGCCGCCCCCTCGCTGATGGGCATGGACTCCTGGCAGCAGCTGGCCAATCCGCGCGACCTCGCCAAGATCTTCGGCGCACCGGACTACGCCGCCTGGCGCTCGCTGCGCGAGTCGGACGATGCCAAGTACGTGGGCCTCGCCATGCCGCGGTTCCTGGCGCGCCTGCCCTACGGCGCCAAGACCTCGCCGGTGGAGGAGTTCGATTTCGAGGAGGAGACCGGCTCCGGCGAGCACAGCCGCTACACCTGGGCCAATGCGGCCTACGCCATGGCCGTGAACATCAACCGCTCCTTCAAACTCTACGGCTGGTGCTCGCAGATCCGCGGCGTCGAGTCGGGAGGGTCCGTCGAGGGACTGCCGGTGCACACCTTCCCGAGCGACGACGGCGGGGTGGACATGAAGTGCCCCACCGAGATCGCGATCAGCGATCGACGCGAGGCGGAGCTCGCCAACTGCGGGCTCATGCCCCTCATCCACCGCAAGAACACCGACATCGCGGCCTTCATCGGCGCGCAGTCGCTGCAGAAGCCGACGGAGTACACCGACCCGGATGCCACCGCCAATGCGCGCCTGTCCGCGCGCCTGCCGTACCTGTTCGCCAGCTGCCGGTTCGCGCACTACCTGAAGTGCATGGTCCGCGACAAGGTCGGCACGTTCAAGGAGCGCGCCGACATGGAGCGCTTCCTCTCGGACTGGATCAAGGGCTACGTGCTCGGCAATCCCCAGGACGCGGGCGACACGCTGAAGGCCCAGAAACCGCTGGCGGGCGCCGAAGTGAAGGTCCAGGAGGTCGAAGGCAACCCGGGCTACTACAGCGCCCATTTCCACCTGCGACCGCATTACCAGCTCGAGGGCGTCAACGTGACCCTGAGCCTCGTTTCGCGTCTGCCGTCGCAGAAGGCGGCGTGATCGCCGCCGCGCATGTGAATCTGGCTTAAGTTCATTCAAACAATTCGGAACCGGGAGAGAGCCGCTATGGCCGCTGATATGTTCCTGATGCTGGATGGGATCAAGGGCGAGTCCGCCGACGACAAGCACAAGGGGGAAATCGACATCGAGTCGTTCTCCTGGGGACTGGCGCAGACCGGCTCCGGTCACCGTGGTACGGGTTCGGGCACCGGCAAGGTCGACATCCAGGACATCCACATCACCAAGAAGGTGGACAAGTCCTCGCCGACCATCCAGCTGGCCTGCGCCAACGGCAAGCACATCGCCAAGGGCAAACTCACGCTGCGCAAGGCCGGTGAGAATCCCCTCGAGTACCTGACCATCGACCTGGAAGGCGTGTTCGTGTCGAACTACCAGATCGGCCATTCCGTCGGCAGCACCGACATGCCCTCGGAAACCTTCGCCCTGAACTTCGTGAAGGTGAAGACCGAGTACTGGACCCAGAGCGACAAGGGCGCCAAGGGCGAGAACGCGAACTTTTCCTGGGACGTCGCCAAGAACGTCAAGTACTAGGCGCCCGCGGTGGCCCTGGAGGAGAAGCTGCGCGCCGGCGACCTGGCCGGAACGCTGGCGGATCTGCAGCAGCAGGTCCGGCGCAGCCCCGCGGACGCGAAGCCGCGGGTGTTCCTCGCGCAGCTGCTCATGGTCATGGGCGACTGGGACCGCGCCGTCACCCAGTTGTCCGTCATCGGGGAGATGGAGGCGAGCGCCCTGCCGATGGTGCACGCCTACCGCAGCGCCATCCAGTGTGAGCGCCTGCGGGCCTCGGTACTGCGGGGCGAACGCTCGCCGCTGATCTTCGGCGATCCGGAGCCCTGGATCGCGCTGCTGGTGCAGGCCCTGGCCGCCAATGCCGCCGGCCGCGGCGCACAGGCCGATGCCATCCGCGCCGAGGCCTTCGAGGCCGCCCCGACCAGCGGCGGCACCCTGAATGGCGCGGCCTTCGACTGGATCGCGGATGCGGACTCGCGCCTGGGGCCGATCCTGGAGGTGCTGCTCAACGGCGGCTACTACTGGGTGCCCTTTGCCCGCTGCGCGAGCGTCCGGATCTCCCCGCCCGCGGACCTGCGGGACCTGGTGTGGCTGCCCGCGGAATTCACCTGGGCCAACGGCGGGGAGGCGGCGGGCTTCATCCCGACGCGCTACCCCGGCAGCGAGACCGCCGCGGACGCGGCGCTGCGCCTGGCGCGCCGGACCGAGTGGGCGAGGATCGGGGAGGAGGCCTACGCGGGCCTCGGCCAGCGCGTGCTCGCGACCAGCGCCGAAGAGACCCCGCTGCTCGAAGTGCGCGAGCTGTTGCTGCACCCCCCGGCCGGTTGAGGGGCCGCGCATGGTGGATCTTTCGCTCAACGACCGACTCCAACCCGCGCTGCTGGACCGGCTGCTGGATGACGAGCGCACCATCGCGCTGATCACCGTCCGCGTGGACCCCGCGGCCCTGGAACGCGTGAAGCTGCCGCTGCCGGCGCTGCTCGATATCCTGCGCGCCCAGGGGCTGTCGCTGCGCTCCGAGGAACAGGCCGGCGAGACTGTCGAACTGAAGTTCACGGCCTCCCGCGCCCACGTCAGTCCGTCGCAGCTGCGGGCCCTGATCCTGAAGCCGGCGGGGGCCCCGCAGGGGGTGACGCTGCAGAGCCTCGCGACCCTGGAGGCGACCTCCATCCCCAACGTGGAACTGGAATCCTCCGAGCGTCGCCAGCTCTCGCGCGCGAAGCTGCGCGAGTGCGTGCTGCGCGACCTCGGGTGGCTGTTCAATTCCCTGAATCTCGACTCCACCCAGGATCTCGGCCCTTTCGCGGAGGTGCCCACCTCGGTGCTCAACTATGGCCTGCCGTCCTTCGCCGGGCGCATGGTCTCCTCGATCAATCCGACCGAGGCCGCCGCGGAACTGCGCCGCACGGTGGAGTGCTTCGAGCCGCGCCTGCGCAACGTGCGGGTGCGGCCGCTCGAGGCCGACGAGGCGCACACCGACGGCACCCTCGAGTTCGCCATCGAAGCCGAGCTGTGGGGCCAGCCGCACCCGCAGCACCTGCAGCTGCGGACCTGGATCGACATGGTCAGCGGCGATATCGCGATTGCCGAGGCACGCGGCGGCTAGCCGCGCGGGACGGGCCATGGATCCACGGCTTCTCGAGTACTACAACCGCGAGCTGCAGTTCATGCGCGAGAGCGGCGCGGAGTTCGCGCGCCAGTACCCGCGGGTCGCGGCGCGCCTGGGCCTCGATGGCCTGGAGTGCTCCGATCCCTACGTCGAGCGGCTGCTGGAGGGTTTCGCGTTCCTCTCGGCGAGGGTCCAGCTCAAACTCGACGCGCGCCAGCCGCAGTTCACGCAGCACCTGCTGGACATGGTCTACCCGGGCTTCCAGGCGCCGGTGCCGGCCGCCGCCATCGTCGAATTCCAGCCCGACCTGGACGAGGGTTCGCTCAAGACCGGGGTGCGCATCGCCCGGGGCAGTTCCCTCAAAACCCCCCTGGGCAAGGGCGAACGCACCGCCTGCGAATTCCGCACCTCGCAGGAGGTCACGCTGTGGCCCGTCGGCGTCGCCGAGGCGAAGTACATCTCCGGCGCCGGCGCCCTCAGTGCCCAGGGACTCAAGGTCGACTCGCACACCAGGGCCGCGCTGCGCCTGCGGCTCGCGTGCAGTGGCGGGGCGACGTTCGCCGCGCTGCCGCTGGACTCACTGATATTCCATCTGAAGGCCACCCCCGGGGTCGCCTCGCGCCTGTACGAACAGATCCAGGCCAACTGCCTCGGCGTGCGCGTGCGGCCGCTGCCGCTGACGGGGCAGGAGACGGCGCTGCCGCGCACCGCCGTGACGGAGGTCGGTTTCGACGACGCGGAGGCGCTGCTGCCGGTTCCGCAGGCCGGTTTCGGCGGCTTCCGGCTGCTGCAGGAATACTTCATCCTGCCGGAGCGCTTCATGTTCTTCGGCCTGTGTGGCCTGGCGCCGGCGCTGCGCGGCTGCGCGAGCGGCGAAGTGGAGATCACGCTGCTGCTGGATCGGATCCAGCCGACGCTCGAGAACGCCGTCGACGCGGGCCAGTTCCGCCTCAACTGCACCCCGGCGGTCAACCTCTTTCCGAAGAGCTGCGGGCGCATCGCCCTGCGCGGCCGCGAAGTCGACTATCACGTGCTCCCGGACCGCAACCGGCCCCAGGACTTCGAGGTCTACGGCATCGAGAAGGTGACGGGCATCGGCCCGGGCGGCGAGAACTTCGCGGTCGCGCCGTTCTACTCCGCGGCGCACCGCTCCGCGGCCAGCGAGGAGCGGGCCTACTACACCCTGCAGCGCCGGCCGCGCCTCGCCTCCCCGCGCCAGACGCGCACCGGGGAGCGCACCAGCTATCTGGGGACCGAGTGCTTCATCTCCGTCACCGACAGCGGCCAGCGGTTCGAGCGCGGCG